>PDWJ01005462.1_pt1 | contig 14896 bp, 17 predicted proteins | sample 1430881 | NCBI WGS metagenome assembly PDWJ01 (sample SAMN01162460, study PRJNA174530) | Oral metagenome, whole genome shotgun sequencing project. | biome: Marine environment; feature: Marine mammal; material: Swab sample of the gingival sulcus; isolation source: swab sample of gingival sulcus... | reverse complement strand
CATTACATTGTGAAATTTTCTTATTTAGAATGACTAAATCTCAAAAATTTCACTTCGTACTGCCTAAAAAATAGCTCTTGACAGTTCCACGTTTGAATCCTCAACACGCCCTAAATAAATCCATTAGTAATTGTTAGTGATTGATGAATTATTAAAATTATGTTATGTTTTAGAACGAACAAATAACAGGAGCCGTTATGCCCACAACAACTCAAAAAATCAAAGCCCTTAATCGTGCTAGTCTGTTTACTCGTCATCGGTTGGAACACCTTGGTTCATGGCTAGAACAAATCAACCATAAACGTAACCCAGCCATCAGTCATCGACCGGCTGATTTGACCTCAGGGCAGTCCCATTTGTTTAAAGAAAAAGTGCGAGAGCAAGCCTTTAAAAATAAGAACGTCAACCGATTTGCGAGCTATGGGGAATTTTTAAGAAAATATTTTCCTAATGGCTCCAGTAAGCTTAATGGCAACCTCAATAGCAGTGATGACAATATCGATAAAGCCATCGATATGGTGTTTGCACAGATTGCCAAACTTGCCGAGGGTTGGAGCCGTACAGACATCATTGGCGAAAAACGCTTTGCCCGAGTCATGCAAATGGATGAAACTGAACGTAACGTCCTTGCTCAAGATATTTGCAATCAAAACCGTGCATTAGCAACCCTTGGCGGTACGACGGGTATGGCAGGGTTTGCAGGCTTATTTGCGGATACCTTTTGGTTGTTGATTGTATCACTGCGTACCATTTATCAACTGGCTTTGGTCTATGGCAAGCCACTCACTGGCAAACAAGGTATGGAAACTGCCTATGCCATCATCGCCAGCAGTGATTTGCAAAAAATGCAGGAAAAACAAACCATTCAAGTCACCTTGAACGTTGTCAATAACCTGCTTGCTAACACTCAGCAAAATGGACTAAAACAAGCACTAAAAACTGAGGGCAAAAAACACCAAGCCGTTAGTGGCTATGTCGATGATATTGATGCCTTTTTGGAACAACTGCACATTGACCTTGATAATATCGACCTCTCATGGTTAAAAAAATTATTGCCTGTCTCATCAGTCGCTGTTGGCATGCACTATAATAGTATCTTGATTGAAGAGGTGATAGGGGTGGCTCAAGCAACCCTAGCTCCTGAAACTAAGCTCGCTACTACAATGGTGGATGTTGCTTAATTTAATTAACAAACAAAAGGAAAATTCTTATGACTTTAAAATCTCCACTCGAACTGGTCGCTGAAGTAAAAGCAACAATCAGTGAAGTATCTCTCGACAACGCTCAAGCTACTTGTGATAAGGCAGATGTCATCATTGATGTGCGTGAGCCAGCTGAATATATGGCAGGACATTTGCCAAACGCTGTTAACATCCCTCGTGGCGTGCTTGAGTTTAAAATCAACGATGTCGAACAAGTACAAGCAAAAGGTGCGGATAGCAACATCGTTCTATATTGCAAAACCAGTGGACGTTCAGCACTTGCTACCCAATCGTTAAACACCCTTGGCTTTACCAATGTGACCTCTATTCTAGGTGGCTATGATGCTTGGCATGAGGCAGGTATGCCTGTGGTTGAATCTCAAGATGGTGTTAACTTTGGTTAGACGTTTGGGGTTAGGTTTTTAGAAGTAGAAATTCAATAACCACCTCATAAACTGTAGCGATCAAATATTTTTGTACCGCTACTTTTGTACCGTTACTGTACTGCTTTATCGCTACTTAGAACAAAAAAATAAGGTGTGTTGTCCATTGCCAACACACCTTATCTGTTTAAACCATCTAAACTTAGCTGTCTAACAGTTAACAATTTATATTGTCAAACTTTTTGCTAGATTATCAATCTTTTTTACTACTAAAGCCAATTAGCGAGTACATTGGGCAAAAGTTGATAACACCTGTTGCTAAAAAGACAACCCCAATGATACCCAACCAACTCTTAAAAAAGATGCCTGCACCAATAATGGCAAGCCCCAACACGATACGCAATGTTTTATCAATACCACCAACATTATTTTTCATAACAATTTCCCTTGTTAAAAGTTTCGCAATTGATTAAGAACTATGCATTCTTAAATTCATTAAATGAGGCAATCGCTTCAGCCGCATACATCATAGATGGACCACCGCCCATATAAACACACATACCCAAAGTTTCCGCAACTTCTTGTTCAGTGGCACCTAACTTCACCAACGCCTTGGTATGAAAACCAATACAAGCATCACAGCGTGAACCGACTGCCAATGCTAGAGCAATAAGCTCTTTGGTTTTTTTGTCTAACACGCCATCTTTTGTAGCCGCCTGTGCTAAACCACTAAACGCCGCTGAGGTTTCTGGAATTTCTTTACGCAATTTTGCCATGTTAGTTGAAACGTGTTTGGTAATATCTTGGAATGACTTAGCCATATTAGACTCCTGTTATCTATTTTAAAGTTTTTATCTTAAAAAACCATGTCTTCAAGACTGTTTATAGACAAGCTGTTTGTAGCTATAGTCATTTCTATAGCCATCAGCCATAAAACGATTTACTTATAATTATTATATCATAATGTATAACATAAATAAATATATTCGTTGTAGATAAATGCTAAATTTTGCTGAATTAATCTCGCCAAAACAATCACTATCTATGATAGAATGACAGCCTAAAATTTAACGATATTCAAAACTTTAACAATACAATCTATAAAAATCCCAATGGCAAAACTTACTAGCAACGAAAAGCAATTTTTAAAAGATCTTATTCAGCCAGTTCAGCCCAAGCTAAGGCTTGCGTGGTTGATGACGGTTTTTTCGACCTTGATATTTGTCGCACAGTCGTGGATATTGGCAAGTATTTTTAGCCATTGGTTAAATCAGCAGTTTGCAGGTGAGCCGTTTGACTCACAGATTTTGTGGCAGTGGTTGCCGTGGCTCGTTCTCTGTTTTGTGTTACGTCCGTTATTTCAACTGATTCGAGAGCTGATTAGCAGTAAGGCAAGTCTAAGCGTGCGTAGCCAACTGCGTGAGCGTTTGCTATCGGCATTGGCAAGCTTAGGTTCTGCTCGCAGTCAATTTGGTAGTGATGGTAATATTTCTAGCCAAGTCATTGAACAAACCGATGCACTTGATGGCTACATTAGTCGCTTTAGTGTGCAAAAAAAGGTCACTGCTAGTACGCCTTTAATTTTACTGATTGCCGTGGCAACGCAAAGTGTATTAGCCTCTTTGATACTGTTTGCTACCGCACCGCTTGTGCCTATTTTTATGATTTTAGTCGGTAAGATGACTGCTAAAAAAAGTGCCGAACAGTTTACCGCACTATCGCAGTTGAGTGGACGTTTTCTTGATTGGGTGCGAGGGATGACTACCCTAAAACGCTTGCAAACAACCCACATTGCCGAAGAAGACCTTGCTTTTTCTAGTGAGCAATATCGTCGCCGTACGATGGATGTGCTAAAAATTGCCTTTTTAAACGGTGCAGTGCTGGAATTTTTATCTGCGTTATGTATTGCTTTGGTGGCGGTGTATTTGGGTTTTGGCTTAATGGGCGTGTTACCGTGGGATAAGAGTCATGTGCCTGTGCCCTATTTTGGAGCCTTGTTTATTCTCTTATTAACCCCAGAATTTTATGCACCGTTGCGACAATTGGGTATGGATTATCACGCTCAAGCCAATGCTGAGGGTGCAGTACAAAGTTTATTGCCTCTATTGGATAAAGCAGAAGAACTGGATAATTCAAAAGAGTTAGACACTGCTAAAGAGCCACAAGCAGACGAAACCAATGATAATTCAGAAAAATCCAATCTCACGAGCCCTATTATTCAGCTAGATTATCAAACTGCTCCTACTATTAAGCTAATAGATTTAGCCATTTATAACACCATCATTGATAAGCAAGCCACTGAGGAACAAGCCCAAAAGCAAGCTGAGAAAAAAGCCAAGGATAAGAAAGCCTCTAAAGGTCGCCAAGCAAAGTCAAACAAAGAACAATCAAACAAAAAGAATATAGCAGAAACAGAAACAAAACCAATTACCATCACTCGTACTCGCCTTGCCCCAATGAGCTTAACGATCAAATCAGGCGAGCGTATCGGTTTGGTCGGTGAAAGTGGCGTGGGCAAGTCCAGTCTATTACAAGCTGTTATGGGCTTTGCCAATTATCAAGGGCAAATTTTGGTTAACGACTGCGACCACCATCAGCTAAATATCGATGAGTTCCGTGAGCATATCGGCTATATGGCACAGCAAGTGGCACTACTGCCAATGACCATCGCTGAAAACTTACGCCTAGCCAATGCACAAGCCACAGATGAAGAGTTGATAGAGGCATTACAAGCAGTAGAACTGTACGATGACCTTATCAAAAAATTACCAAAAGGTATCCATACCGAACTGGGTGAGCGTGGGCGTGGGCTATCAGGTGGACAACAACACAGACTCGGCATCGCTCAACTGCTATTGCAACACAGTAATCTATGGCTACTGGACATAAATAAATCAATTGGTTAAAATTATTTCTTTCTCTAGCTGAACCAGTCCTCCCCCTGATAAGGGGGAGCTAGAGGGGGTTTTGTGAAAGTTGAGATTAGCGTATGAAATACTATTTTTTATCATAGAGACAGAGCATGCCCTGTCTCTACAAGACCATGAACTGGCTTAACGATTGCTCACAGTACACCAAGTAAATTTAACGAGTATAATGCAGATATAATATAACTATCATTAGGAAAACAAACATGACTAGCCAAACCAATGTAAAACAATCCATGCCAACACCAACGCTAGAACAACGCAAAGTCATCTATCAAGCTCGCCGAGGGCTAAAAGAACTGGATATGTTTTTTGACCCTTATGTCAAGCAACATTACCTCACCGCAGATGAGCAAGAACAAGCCACCTTTGCCAAGCTACTCAGCTATGAAGACCCAGACTTACTAGACTATTTTATGAATCAAGCCACCCCTGATGATAAGGCTGTCACTGAACTGATTGTTAAGTTAAAGGAGCTAAAAGCCTCCTCATAGCCTTATACTCATATATAGCTATTAGCCCAAAGCAAGGCAAAAAACTGTGCAAGATACAATCAAACAAAATACAATCAAGCAAGATGGTCATGCCAATCAAGAAAACTGGCGTATTGATGAAGAAATACTGCCCACTAGCCAATGGCGACTATTGATAGTGGCGTTTTGGTTGTTTTTGATGCTTTTGGTGATGGGGGTATCTGGGCTAGTATGGTGGCAGTGGCTAGTAATGCTGGTAGTGACAGGGTTGGTAACTTGGTATTATCGGCATAATCACATTTCACAACGCTTTCCAGTGGCACATATCACCCAACCACCGCTGGATAAATTGCACCGCTCTCCGTGGTTTGTTTATGTAGATGCAAAACAGGACACATTACAGCTTTGGCAAGGCTATCTAGACGCCATATATGTCAATCGTTATCTAGTGATTCTCCATTTTGATATTGTTGAGCCATTGCCTAATAATATGTCTGTAACCATTTGGCGAGACCAAATTAGCGAAGAGGGCTGGCGAAAGCTACAAGTGTTTGGAAGACTTTAGAGCGAATCAAGTACATATTTGCAACAAATCCTTGTGGGTTGTTTCCCCTTTTTGCCTCTCTTTTTGTTACAATCAAATGTCTGTTATAATCAAGCGTCTCAATCAAAACGTAAACTTATTAAACTTATCAATAACTAACAAATAACCCATTAATCAACCCATCACCAACCAATAAGGAATATACCATGAGTGGTCTTTTAGGAAATTTAGTGTCACAAATCGCCCAAAGTGCAATGAATGCAAATCAACAACCAGCCCAATCGCAACAGTCACAACAATCACAAGGTGGCATGGGTGATTTATTAGGTGGGATGCTTAGTAGTGCCTTGGGTGGTCAACAGCAAAATCAACAGTGCAACCCGCAAGCAGGTGGTCTTGGTTCAGTGCTTGGTAGCGTACTAAGTGCTAGTATGGGCGGTGGCGGTGGACAACAACAAGCAAATCCAAGCTCAAATCAAGGCATGCTAATGGCGATGATAATGCCAATGGTGCTAAACTGGATTCAAAGTAAAGGCGGTCTCAGTGGTGCATTGTCACAAATACAAAATTTAGGATTGACGGAACAAGTAAGCTCGTGGATGAGTGTTGACCAACCAAATGTTAACCTTGATGAAAATCAAGTGAATCAACTGTTTGGCGAAGAACCAATCAACCAAGTTGCCTCACAAGCAGGCGTAGAAAAAGGTCTTGTCGCTCAAGGCATAGGGGCATTATTACCAGAAGTCATCAATCAATTAACACCAAAAGGTGGCACTGAATATGAAAATGAGGCAAACTCAGAAATCAGTGATATTTTAGGTCAACTGGGTGGATTGTTGTAAGTTATTAATTCACATTAATACCTCAACGTTGAATTGACAATTTAATTGGTAGGTTAGTCTCACACCTCGACACCAATCTACCAATTGTAAAAAATGTTTATTGGGAATGACATCACTTAGTCGCCACCCAAAACACTTCTTTACTTCTAGGGCGAGAGGCGGCGGGCTTAATGCTCCGGACCTTGCTAAATTTCTTTTGCATTTCTTGGCGGAGTTGTTGTTCGCCCTCACCTTGGAATACTTTCATAATCAATGAGCCACCCTTAGGTAATACCGTCAAGGCAAAGTCCACTGCCAATTCACACAAATACATCATCCTTGGTTGGTCAACGGCTGATGTGCCAGAGGTATTGGGAGCCATGTCCGATAGCACCACATCGACAGAACGTCCATCAACCTCCGCCATAATCTGCTCAAATACCTCAGTCTCTCGAAAATCACCTTGGATAAAGGTCACATTCTCCAGATTATCCATCGGCAAAATATCCGAGGCTATCATCACCCCTGTATCACCAACGATTTGCCCTGCCACTTGCGACCAACTACCAGGGGCTGAACCTAAATCAACCACCGTCATGCCCTTTTTGATTAAGCCTGTTTTTTCATTAATTTCAATTAATTTGTAGGCAGCCCTAGCTCGATAACCCTCTTTTTGGGCTTTTTTTACATAAAAATCATCAAGATGCTCTTGCATCCAGTCACGACTACGACTAGAAAGTTTTTTATTTTTAATACGAGTTGCCATAACGATTCCTCAACAATACTTCAAGAATTCCTAACCAATAAATGGCAAGTTTATCATCTTTTATCATCAAATCAATGCAAAAACTTGCTAAATCAACTATAATGGTGGAAATTTTATTTATTAAGATACCTTACTACATTAAGGTATCAAAGAAAGTATCAGAAAATATTAAAGGTAACTACAATGATTGAACAAGTACAAAAGAAAACCCCTACTGCTCCAACAAAACCAGCAAAAAAAGAAAAAATCGACGCAAAAATCGACAATGAAACTATGAAACTACTGAAAGGCATTGGTCATCAACTCAAGCCAGTAGTTATCATCGGTAATAATGGTGTCACTCAAGCCATCTATGACGAAGTCGATAGAGCCTTGACCGATCACGAGATTATCAAGGTAAAGTTAGCAGCAGGTAGTAAAGAAGAACGCCAACAAGCCGCTGAAGATCTCGCTGAAAAAACGGATTCACAACTGATTCAAAACGTTGGGCGTATGGCATTGCTACTGCGTAACAACCCCAATGCCACCCCTAGATTGTCTAACTTGGTTCGTTTTACTTATTAATTTTATTTATTAAGGTCAAGTAATCAATGTCAATTAAATTCAGTGGTTTACTCACTCTGTCTGCGGAATCGCCTGCTCTTAACAACTTAAACTTGCCTGCTGAAAGAGCAGAAAAACTAGTTGCTAAGTTAAAAGAGATTAGCATTCACGTCACTATCTCAACCTCAACAACAGACACAGAGAACGACACAGCAACCAACACAAAAGAGTCGCTACTGATTTTTGATTATCAGATCAATATTCCAACAGAAGTACAGCCCTTTGTTCATTGGCAAGAGTTAGATAAAAAATTAGACAAAGAAATCTCAACGGCTGATGACTGGGATACTACTGCTCCTGGTAAATTTACCGATGAGCTTTGGAAAGACAGTTGTCTCGAATGCTTTATTGGAAAAACTGGCGTGACCGATTATGTAGAAATCAATGTCTGTCCGCAAGGGAGTCATCGAGGTGATTATGCCGTGTATCACTTTGAAGATTATCGCACGCCACAACCACCGCAAGCGTTACTCCTTGATACTGTACACAATACCAAACAACATACTAGCCAAAGTTTAGATATTGATGAGACATTAAAAAAAGCTCGTATCCTGTGCACTGAACCTGTTAGTACAACTACTAACAAATCATCTGATACCAGCTTTTACCGACAATTTATTTTTCAGTTATCGCAACTGCCTGATACTTTGCAAGACTTTGATTTGCTGCATCCTTGTGTGATTTTATTTGTGGATGATACGTTTACTGATGCTAATGAACCAGTCATTAATAAAACACAGCCGCAAGAGCTATTTTTTGCCAGTAGTCACGCCAACCCACCCGATTTTCATAACAAGGATTATTGGTCAAAAAGCAAGCTTTAGTAAGCCATTAAGTAAGTTAAAAGCGAGCCAAAAAAACTATTGCTTTACCCCCTCCCCCATTCCTTGATATAATCTGTCTTTGAATAGGTAAATTTCCAAATTCTATCTATAACCCTATAATATACTATCAATCATTATCCATTATCCGAATAAGGCAAATTTTGTGACTGCATTAACCAACATTCGTAACTTTTCGATTATCGCCCATATTGACCACGGTAAGTCAACACTTGCCGACCGTTTTATTCAGATGTGTGGGGCGTTGCAAGACCGTGAAATGCAAGCTCAAGTTCTTGATTCGATGGATATTGAACGTGAACGTGGCATTACCATCAAAGCTCAATCAGTGACTCTATACTACAATCATCCAAATGGTGAAGTCTATCAGCTAAACTTTATTGATACTCCGGGGCACGTTGATTTTTCTTATGAAGTTTCTCGCTCATTGGCCGCTTGTGAAGGGGCGTTGCTAGTCGTTGATGCCGCTCAAGGTGTAGAGGCTCAATCCGTTGCCAACTGTTATACTGCGGTGGATCAAGGGCTAGAAGTATTGCCTGTACTGAACAAAATTGACTTACCACAGGTCGAGCCTGAACGCGTCATCCAAGAAATTGAAGACATCATCGGCATTGAGGCAACAGAGGCACCACGAGTATCAGCAAAATCTGGTTTGGGTGTTGATGAATTGTTAGAAGTATTGGTAGAGACCATTCCTGCCCCTGAAGGTGACCGTGATGCACCCTTACAGGCGTTAATTATCGATTCTTGGTTTGATAATTATCTTGGCGTGGTGTCTTTGGTGCGTGTGCGTCAAGGACGAGTGAAAAAAGGCGATAAAATTTATATTAAATCAACCAAAGAGTCGCACCCTGTCACCTCAATCGGTGTATTTACGCCAAAACCACTGGATACTGGCATATTAGAGGCAGGTGAGGTAGGCTTTGTCATCGCAGGAATTAAAGAAATTCATGGCGCACCAGTGGGTGATACCATTACCCATGAACAAACTCCTGAAGTAGAGACCATTCCAGGGTTTAAAAAAGTGACTCCGCAGGTATATGCAGGTATGTTCCCTGTTGATTCTAGTGACTTTGAGCGATTCCGTGAGGCTCTGCAAAAACTACAAATCAATGACTCATCGCTGTCTTTTCAGCCTGATACTTCTGATGCCTTGGGCTTTGGTTTCCGTTGTGGCTTCCTTGGTATGCTCCATATGGAAATTATCCAAGAGCGTTTGGAGCGTGAATACAACCTTGATTTGATTACCAGTCCGCCATCGGTTAAATATGAAATTGAAAAGAAAAATGGCGACATCCTACAAGTTGAGAACCCATCAAAACTGCCTGATGCTGGCGAGATTCGAGAGTTTCGTGAGCCGATTGCTCGCTGTCACATCCTTGTTCCGCAAGACTACTTGGGTAATGTAATGACCCTATGTATTGAACGTCGTGGGGTTCAGGTGGATATGAGATTTACTGGTAATCAAGTTCAGCTGGTATTTGATATTCCAATGGGCGAAGTAGTGATGGACTTTTTTGACCGTCTAAAATCAGTTTCTCGTGGGTTTGCCTCACTCGATTATGCGTTTGAACGTTTCCAAGCTGATAAGCTGGTGCGTGTCGATGTACTGATTAATGGTGATAGGGTTGATGCTTTGGCAATGATTTGCCACGAAAGTAACTCTCGCTTCCGTGGTAATCAGTTGGTTGGCAAAATGAAAGAACTGATTCCACGTCAAATGTTTGATGTGGCAATTCAAGCGGCCATTGGCAGTCAAATTATTGCTCGGAGTACAGTAAAAGCCATGCGTAAAGACGTAACGGCTAAGTGTTATGGCGGTGATGTATCGCGTAAGAAAAAACTCCTACAAAAACAAAAAGAAGGTAAAAAACGCATGAAACAAGTGGGCAGTGTCGAAATTCCGCAAGAAGCATTTTTAGCAGTGCTAAGAGTAGATGACTAGCAACTAAATAATAAATGCGTAACTGGATGAATACATAATGAATTTCGACTTTAATTTAATTTTAGTACCTGCCTGCTTGATACTGGGAGCGATTTGGCTAATAGATAAGCTATGGCTAAAAAAACACAGTGTGTTTAAAGCTCAATTAAAGATAGTTAAAGATAATGATGCCTTAGTAGTAGAAAATCAGAAAAAATTAGATGAGCTATTAACAAAGCATCAGTTAACTATGCACCTACTAACAGGGCAAGATATAGAAAATACTGATAGTAAACAGACTGATAACAAACAAACCGACTCTAAGCAAGCTGGTATTAAGCAAACCGATACCAAACAAACCGATAAAGTAAAAGACATTCCTGATGAAGTTAGCAAAGCTTATGAGGCTTTGAAAAAAAGCCAAACCGAGCTTGCCCTAGCCAAGGTGGATTTAGAGCAGAACAAAGAACCAGCCCCTGTTAACTGGGCGTATGAGTTGTTTCCTATCATCGCATTTTTTATGATAATACGCAGTTTTGTCATTGAGCCATTTAATATTCCATCTTCATCAATGGTACCGACACTTTATACGGGTGATTTTATTGCGGTTAATAAGTCCGCTTATGGGTTAAAACTACCATTAATTCATACAAAAGTGTTAGATACAGGTAGTCCAAAGCATGGTGACGTTGCGGTTTTCCGCTTTCCGAATGACCCTAAGATTTATTACATCAAAAGAATCATTGGCTTACCTGGTGATACCGTCAGCTATGATAATGGAGTACTGTCTGTTAATAACCAGCCCATTAACACAGTAGCGATTGATTACACGGCAGATAGCACATTGGTTGATGAGCTGTATCCAAAGGGCTTGCCAATGGGAAACAATAGAGTTTTATCAGAAAGCGAAGCAAAAAAACTTGGTCAAGAAGAAGAATCTGTGGCATATTATTTGCAAGAGTCGCAAGGCGAACACACTCACCTAGTGCGTGAATTAGGTGACATTGAAAGTGCGGTATTTGCTGAGTTTTTGCGTGAAACCTCACCAGAAGTGATGACTTCAGCAGGCAAAAAATGGCAAGTAACTGTACCACAAGGCAATTATTTTGTTATGGGTGATAATCGTGACAGAAGTAAGGATGGTCGATTTTGGGGCTTTGTACCAGAAGAAAATTTGGCAGGTAAAGCCGTCTATGTATGGATGCACAAAAAGCCTGGTTTACATATGCCTAATTTTAGTCGTAACGGCTCAATCGACTAATGCTTGACAAAGCAGTTACTAAAAATTAAGTGCTAAAAAATGAAGTATCAAAGAACTAAGTGTAAAAGTATTAATCATTGAAAAAAAATAGTTACTAAGAAGTTTAATGTCAGTATTTCATAACTTCATTTCTATATTTATCAAGGTTATTTATAATTAATCAACTAATACCAAACCCAAAAAGTAACATATCGAGGCAAACGAGCGAAAATGTACATAGTAGTACCTTGAGCGAGTTTGATCTGACCGCCTGAATTTAGTGGTCAGGTTTAACAAGGATAGGTTGCTTTTTGGGAAAGGTATAATCATAATTGGAGGCTATCATGGCTCATACACTACCAACCCTACCATCGGCTCAGCGAGGATCTGCAAGTAGTATCGTATCTGGCATTATTTTGTTTGTTTTAGTACTTAAACTCGCCATAGCGATTGCTCCTGCTCAAATCGAAGATCGTACTGTTTCAGCAACCATTGCTAAAGAATTAAAAAAATCGAATGCTAAAAAAGAAACTAAAACTATTTTTCTAAAAAACCTTAGCACCCAGCTCGGTCTTAACAGTATTAATTTAGATCCAAAAGAAATCCTAACCTTCAAAAATGAAACTGCTGGTAACTTAGCAGTTCATAAAAAATATCAAGTTGAAAATGAATTTTTCCCAACGGTATTTATCACTAATAAATTTGAAGGGGATATTACAGCAGCCGATGCTAAATAATAGTTATCATCGTTTTTAGCAAACAAAGCTGTTAGATTCAAAGCTTAATAAAGCTCGCTAAATAAATACAGTAACAACCGTGCTTTGTATTAAGGATATTAACACATTGAAAACAAGTCAAATTAAGCCAGCGACCTCTGATTTTTCTCATAAACTATCAAAGTTAGTAACGACTTTAAATTATGAGTTTACAGACATTAGCCTGCCAAAACTTGCTCTGACTCACCGCTCCTACGACAGTCAGAATAATTATGAACGATTGGAATTTTTGGGTGATGCCTTGTTGGGTATGATTATTGGTGAGGCATTGTACCATCGCTACCCTCAACAAAAAGAAGGCGTGCTCACTCGCATGCGTGCGACTTTGGTTCGTCAAGAGTCTTTGGTAAAAATTGCCCAAAAACTTGGGTTATCTGGCTACCTGATACTCGGAACTGGCGAACGTAAAGGTGGTGGTCGCCAGCGTGCGTCAATATTGGCAGATACGGTTGAGGCACTGATAGGTGCGATTTATTTAGACAGTGGTGACATTGAGATTGTCCGCAAGTGTGTATTGAGTTGGTACAGCGAATTGATTGACAATGTTAGTGAATTTACTGTGCTAAAAGATGCTAAGAGTCGCCTGCAAGAATGGCTACAAGGCAAGCAGCTTGATTTACCAAGCTACAAACTGCTAGAAACCGTTGGCAATGCTCCTAATCAGACATTTATTGTAGAATGCCAAGTCAATGTACAAGACTGCCTACCCATCACTCAATCTGGGGTGAGTCGTCGCATCGCTGAACAAAAAACCGCAGAGTTGATGATCAATCAATTGGAAAAATTAACCACAATACGAGCTAAATAGCTTAACTTTATAAAAAATACTTTATCAAAGACATGACAACTATGACAGATAATCAACCAGTAACAACTAACAAAGACCTTGCTAATCAATCGGACAACCAATCTCAAGCAACCTCTCAAGCAACAATAGACGCTTTTTTTAGTGGTGGCGGTGCGAAAGTCATTGCCAGTGACTTTAAGTCTGGTCATGTCGCCATCGTTGGTCGTCCCAATGTTGGTAAATCAACCTTGATGAACCACCTACTTGGACAAAAACTATCCATCACTTCTCGCAAGCCACAAACCACTCGCCATCGCATTCACGGCATTATGTCCACGGATAGCATGCAAGCGGTGTTTGTCGATACCCCAGGGATTCATCATAAAGAAATCAAAGCCATTAATGAACGCATGAATAAGGCAGCCGTTTCTGCATTGACTGGGGTTGATTTGGTACTATTTGTGGTTGATTCTGACCAATGGCGTGAAGATGATTTGCTAACCTTGCAAAAGATTAGCGAAACTGACATCCCTGTGGTATTGGTGATTAACAAGATTGATACTCTGGCTGATAAGTCTGCTCTATTGCCATTGATTGATGAATTTAACGATAGTTTTGATTTTGCGGATATTATCCCTGTTTCAGCTCAAAAAAACAAAAACCTTGACCGATTAGAAGAAATCATTGCTAAATACCTACCAACGGCTGAGCCGATTTATGATACCGAACAAATCACTGACCGTTCGGAGCGTTTTTTAGCCAGTGAGATTATCCGTGAAAAAATCATGCGTACCGCAGGCGATGAAGTGCCTTATGATTTGACGGTACAGATTGATGAGTTTAAAGATGAACCTGCTCACAAAGACCCAAAAACTGGCAAACAACGCAAGGCCTGTACCTTTATTGATGCTACTATTTTTGTGGAAAGAAATGGACAAAAAGCAATCGTCATCGGTGAAAAAGGACAACGTATCAAGCAAGTTGGTATTGATGCTCGCCAAGACATCGAAAAGATGTTTGACCGAAAAGTGATGTTGACCCTTTGGGTAAAAGTCAAGCGTGGCTGGTCGGATGATGATAGGGCTTTGACCAGTCTTGGGTATTAGATGTTGAGCAATATCAATGTTGACAGAGTAATGGCTGATGTTTTGATAATTTTTTTGAGTTACCCCATCGACTTGAATGTTTTATTCTGAAAAATATCAATTATAGTACTAGCAAATCTTCACTAGTTGCATTGTTCACGGTTTTTAGATTGATTTTTGTGTCTAGAGTAACAAAAACAGCATTGTTTACCTTTGCCAGTGCTAATAAATAACAATCTGTTAATTGCCTATGCCCCTGTATATTGTTGCCATTCAAGATGTTGTTGGTTAATTATATCAATCTCATTACTGATATTCATATGAGAATAGTTCATTGCTTGCTGTAATGCTGTTTGAATATCAGTCAAACTATATGAATTTGGATAACTTGGTAACGATAAAATCCGTAAACAAGCTAATTGAGTAGTAACCACTCAGCACCCTAATTTAATCTAGCAAATAATCATCATTTGTTATACGATAGTCACATGAAAATAAACGGCATAGACATACAAGCAAGCGT
>PDWJ01003999.1_pt1 | contig 14899 bp, 15 predicted proteins | sample 1430881 | NCBI WGS metagenome assembly PDWJ01 (sample SAMN01162460, study PRJNA174530) | Oral metagenome, whole genome shotgun sequencing project. | biome: Marine environment; feature: Marine mammal; material: Swab sample of the gingival sulcus; isolation source: swab sample of gingival sulcus... | reverse complement strand
AAAAATGCTCTTATCCCGTACAAAAGTTTGTAAGTTTCCGCCATACTGATTGTTTTTTTCAAGTACGCAAACTTTATAACCTTCACTCGCAAGAATTACTGCCGAAACCAATCCGCCCAAACCACTTCCTATAATAACCACATCGTAATCCTTTTTCATTTTAAATTCTGCTTAAAACTGTAAATTTTGGTTCTGTTTGTCTTACTTCAAATCCTTGTTGATTAAAAAAAGTGATTAAATTACTGTTTTTTATCAAAACTATTGATTTTACATTAGAAAAGTCCATTTTTTGTAATGCTTCGGCATGAATTTCCGTACTAATGAGCAACCAATTGGGTAAATTAAAATTCAATTCTTTAATGTGATTTGTATAATTTACTTTTCTGTAAGTATTTGTAAGGCAGTTTTTTGCAACTAATCGTTTTTCCTTATCATCAATAAAACTCGTTATTTTTCGGTCTAATGATTTTGAAACCAATAAAATATCCATTTGCCCGTAATCGTTGGCAATATGATTCACGGCTGCTTTCATAGGGATGATAGCATTTAATTGATGGTATAACGACTTGTTTTCTTTAAAATCAGAACGGATTTTTTTTCTAATTGCTTCAATTTTAAAATCGTAATTACTCCACAAAATACCTTTGAAATAATTTTCATTTTCAATGCGATTTCTTACTTCTAAGAAATTTTCTTTGTACGATTTAGATATGTTTTTAGTAATTTCTCTATCCGTATTCCCATAATTTCTCAGTTCTTCAAATGGGATTCTTTTTCCAACTTCCACGGTCAAACTTCCATTGTAAATTATAAAATCTCGTTTAGGCATTACCTCCGAATTACCATGAAGATAAACAGGTAAAATATCCATTTTTAGTTTTTTCGCCAGTAAAAAAGCCCCTTTATGAAATCGCCCAATTTTATTGGTAAATGCTCGTTTTGCTTCTGGAAAAACAACCAGAGAATAGCCTTGTTTTATCTTTGTTTTTAAGTGCTCAAGACTTCCATCAATTCCATTTGAAACAGGGTAAAACCCAACAATCCGAGCCAGTAAACCAAAAACAGGAGATTGATAAACCCAATCATTAACCAAATAAATCAATTTATGCGTGAGCAGTCCGTAAGTCAAAGTATCCAAAGAAGAGGCGTGATTTGAAATAACAATCGCAGGTTGGGAAAAGTCTTCATTATACTTGTTGATAACCTCTTTTTTTACAAGGGGATTTCCATACAAAACAGCTTTAACCATTCGAGCCATTGTTTTGTGCAACCAATTCATTTTTAGTTTTTGAGAAATAGGAATTAAGGGTAAAATAATTAAGCTGAATACTGATAAAATCATTCCTCCTAAACCGAAAAATAGATTCAAAATAATGCTGTGAATTGTCCTGAAAAATCGCAATGGTGCTAAACCTATTTTCGCTCTATTACTTATAAATAAACCAAAAATAAACGGTTGAACAGTATAGGAAATGAGCATCGCCGAGATAATCCCAATAATGGAAACCACCGCAATCGACTGTAAGGCAGGATGTTTTGCGAAAATCAACACGCCAATTCCTAAAATAGTAGTAATTACGGAAAGTAAAATCGATGCTTTATAGGTTTTGAGTTCCTGTGTTCCGTAAGTGTATTGTTTTATTAATCCGTTAGAAATAAATATCGCATAATCAATCCCCAAACCAAACACAAAGGTAGAAACAATAATGTTGAAGATATTAAAATTAATCCCTAAAAATCCCATAACCCCAATGGTAATATACCAAGTTATGGCAATTGGAGTAATGGTAATTAATGTCAGTTCTATATTCTTGAAAAAAAACAATAAAACCAATAATAGGGCAACAAATGAATACTTTAAAAGTTTATTAAAATCGGTTTTTAAATTTCCTAAAAAAGATTCGTTTGTTTGTTGTCTATCGATAATGATGGTGTTAGGTATTTTTTTTAGTATTTGGGCTACATCTTTGTATTCTTTTTTGGATATTTTGACCAAAGACTGAACTGTCGTAAAATCTTTTTTGGTACTGATAAATTCATTTATAAATAACGATTTTACTTTTTGGTAGTCATTAACCTTAACCAATGTAAAATCTTTATCTAACAATTCATAAAATGAATGGAAAACACTTGGTTTAAAACCTAATGAGCTTCCATAAGAAATTAGGTTTTGCTTTACTTTTTCTTTTTTATAATTATCCCAAAACGCCTTCCATTGTTTTATTCTTTTGCTTTGTTCTTTCTCTGATAAAACAATCGTTCCCAACGAGTTGTAAGAAACAATTTGCTTTTTGTTTTTTAAACTATCTAAAACCTTTTCAGTAATATTATTTTGACGCAAAGCTTCTTCTTCCGAATGGCCATAATTAACCAAATATAAGGATTTTGAATGAGTATTTGTGAGTTTATCTAATTTTTGCTCTGTGTTTTTAATCGCTGTTGTTTGATAATTCATTTTAGAAATATCTTTATCAAAAACTACATTTTTAGAAAAGAAAAAACTCACCACTAAACCTATTACCAAAATCGTAATTAATACATAATTTCTGTGGTATTTTAGCCCTGCTATTTTATCAATTAAAGTGTCAGATTTTGTGATGATTTTAGTTTTATAGAGTAGTGGAATAACAATCAATGCAAAAACAGCGGAAACCAAAACGCTTACGGATGCAAAAATCCCTAAATCTCGTAGGGCTTCTGATTTTAGAAACAACAAACACATGAAGGTAATAGCTGTTGTTATACTGCTCATGATAATAGGCTTAGCAACATCTTTATACAACTCCTCAATGTTATTATTCTGCTTAAAATGTGTGGAAATATGCAAAGAATAATCCAAAGTAATTCCCAATAAAACAGAGCCAATTCCAAGTGAAATGGCAGAGATAGTTCCTTTGAAAAAATACAAAAACACCACTGCGGACAAACCTCCAATCAATGTAGGAATAAATAAAATGATTGGAATGTATATTTTTTTATAAAAGAAAATTAAAATCAAAAACAAAAGGACCATTGCTATACTTACTGTAAACTGAATGTCATTTTTTATTTGTGATGCGTTCGCAACTGCAATAATTGTTGCTCCATACAATTCTGCCGAAGTTTTAGCGTTGTACTTTTTGTTTAAATCGGTTATAACTTGTTGTAGATTCTGTACAAAAGCAGTATTCTTATCCGTTTCATTCGATGCTAATTTAGGCTGAATAAACAATAATAATTCTTTATCGTCTTTACTGACTAAAAAGCCATTATGCAATTTAAAATTATCGTTTCCTTGTAATTTTTGTATCTTTTTTAAACCGATAAAAGACAATCCCAAAGGATCTTTTAAAATGGTTTCTTTTGCAATAATTCCTGTTGGGGAAATTAAAGTTTTGTAATTGTTTTCAGTAATTTCCTGAATAACACTTGGCTTTAGTTTTCCCTCAATTTGGGCATAATCTGATTTTTCTAAAAATAAAGGCAAATTTTGATAAACAAAATCTAATGTTTGTTTGATATCGGTATCATTTATTTGACCTTGAATATCATTGATATAATCTTTGAATGTTTCTTTTTTTAGTGCTGTCACTAAATCATTTGCATAATCTGTTAAATCGTTAATATCGTTATTTTTAGATTCGGTATAAATGACAATTTTATCGGCAAAATTAACCTGATTTAAAACTTTATTGGTAACAATTGATTTTTCTGATTTTGGAATTAACTTTGTAATATCTTCTTCAAAATTTATTTTTGTAGCCAGAAAAATGAGAATACTTAATAACCCTAAAAACAAAGCGAAGATAAGATTTTTTTTACCTTGTATAAAATTGTGTGTTTTAATGAAAATAGTACTCATTTTATTTTTTTAAATTTAAAACTCCATAACTAATTGCCCCAAATAGTAATGAAAAAAAAATAGCCAAGGCAAAACTTCCTATAATATACTGGAAAAAGTATCCTGCGTGTTGTTGTATGTCAAAATTTACAGCTATTTGGTCAAAGTTTAGTATAAACTCTTTGTTGAGCAGAAAACCGCCAACTTTCAAACTTCCATAGACAATAAAAGGAATCATAGGCGGAATACTGATATTGGAAAATGCAAAACTAATGGTTTTATTCAGTTTCAAAATATGTGCTAAAAAAATAGATAAAAAAGTTTGAAATCCCCAAAAAGGCGAAATACCAATAAATATTCCCAATCCAACCGATAAAGCCTTCTTCAAAGGAGCATCGTTACCTCCTAAAAAATCTTCATAGAAAAATTTTTTAAATCCTTTTTTTTTTAGTCTCCGAAAAAAATCTCTCGGTTTAATCCAAACCAATGCCACAAAAACCAACCAAGTATTCAGTAAACTAATCCTAAAAAAGTCCTTAAAAGGTCTGAAATGACTCACTCGCTCCTTTTCATCGTATAATACTCTGATTGGAATATTTTTCACTTTTATACCAGCCCAAGAAGCTTTTACAATTACTTCAATTTCAAATTCGTATTTCGTTGTAAATAAGTTGATTGAATTTACTTCTTTCACAGGATATAATCTAAATCCAGACTGTGTGTCCGATAATTTTTGACCTGTTTCTGTCCAATACCAAAAGTTGGAAAATTTATTGGCAAAGGTATTTTTTTTCGGCATTCCATCAGCACTGAGATTTCGCTCGCCGATTAGTAATAATTTTTTATTTTTAGATTTTTCTAATTCATTAATAAACAAAGGAATATCGTCAAAATAATGCTGTCCGTCAGAATCAATACTTATAGCATAATTATATCCCAATTCTTCTGCTCTTTTCAGTCCGATATGCAGAGCATTTCCCTTTCCTTGATTTTTTTTGAAATGAATAATGGTAAGATAAGAAAACTTGTCCAAAATTTCTTTTGTATTATCTGTACAACCATCATTAATTATAATGACATCATTAGTATAATTTAAAACACCATTGATTACACGAGCCAAAGTTTTTGCGTTATTGTAAGTAGGAACTATAACACAACAATGATGTTTTTTTAATAGTTTGTTTGGTTCAATTTCCATCACTTTCCTAAATTTGCTTTTTCTTCTTTGGTAAATGATTTCAACTGAGTGATAAATGTTCTAAAATAAACTAGATCTTTTTTATTTTTAACAAATTTTAAATTCCGTTTAATGAACGATTTATCTGTATTTATATTCTTTTGATATTTTAATCTCTTTGGCGTATTTTCTTGAATTGATAAACGAATAAACCGCAATTCAATATTTTTAGGTTGTCGTTTAATTTGTTTTTCTAATAACAAGACTCCTTGTTTAAAGAATTTCTTTTTATTTTTGATCCCTTTTACAAATTTTGCTTTCAAAATCATTGATGCCGATTTGTATCCTACCAAAACAGCATTATCTCGTTCTTTTATATTTTTTAGTTTATTGTAGAATTTATCAGATTTTAGTTTTGTTTTTGGTGCATCTTTATACAATTCCCTGACATTTTGTGCAGGAATTGCAAGAGAAAAAAATAAAAATAAAAAAAATAAATTTTTTAACATATTAAGAAATTATTTTAAAAACGCCATTGTACTTTAACGCTGTAGTTTCTTCAAATTTTGTTATGCTTTTCACTTTTATAATTCCATCATTTTCAGAAAAATCAATGGTCAAATTAAGTGTAGGGTTTAGGTTAGGATTGATAAGAGCCATAAATTTGATATTGCTTGCGTTTTGCATCAACATTTTTTTTTTCGATGCTTTTTCCGTAAGTTCTTTAATAATTTGAATCATACAAACTCCGGGCATCACAGGATTATTTGGAAAGTGTCCTTTAAAAATCTCATTATCTTTATTGATAAATAATTCGGCAGCGACTTTCTGTTCATTTACCTCAAACTGCTGTATTTTATATAAATCTTTTATCAACATTTATTTAAATTTATATGTTAACCCCAATTGTAAAAGCCTATTCTTTGAATCTTTATCAGAAAAGAACGGAATACCTTCGGTCAAAACATTTACAAGTCCGTGTTTATATCTTGCTTCTATCCCTAAACCAAAAGGTAATTCATATTCCAATCCTAATGACAATGCTAAATCGGCATCTGTAATTTCATTATTATTAGTATCTTGATAAATATAACCGTTATTTCCTATTATTGCTTTTTCATAATTATCTCCAACAATAATATCAAAACTTGGGGCTAAAATCAAAGCTAAATTTCTATATGGTGTAATGTAAAATTTACTTGCTAAACCAAGTGATAAATATTGTAAATTCACATCTCTATAAGATTCTTCATACTGATAGGTATCATCATCATTATATACCTTTTTTCTTTTATAAACATTACTGCCTCCTTGGCTTGAATATCCGACTTCAGGTTGCAAAGTGTAAAACCTCCCTAAATTTAAGGACAATGTTCCACCAACATAAAAATTGGTTCTTACATTCCCTTTTATCCCATATATTTTTGAAATATTTGTTCCTATTCTTACACCAGGTTGTACTTTTTGTGAAAAAATGGTTATTGAGATAAATAACATTCCTATTGCTAATAGTTTTTTCATATTTTGATCAAATTTTAGGACAAATTTAAACTTTTTTTTCGGACATACAAATCATTTTAATCTCTTTAGCTCAATAACCAATTTTATATTCTCATGCTTCATACGAATATGCTGAGGTTTTTTATTTTTAAAATTTGAAAATAAAAAAACTACTTTTTCTTTGTATTTTGTCGTATTGGTTATTTTAAATAATTCGTTTTGGGGATTGTAAAAGTAGAAATTAAACCGATTCTCTTTTTTAGTTTGGTAAATTGTATTTCTACCGAAACGATAAGTATTTAAAACCTTTGTTTTCTCTTGTAATAAAATTTCGAAATCTTTTTTTAAAGTATTGATAATTATATTTTTATCTAATTTTTTTACAATTTTGTTTTTGATAAGCTCGTTGTTTTTAAGTTCCATATCAAGCATTTTGGCACCAAATTCTGTTGTGAAAACAATCCTGTGATGACCCTCTGCAAGTGGTTTTATAATTAAAATTCCCCCGATATAATTACCATAAATATCTATTTGAGCCTTATAAACATAATCTTTCTCAGTATCAGAAAAATAATGGTTTTCTATTTGTGAAACCGAATTTTTCTCTGCTAAATAATCTTTAATAATTGGGCTACAGGATGTTAACAGTAATAGGGATAAACTAATTTGAAAAGACCTTATCATTTATTTTTCTATTTTCCCTTCTATTTTTAAAGGTGATTTCGGTATAATCGCCTGATGGTTCTATCATTTTTACAATATTTACTTTCTTAGTTCTTTTATCAAAATAAAGTGCAAATTTTGCTATTATTTTTTTTAAATTCTTGTCTTTTGTAGTAAAATAAGCCAAATAATTCTTTTTTGTTTTTAGATATTTTATGGAAAACATCTTGTCATCAAACATATCGCCACTAATACTCTTTACAATTAATGTATTCATATTTTTAAAGAGTTTACTTCCTGCTAAATCAACATTGCTTCTTTTTCCGCCATCATTGATTTTCAATTTATTACCTTTGAAAACAACACTGTATTGATAGGGTTTTGTATATTCCCATTTTACCGAAGACGGTGATTTGAAAATTAATTTTCCGTAAGTTTTAATATCATTTGATAAGAAACTCATGTGTTTTTTCTGTACAAAATCACTGATAATAGATGTTGTTTTATTGGCTCTGTTACGCACTTCTTGTTTTAAATTTGTAATTTCTTTTTGAGACAGTGGCGTTTGGGAAAAAACACTTATAGAAATTAGGCAAAATATTAAAAGTTGTATTTTTTTCATTTTTGAGTTATTTTTCAGATTAAATATTTAATAATTTCTCCACACAAACGGATTTCAAATTATTTTCGTCTAAAAAGAGCAATAATTGTTCCAAAACATCAATGCTTTTTTGATTGGTATCATGTAATAAAATTATATCGCCTTTTTTCACTTTGGAAGTAATTCGTTTTAAAATTCTTTCAGGATTTTTTATTACGGTATCTAACGAGCGAATACTCCAACCAATTACTTTATAATCCAATTTTTGAATTACTTTCGCTATATTAGGATTGGTAACTCCAAAAGGTGGACGAAATAGTTTTGTCGATTTACCAGTTGCTGTTTCAATGATTTTATCCGTTTTTTTGAGTTCGTTTTCTACTTTTTCCGAGCTTAAAAAACCCCAATTATTGGAATGGTTGTAGGTGTGGTTTCCAATGGTATGTCCATCGGTGATGATTTTTTTTGCAATTTCGGGATGTTTTTCAATATGCTTTCCGATACAGAAAAAAGTGGCTTTTGCATTGTGTTTTTTTAGTAGTTCTAATACTTCTGGTGTGAACTCTGGATTGATTCCATCGTCAAAAGTCAGAGCAATGCTATTTTCTTTAGTATTTTTATTCTGACAATTCGCTTTTAAAAAATAATTCCATAAAATATTAAATGAGCCAATGCTGGTAAGGGTAAGCCAAGCAAAAAAAAGTAAAATGAAGAACCAAAATAAAGTCGTATCAATATAAAACCCACCGATTAAAATCGCTATGAACAAAACAATAGATACAAAATTAACGGTTCTAAAATTTAACATTTTTCCAATAAAACAAAACTAAAATCTTTCCCTCTATATTGATTAAAAAGCAATATTTTTTTATAAGTATTTTTTTCGATTGAATTTAAAAATAATTCTTTTGGTAACCCTCCCTTTCGAAGTAAGTTACAGCCAACCAAAAACCCAAAAGAAGATGCTGTAAAAAATTCTCCTGATAAATGTTTGTAAGCAATTTGCGGTTGATTTTTAAAAGTATTTTCTACTTCGCTATAATAAGTATCAAAATCGACATCGCCATTTTTTCCTAAAATAATAGCATCAATTTCTTCTATTTCGGTCTTGTTTTTTTTGAGAAAATCGGCTAATTTCTTGTCAATGTTTTCTTTATTTATCTTTGCGAAAACTGCCGTATCAATGAGTTTTGCGTATGAACTTTCCTTTTTTTCATCGGAAAGCACAAAGAAATTCGCTCCCTCACCAAAAACTGCTCCTTTGGTTTGTGAATTTAAAATAGAGAAGGTATTAATATTTTCTTCTTTTTTAACATGGTCTATGAGTTTGTGAACTTCCGTAGTATATGGTGCAAGCTCGTCAATTCCCCCGACTAAAATATTTTTTGCATTGCCCTCGTCAAGCATTAATTGCCCATCAATTAAGCACGATTCAAACGATACTGCTCCATTTACATAAGTGAAATTATAAGATTTACATTTTAAATTCAGAGCCACTTGTCCGCCAACGGTATTGTGTGTGGACTGGATAAATGAAGTTGGTGTTAAAAACTGCTCATCATTATCAATAATTGCCGATACAAATTTTTCAGAATCAATGGTACAGCCTAATCCTGTTCCTGTAATAATGGCATCAGGATTTTCAACTTCTGCCTGGTTTAGAGCGATTGTTGAGGCAACAATTCCCATTTTTACGCCTTTCGCCATACGACGAACAGACGCACCTTGCATATATTCTTTGTAATTTGGTTTTATAATTTCGATAACATTGCTGTCTCGTGAGATAATTTCGCTTAAAAATTTCGAATTATCTAAGGTGTTTTGTGTTGAAACACTTCCGACACTATTTATATAACAAGGTTTCATTTTATAGGAATTTTAGATTTTAGATTTCGAAAAAATTACCGTAGAACAATTTCCTCCAAAACCAAACGAATTAGATAGTACATTGTTGATTTCCTTGTGTTTAACTTCGGTAATTGGAATAATTCCAGTTTCAGAAATTGGAGTTTTAAAATTCAAATTCGGGAAAATTACGCCGTTTTGAATCGCCAAAACCGAAAAAACAGCCTCAATCGCTCCTGCAGCTGCCAAAGTGTGTCCTGTAAAGGCTTTGGTAGAACTCAAATCAGGAATTTCATTTCCAAAAACTCGTTTAATCGCTTTACTTTCAGATAAGTCATTGTTTGGTGTTGCCGTTCCGTGAGCATTGATATAATCAATCTCATTAGTATTTAAACCACTGATTTGAAATGCTTTTTGCATCGCCAAAGTTGCTCCATCACCATTTTCAGAAGATGCTGTTTGATGATATGCATCGTTGGCATTTCCGTAACCTGAAACATACGCCAACACTTCTTTGTTATCTCGTTGTACAATTTCATCGGATTCTAAAACTAAGAAAGCCGCAGCCTCCCCTAAATTCAGCCCTTTTCGGTTTTCATCAAAAGGTGTAGAATCAGTATCTGATAAAATCATCAGCGTGTTAAATCCGTTAATTGTAAATTTAGACAAACAATCCGCACCACCTACGATAACTCGGTCAAGTTGTCCTGACTTTATAAGTCTTGCACCTAACATAATGGCGTTTGCAGATGATGAACAAGCCGTACTAATAGTGGTTACAAAACCTGTAATTCCTAATTCTTCGGCAATTTTGTGGGCAGTATCTCCTGCGTGATGTCCGTCAATATATTTGCGATATTTTTCGCTGGTTAGATAATCGTAATAATATTTTTCTGTCTTATCCATTCCACCAACACTTGTGGCTGAAATAAGTCCAGTTTTAGCGTCAGTAATATCCGTTATTTTAGCACTTTTGACAGCTTCTTTTCCTGCAATAAGTCCTAATAACGCTGTGCGAGAATAATTATTAGATTCTGGTAAACCTAATTTTTTAATAAACTCTTCGTTGGTTTGTTTTATCTCGCCAACTTTTATGCTATCCACCAAACGAGTATTGATGTTTTCTATTTTAGAAATACCATTTTTTCCGTTGATTAATGCGTTAAAATTCTCTTCAACAGTATTTCCTATTGAAGAAATGATTCCCATTCCTGTGATAGCAACCTTGTTCATATTTTTTATTAAAAAATGGAATAATTAAAAGATTAAACGATAATTATTTAATCTTTGATTTTTTTTAAAATTACTTCGTACGATTTTCAGTAATGTATTTAGCCATTACTTCAATAGATTCAAATACTTTTTTTCCTTCTTTTGGATCGGTTAGTTTAATACCATAGTCTTTGTCTAACATTACAATAAGTTCTAATGCATCAATAGAGTCTAATCCTAATCCGTCTCCAAAAAGCATGTCATTATCTGCAATTTCTTCAATACTAATGTCTTCTAAATTTAATTGTTCAATGATTTTTGCTTTTAATTCTTGCTTTAATGCCTCCATTTATTTTATTTTTTTATAATCAAATTTTTAAAATTAAGGTTTTTTTGTCCTATTTTTCAAGTAAAAACATTTGTAATTCATACTCACCTTGGTCAAAATTTATCCAACTGCAAAGAACGGAATTTGTTTTGTTATTTGCAATTAAAATACTGGCATAATCTAAAAGTTGTTGTTTATTATAATTTTCAGACACAAAAAATGCATTTTCACTTTGTAATTTGTGTCGAATGCTAATTTCGCCAATAGTAATATTAGGCAAAGTATAAACAAATACTGCCGGACTTGGATAATAGTTATCTTTATCCGCAATGGAATTTTGATACTTTCTGTCTGTGTCTAAACTTGAAGCCCTATTTGAAAATACAAGGGCTGTATCTTTTTCAAATTTACCAACGGATTTTTCTAAAAATTCAGCACCTAAATAAGCCAGTTTACACAAATTATCCATTTTAAAAAACTTTGGATAAGACTCTTCTAAACTTTTGTAGGCTTTTTTAGCAAACTCCAAAAATTGCATATTTTTATCTTCTTGAAAAACAATAGTTTCATCAATAAAAATTGTACTGTTTTTAATGGTACAAGAAGTCTTTATATGTGTTTTGTTTTCCATTTTATTCTGCTTTTTCAAATAAAACTGCTGTATTGCAACCACCAAAACCTGATGCTGTTTTTAAGAAAATTTGCATTTCTTTTGGTGTAGGATCGGCAATTACACTAATGTTTTTTGATACGCCAATTTCATCAAATCCAAGTGAAGTAAATAATGTATTTTGATGCAATGACCCAATTCCAATAATGGTTTCCAAAAGCCCTGACGCTCCTAATGTATGTCCGTAATAACCTTTTAGGCTATTAAGCGGAACATCACCGAGTTGCAGTCTGTCAAAGGCAATCGACTCCATTTCATCGTTGTAATTAGTGGCTGTTCCGTGTGCTGAAATATAATCAATTTGGTCAGCGTTGATTTTTGTCTCGCTCAATGCACTTTGAATACTTTTAAACAATCCTTCACCTGTTCTGGACGGTCCCGAAATGTGATTTGCATCATTGCAAGAACCATCACCGATGATTTTCATAGCGTCTGCTGACAATAATTTTTTATCACTTGTGATTAAGATACTCGCACTCGCCTCGCCAATATTGATACCGGCTCTATTTTTTGAAAATGGTTTGCAAGGTTCATTGCTAATAGCTTGAAACGAATTAAATCCTGATAACACAAAGTTAGAAACCGTATCGCCACTAACGACCAAGACATTATCATAAATACCATTTTGAATATATCTTTTAGCAACTGCAACCGCCAATATTCCAGAAACACAAGCATTTGAAATAATAATCGGTTCGTTTTTAAATTCGAAGAAATTTTGTAGAACTTTCCCAAGTTCGTGAAGATAAGCACGAGATTTGTCAAATGGTGATTCCTCATCCAAACAATCTACATTTCCTTTGGTGGTGGAGATGATAAGAGCCGTTTTTTCATTTAATGGAATATTGACTTGTTCCATCACATCTTTAAGTGATGAAATCATCATTTTTTCGAGTTTTGTAAATGCTTTGGTGTCGCCAATTTTACTAAAATGTTTGTTTAATTCTTCATCATCAATCATTGAAGAATAAAATCCATCTGCGATAATTTCAGACGGGTATTTTTTCAGTCCTGATACTTCATTTTTTACATTTTCTATATTCTGTTTTGAAGTAAAACCTAATGCAGAAATGATATTGCTGTATGATGTAAATACTGGTTTCATAATCAATTATTTTATCAAGCCAACTTTTCGTTTCCAATCCTCAAAAAACTTCGGTAGTGATAGCCAAAGTTCACCTTGTCCGAGCTTGTCAACAAAAACTTGAACGGTTTTTCCTGTACAAACGACTTTGTTTTCAGCGTTTAAAATTTCATATTTAAAAATCATTTTCGCTGCTGGACTGTCCACAAAAGTTGTTCGGATTTTAGCAACATCGCCATATTTTAAAGGTAGTTTATGTTCGCATTCCGACTTGACAATCGGTGTCGCAAATCCGTGTTTTTTTTGGTCTAAATACGAAATGCCGTGATATCTTCCGAAAGCTTCTCGTCCTTCTTCAAATTTTAAACTGCTCTTTTTTTGTTGTCATATATAATTGCCACTGACATCGTCAGTACAAAAAACAAAAATAAAAATAAAATTTCAGGTAAAATACTCACGATGCCTTGCCCTCTTAAAAAAATGTCGTAAAAGGCATTTAATCCCCAATTCATTGGTGAAAAATTAGAAATGACCTGCATAAATTTCGGCATAACAAACACAGGAACCCAAATACCCCCAATCGCCGCTAAAAGCACTACTGCCGTCGCTCCAAAAGGTGCTGATTGTTCTTGTGTTTTAGCAATTGTTCCGAGTAAAATTCCAAAGCCAATAGCCGATAATCCAGAAAATATCGCTACCAAAATAGATAAGAAAAATCCCGAAAAACTAACTTCCAAAGCGTTTAATCCCAATTGAGGTAATACATAAACTCCAACGGCCAACATCAACAAAAACTGAATGAGACAAACCATTAAATAAGTGATTGTTTTTCCGAGTAAAACCACAGCGTAAGACACAGGGTTGGTACGCAATCTCACAAAAGTTCCTTGGCTTTTTTCCTTCACAATATTGATAGACAAGGGAACAATGATAAAGAAAATGGCAAAAAGAGTCCACGCAGGCACATTGTGTTGTGTAGAATTTGGCATTAATTCCTTGTTTTCATCTTTCGGATTAATTTCTTTAAACGAAATAAAGTTTTCTTCACTTGCAAAAGGTGATTTTCCTTCCGTTCCTAACTCTTCTTGAAAAGTTGTATAAATTGACTTTGATTCTATTTTTGAAATCATTTTATCAATTCCGTTGAGTACGGCATCTTTAAAAGAATTTTGCGAGGCAGGGTCAAAGTAAATTTTGATTTCTTTGCGTTTGATAGTGATTTTTTCTGATGATGGAGTTTCTTCCTCGCCACTAAATTCAGCCATTATCTCCGTTACATTTTGTTGGATTTTTTTATTCAAATCCGAGGTCATATTTTTAGGAATAATCACTCCTAATTTATAAGTGCCATTAGCAACCAAAGTTTTTACAGCTTCTTCATTGATAGCTTTTTGATTGATTTTCGTAACGACTTGAAATGCTTTTTCCTCGTTTAATTTTGAGATAATCGTATTTGAAAGGCTATCTTTATCATTATCAACGAGTAAAATCGGAATTTTAGTTTCGTTAATCGTTTTAAACGAACCATCTTGAATTAAAGTAATGGTGATAATTAAAATCAGTGGCATTACAAATAAAATCGCAATTCCTCCTATGTCTCTTGATAAGAGCAAAATTTCTTTATATGTAGAGATAAATAATTTACGCATAATCCCTTAAATGTGAGCCTGTTAATGATATAAAAACATCTTCCAAACGAGAGGCATTTGGTGTTTTTTCGATAAGCTCTGACGGTGTTCCTTTGGTGATGATATTTCCATTATCAACAATTGCCACACGAGAGCAAAAATGTTCTGCCTCCGACAAGTGATGTGAGGTGTAAATAATTGTTGTTCCCTTTTTATTTAACTGTAATAATTGTCTCATTATCACCTTTTTAGACTGTACATCTACACCAACGGTAGGCTCGTCTAAAAATAAGATTTTCGGATTGTGAAGTATTCCTGCAATCAGATTAACTCGGCGTTTCATTCCACCTGAAAAAGTGCCCACTTTTTTA
>PDWJ01003511.1_pt1 | contig 14900 bp, 15 predicted proteins | sample 1430881 | NCBI WGS metagenome assembly PDWJ01 (sample SAMN01162460, study PRJNA174530) | Oral metagenome, whole genome shotgun sequencing project. | biome: Marine environment; feature: Marine mammal; material: Swab sample of the gingival sulcus; isolation source: swab sample of gingival sulcus... | reverse complement strand
CTGACCGTTCCTGAAGATGCCTTATCACGTCGGGCACACCGTGACCCGGATTCTCTGGATATGGCTGAATATGATGTCTGGTACTGCACCGCCTATGTCAGCTCTATCACCTCTCAAATAGAGGAAGAGCTCCCTGATGTCACCGCCAAACCGGTATGGCAGGTTGCGGCAAGTGAAGGGGCGATCATCAATAAACTTCAGGCATTATTGCTGGTTGTCACCATTGCAGCAATGATCGCTTCAGCCCTTGGTATTTCTTCATTGATGAGCAGCTCCATTATGGAGCGGGCCCAGGAAATCGGATTGTTTAAAGCCCTTGGTGCCAGCAATAGACTCATCTTTCAGCAATTTATTGCAGAGTCCTCGCTGGTCGGGCTCATCAGCGGTATCCTCGGCTTTCTTGCCGGCATTGTCCTTGCCCAGTTTATCAGCTACACCCTGTTTGGTTCAGCTGTTGGTTTCAGCTGGATTACCCTGCCAGTGGTCGTCTTGATTTCAATCCTGGTGGCTATCCTTGGTTCTATTTTACCATGTCGCCTCATCGCCAAACTCCATCCGGCAGAAGTACTCCATGGCCGGGCATAGACGAGGGGAGAAAGAGAAATGAAAAAAATGTTTACAACCCTTATAGCCCGTTCCCTGACCGTACGTAAAAATAGAGTGGCAATTTCGGTTTTCTCGATCACTATCGGTGCAATCATCGTTACCGCGCTCTCGTTGCTTTATTTTGATATTTCTCAAAAGATGCACAAAGAACTGCGTACCTATGGAGCCAACTTCATCCTCGCCCCGTCCAGTGATTCCAATAAAAGAGATATGGAGACCACCACCTTTGAAGAGGCGATGGCGATGATTCCTGGTGATGCCGTTTATGCGATGAGCCCCTATCTTTATGGTGTTGTTCACCTTGACCAGGGAGAAGCGATTATTGCCGGGGTTGATTTCCCCGGTCTGCGAGAGCTCTCTTCCTACTGGCAGATTGAAGGCGGCTGGATTACGGTGGATTTTGATACCCAAAACTGCATGATCGGCAAGACCCTTGCCACCACGATGGAATTGAAGATCGGCAGCAAAATAAATGTGGTCAATACCAGCACCCATAGACAAAAAACAGTGCGGGTAAAAGGTATTGTTGAAAGCGGCCAGGATGCCGATAACCAAATCATCGTTTCCATGGATCTTGCTCAAGAACTCCTTGACGGAAAAGGAAAAATCAGCAATGCGATGCTCAGTCTCTATGCCGATAAGGTCGATGTTGATCAGCTGGGTAAAAAGATTGAAACAGCCCTGCCACAACTTGATGCCCGCCCAATCCGCAAGATCAGCCAGTCAGAAGGAAAGGTTGTCGACAAGATTAAAGGACTGATCGCCACGGTGATCCTGTTGATCCTCGCCACCACAACCCTTTGCGTAATGACTACCATGATGGCAGTTGTTACCGAACGAACCAAAGAGATCGGCTTACTCAAAGCCCTTGGCGCCGAAAACAATGCGGTGCAACGTCTTTTTCAGGTGGAGGCCCTGGTGATGAGTTCCATCGGCGTCGTCCTCGGCTTGCTCCTTGGTTTCCTGCTCGCTCAGTTTCTTGGCGAGATGGTCTTTCACTCATCAATCAGCTTTCGCTGGATAGTCATTCCAATAACCATAACTGTTTCACTGCTCAGCGCTATTATTGCTTCAGTATTGCCGGTTCGGCAGGCGGTACGCATTGATCCGGCACAGGTGCTGCGGGGAGGAGAATAATGAACGAACAAAAAAATGCCCTTGAGGTTATCAGCCTGTGGCGAAAATTTGGCGAGGTTATCGCCCTTTCCGATATTAATATTACCGTTCCCACTGGAGAATGGGTCGCGATTATGGGGTCTTCGGGAGCAGGAAAAACCACCCTGCTCAATATTCTCTCTCTTCTTGATGCCCCCACGTCCGGGTCATACCTGATTGGTGGTACCGACACCGCCGGACTCGATGACAATGGCAGAACCGTTGTCCGCCGGGAAAAAATCGGCCTTGTCTTTCAGCAATTCCATCTTGTTCCCTATCTCACCGCCCTGGAGAACATCATGCTGGCGCAATATCTGCACTCTATGCAAGATGAAGCCATGGCACGAAACATCCTCGATGAGGTCGGTCTGGGACACCGTTATGACCACCGCCCCAGCCAACTCTCCGGCGGAGAGCAACAGCGGGTCTGTATTGCCCGGGCACTGGTCAATGATCCGACCATCATCCTCGCTGATGAACCCACGGGTAATCTTGATGAAGAGAACGAAAAAATCGTACTGGGCCTGTTTAAAAAGCTGCATGCAAAAGGCCGTACCATTGTCATGGTCACCCATAATCCTGATCTCGGCAAAGAGGCCGAGAGGGTTATCAGATTGAATTTCGGGAAAATTGTTGAATAATGAACAAAACGTCACCTCGTTTCGCTCTTTACCGGCTCTGCTTTTTTCTCCTTATGTGCCTTGCGCTCTGCTCGTGTGACAAGGAGAAAGCAGAACCGGCACGAAAGGGAATGGTCGCACCCAACCCCGGTGCGCTCTATCTCGAAAATGACCAACCGGTGACATTGGATAAATATCTGGGCAACCCCTTAGTCGTCATTTTCTTCTCCAACTCCTGCTGTGCCGATGAACTGGAGAAAATGGAAGAACTTGTACACTCCAGCGAAAAAGACGCCTTTTCTGTGCTTGGCATCAATGTCGGAGATCGGAGAGAGGCTGTGGCTCGTCTCGGCAAAGAGAAAAAAGTCTCCTTTCCCCTTGCCTATGACCCGATTCTTACCAGTAAACATCGCTTTCGTCTGATGGCAATTCCCACCATTTTTGTTATTGGCCGAGATGGCAAGATTATCGGGAGAATTATCGGCAAGGTAACCTATGAGCAACTCTCAAGTAAGGTGAAAGAAATGCTGCACGAACAGGAAAAATGAATTTTTCTGTTTTTTACGGTCTAAGGAAATGATCCCTTTTGCTGAAGTTGGTTTCAATTTTCTCTACGAAAGGAGAACCTGTTATGAAAATGAAAATCTCAATACTGTTCAGTATGATTTTCTTGTTTACCACCATTACGGCAATCCCAGTTTTTGCAGGGGATTTGTTACGATGCGTGCGTTGCGGCATGATTGTTTCCAAAAACCCCACCTGGGAAGGCCGGATGCAAAAACCGGATGAAGAGCCGATTGTTTTTTGTGCACCAAAGTGCCTGCTGCTGACCAGTCCTGCCGACAAGGATCATGATGAGGCACAACTGCAATTAAAAGACTACTATTCCACAAACTTCGTTGATGCAACCCAGGCATGGTATGTTGGCGGCAGTGATGTCATGGGGCCAATGGGACCAGATCTTATTCCCTTTGCCGATAAAAAAAGTGCCGAAGAGTTTATGGCCGAGCATCATGGCAAGACATTGTATCGCTATTCTGAGCTTACTCTGGCAAGGCTCAAAGAGATTTTGCCAATGAAGCATCATAAAAAACACAAAGAAAAGGCTTTAGACGGTTCTGAAAGATGCGCTCGTTGCGGCATGATTATTGCCAAACATCCGAAATGGGAAGGACGGATGCACAAGAAAGGAGAAGAAAGAGTGCTTTTCTGTGCCCCAAGATGCCTGCTGATGACCAATCCCGCAGATCAGGATAGCAGTGGAACCAAGCTTAAACTAAGAGACTACTATTCCACCAATCTTATTGATGCAAGAGCGGCCTGGTTTGTTGCTGGCAGTGATGTTATGGGACCAATGGGGCCAGATCTTATTCCCTTTGCCGATAAAAAAAGTGCTAAAGAGTTCATGGACGAACATCATGGCAAGGCATTGTATCGCTACTCCGAGCTTACTCTGGAAAGGCTCAAAGAAATTTTGCCAATGAAGCATAATAAAAAGAAGCACCACGAAAAACAGTAACATGCTATGAATTGCGGGCACCGCATTATTATAACATTTCTCACCCTGCCCCTGCTTGCCCTCCTGGGGGTGGGGGGATTCTGTTTCTTTACCACAGCTTCGTCCAACTACTCTTTTTCTCCCGAGAGCCAAATCTGCCTCACAGATCTAGCTCTTTTTTGTGAGGCTCCCCATACCAGGAATCCGCTACTGAGTGATCTACAATCCGCCTACCGTGAAGGGCCGGGGGCAATGGAACATAGCATCAGTAGCCTCTTTATTCCCCCACCACAGGAGGTGGGCAGATGATGAATAGTACCTTACTCAGGGAAACCCTGCTCGTCGATTATGTCTATACCCGGCTGCGCAGAAGCCCACTGAAATGGTCGGGGATGACCCTGCTTTTCACTCTGGTAACATTTTGTTATGGAAGTATTTTTTTCTTCTCCGATGTGCTTGAAAAAAATATTGATCTCTGGCTGAAAAATGCTCCCGACATGGTGGTACAGATGCAAAGAGGCGGAAGGCAAATTGACACCAGTGCAGAACTCTTGCCTGTCATAGGGCATTTACGTGGCGTTGCGAAGGCAGAGGGCCGGCTATGGGGCTATTATTATGATGCACGCACCCGTACCGCCTACTCTGTTATCGGCGTAGATGATGATCTTGCCCCTGGCGAGGCCATCGTGGGCCAGGGGATTGCCCGGCTCTGGCAACTGGAGGCAGGGGATGACCTTGCCCTTGCCGATGCAAATGATACCCCGGTGCTTTTTCATATCAAGGCTCTTTTTCCACCAGAAACAGAAATGGTCAGCACCGATCTGCTGCAAATCTCACGTAACGATTTTCGCCAGTTATTCCAAATCCCGGCAGGTATGTTTACCGACCTGGCACTCACCGTACCCCGGCAGATTGAACAGACCAATATCGCTGCCAAAATTAAGGAGCGCTATCCAACAAGCAGGGTTATTATCCGCCAGAATTTGCAAAACACCTATACAATGATTTTTGGCTGGCGAACCGCCATCTTTCTTATAATTTCCCTGGTTGGTCTTTTTGCATTGCTTACCTTTGCCATCGATCAGCTCTCCGGTTTATGGAGCGGAGAGCGTAAAGAGATTGCGTTACTGCGCAGCCTGGGCTGGACAACAACCATGGTTATTCGCTGCCGCCTTTATGAGGTGGGGGTCGTCATTCTCTTCTCCTGGCTCTGCGGGACCGTTCTTGCCTGGTGCCATATCTTTCTTTTGGGCGGCGGACTTATCTCACAGATACTGCGTGGTTGGTCAACAATTTTTCCAGAGGCCGGATTTTATCCGATGTTTGATGTAGGCAGTGTAGGACTATTATTTTGTATAACCGTTCTCCCGTTGCTCTCTGTTTCCCTGTTACCTATATGGAAAATCGCCAGTGCTGACCCGGAGGCCTTTTAATGGAGATACGTTTTCATAATGTAAGCAAGAAATACCGGCGAGCAGATAATGAAATCTGGGGGCTGAAAGAGTGCAGTTTCACCATCCCTACGGCGAGCAAAGTCCTGATCAGCGGTGCCAATGGCTCTGGGAAATCAACCTTGCTCTCGCTTGCTGGCACCATCATTCATCCCACGACGGGCAGAATATACTGTGATGAGACAGAGATAAGCGGTTTAAGCGAACCGTTTCGCAGTCGTTTTCGCCAGAAAAATTTTGGTTTCCATTTTCAGGGGGAAAGCCTGTTACCCGGACTGACCATTCTCGAAAATCTTACCCTTGCCTCCCTGCCTGTAATCTCTGACCACCGGAAAAATATAGAGAGGATTGAACAGTTGCTTGAGGAACTGCGGGTTGGAGTCAAAATGAATGCCAGGATAGAGCAGCTCTCCGGTGGACAAAAGCAGAAGGTAAGTCTGGCACGGGCATTGATTAATGATCCGCCAATTATCTTTGCCGATGAACCAACCAATCATCTTGATGAAGATTCTGCTGCAGAAATCCGTAACCTGCTGTGCAATCTACAAGAAAAGACTGTTATCATTATCAGTCATGACCCTGTTTTTGCCGCAGAGTTCTCCTTTGAGCAACGTATCTTCCTCCAGGAAGGCAAGGTACGAATCGCCGGAGGAAACAGATAATGTGGACGCCTGCCCTGCTGGTTCTGGTGATTCTGGAGATATTCCTGCTCATCTTCTGGCTGGTCAATGGCGTCTATGCCCTGCGCATTGCCCTGTTCTGGGACAGGGGCCGAGGCACCCAGCGGCAGATACGGCTGGAATCGATTGCAGAGCTTTTAGTGGTACTGGTTCCTTTCACCATGGTGCTGAGTATCTGCTCGCTTTTTCTCAGCATCTTTACCGCCGACAGTCTTACGCCCTTTCTTACCGGAGCGATGTGCGGCTTTGGGGTTTTTACCTTTACTGGCTATGGAATTGCCCTGCTCTGCTGCAAGATAGCTCTTGCGCTTGGCACCGGATTATGGCTGATGTTTAACCATATTGATCGCCTCAATGCAGAACAGCATTTACTGCGCCTCCGTTTTGCCATTGTCCCTTTTTTTACGATTCTTTTCGTCGGCGACGCCATCCTGCTCTTTCTCTGGCTGCAGCAAATGCACCCGGATACCTTAGTTAGCTGTTGCGGCGATCTCTTCAGTTCCACCTCACCCTTTACCCTGCCGCAACTGCTCAACAGTCTGGAAAATACCACAACTCTCACTGCATTTGCCAGCCTGCTCGTCTGCCACTATTTCACTGGTTTGGTCGTCGTTGCCAAAAAACGGCTTCTGTCACTGTTTGCGATCTCTTCGCTCGCCCTGCTTCCAACACAGCTTCTTGTTATCACGCTTTATATTGCACAATACGCCTTTGAAAATCCGGTACATCGCTGCCCGTTCTGTCTTCTTCAGGAACCCAATGCCATCGTCTTCTGGGCAATGTACATTGGGATATTGTTCAGCGCAGTCTGCGGCGGCGGAACCGGGTTCTTTCTGCTTGAGAAAAAACGCCTTGTAGAGACAAAAGAGATGGCCGCAAGCTGCAACAGGATGACGATAACGGCCCTTATCACAACAACCCTAGTCATAGGCCTGATGCTATTGGTTATTATACAGAGCAACTATCAGTATGGCTGGGAATAACCAGGAAAAATCAAGAAATGATTTATTGGCCAGAACGCCGGGGGCACCTTCTTGAATTGCGGACCTCAAAGACCAGAGTTGTGGTGCGCTTTTCTTCAAGATACACCTCGTGTTTGTTCTCTGGTGCCTTTGTCTTCGTAAAAAATCTTACAAACCATCGTCCTGGATGCTCGATAGGCAGGGTGAACTGGCCTCCAGAGACTGCTGTCCGGGGAAAATACATATCTTCTGACTCGGTAGAAAACCCCATATAGGTCGCATCCCAGAATCCCTGTCCCTGGTAGGGCTCCCCCTCATTTTTCACCGTAAAGACGACACTGTCGCCTTCTTGCAAAGAAAAAATATTCTGTTGGGGAATAAGCTCAAGAGGCAGGCCAACCTCACCAGAAAACGGCACAGAGGGGCGATCACAGGCGACATAGCTCTTGGTCCACTGGCTGCTCCGCAGGCTGGTCACTATCTTCGTCGCCTTGTCACCGAGGGCATAGAGGGGTTTTAAGGAATGGTGCTCTCGTCCCTTACTGTCAATGTATATCGTATAATAGCCAGGTACCGTCTCGGCAACGAGGGTATATGTCCCCGATTCTTTATAATGAACGACATAGGAATGCAGTGATTTTTCATTGCGCAACGCTATCTCGTTGACTTTACCAGCAGGGTCTATGACCCGGACAAAGGCAAGTTTCTCACGACGCACCGCATCTGCCACCGGAACATGATGGCCAAAACAGAAAAACAACGGGACCTGCTGGCCTTTAGTCACCTGGTAACGTCCCGATTGGATGAAAAGGGAATGGGCCGCAGCCACCGCTGGCTGCAAGAAAAAAGAAAAAACAAGTCCCAATACAAACAACTGCCACAAAGAGGCTGCCCTGATTGACTTTGCGAAGAAGAAACCGATCAGACTTTGCAAATCCCCACTCTTTAACCAACTATAATTCATCCTGCTCCAAAGATTCTTGTCGACCACGCTGCCTCCTTAATTTTGTGGCATTAACCACCGCAGCAACGGTTGCCGCATTATGAATGATGGCTCCCGCCACCGCCGGAATCATGCCAAGCGAGGTAAGAAACAAAGCCAGAGAGTTCATGCCAAGGGCCAACGCGTAGCTCTCGGTGATCACCTGCAAGGAATCTCTGCCAAGTTCAAAAGTTGCCGCAACCTGAGTAACGCCACCCCGTTGCAAAACAATATCACAATATTCCACGGCCACATCGCTGCCTCCCTCTCCAATGGCAAAGCTGAGATCAGCAGCGGCAAATGCCGGGGCATCATTGATGCCATCACCAACCATCGCCACAACATCCTCAGGATGCTCGCCCTTCCACTGCTTGATCCACGCCGCCTTCTGCTCCGGGGTCTGTGTCCAATGCACTTCATCAACAGTAAACTGCTCGCCTAAATCTGCGATCCCCGCCTCACCGTCTCCAGTAAGCAGCACAATATGGTGGATCCCCAAAGCACGCATTCTTTGAAGCGACACATTGACCTGATCCCGCAGCCGGCTTCGGGTTTGCAGTAAACCAAGCAAACGCTGTCCGCGAGCCACCAGGAGACAATCATTGCGCCACGAGATCTCTTTTTCAGCGGAATCAAGCGCAAAACCACGCACACCACGCGCTTTCATAAAAGCATGGTTGCCCACAAGAACCTCTTGTCCGCCAATCTCAGCACATACCCCCTGGCCAACCAAAAGATCCGCATTCCGGGCAGACAACAGGGGTATATTTTCCTGCTCAGCCTTGGCCAAAACCGCACGACTCAACGGGTGGGCCCAATATTTCTGAGCGCTTGCAGCCAACTGAAGCAGGGTTTGCTCTTTAAATCTCCGATCAAAAACCACCACCTCAGTCACCTCCGAGGCGGTCTCGGTAATGGTACCCGTCTTGTCGAGCACCAGCACATTGGTCCGGCCAGCGAGCTCCACATAGCGGCCCCCCTTAATGAAAACAGAATCCGTTGCCGCAACGGTCATCGCAGAACTCACCGCCACCGAGGTCGCAAGACGCAACACACAGGGACAACTGATAATCAACACCACCATGGCCTGTACCAGACTGCCGCTATAAACAAAGACAAGACCCGCAATGAGAAGAGAAACCGGAACCATGGTTCGGGAAAATCGTTCACTGATCCGTTGCAACTGACCAGAATCGTTTTCTGCTTCTTCAATACAGCGGATAATCGCCGCCAGCCGGGTCTGTTCTCCGGTTTTTTCTGCCCGAACCTGGACCTCTCCCTCTTCGAGCACAGTGCCTGCCAGGACCCTGCTCCCTTTGTCCCGAGGCACCGGAAGCGGCTCGCCGGTCATCGAGGATTCATTGACCAGAGCAGCACCTTCAACAATCACACCATCCACAGGAAAAACGTCACCACGCCGCACCACAACAACAGCACCGGGCTGTAAACTGGTAACGGGCACTTCCGTCTCCACCGCATCGACCAGCAACCAGGCATTCCGGCTTCGCCCAGCGAGCATATCTCTTACCGCCTGGCGGGTATGGATACGAATCCTGTTTTCAAGCCAACTTGAGAGATTAAACAACCAGAATACAGTGAGTGCCGCCACCACATTACCCATGGCCATTGAAACAACGAGCAGGCCGGTGGAAATCATCCCCATATCCAGTGTGCGGTGGCGTCGCCAGTTGGCCACAGCCTGACGCACAACCGGGGCAGCGAGCACCGAGGCGACAACGGCTGGAACGGTGAAGATATGGGCAGTAAAGGTTGTCGCCGCAGATACCGCAGGAGCACGAGCGAGAAGATTTTTTGCAAAAAGGTAGAGAAGATACCCGCCGGTGAGCAGTAAAGTCCACCCGGAGGCATGGTAGATTTTTTCAGTGTCTCGTCTTTGCGGTGGTCGAAAAGGAGGAGGAGGAGGAGGAGAGGAAGCTATAACATTCGGGGTCTTTGCAACCAGGGCAACCACCTCTTCGATGGCAACCGGTCCTTCGGGGTGGCTCAGGATTATCGAACCAGTACCTGGCCGTACCACAACGTCAGAAACCCCTGGTAACTGCCGCAAACGAAGCTGTACTGCGGCACAAAGGGGTTTCTGATCGCGTAACTGCGGGAACTGCACCCGGGTCCGGGAAAAGATCCGGTGCCGCAGTTTATAGTGTAAAGACATCCCGCAACGACGCTCTATTCAGCAGCCTTTTGCGCCGCAGCCTCAGCCTGGGCTTCGGCCTTGGCATCTTCAAACTTTTCCTTGACCTCTTCGATGCCGCTTTGGGCGGCTGCGGTCAGCTTGGAGACCGTCTTGACAACACCCTTCTGCACCGTCTCATTGGTGACCAACAGGGTCACTGCGGCACCAATCAGGGCCCCTTTCCAGAACTGGCTGTCCGAGACCTTGACGCCAAGCAGGGAACTTTCCTGGGTCGCCGGATAGACCGGCTGCTGGACGTATTGCTGCTGGGCTGGCTGCTGGTAAAGAGGTTGCTGGTAGAGGGGTTGCTGTTGGTCCTGCTGATGATAAATAGTATCGGCCATTTCAGGTTACTCCTTTGTGTAAAACTCTTTGCTCAATGGGAAAAAAATCCAAAAACAATCTCTATCGGAGAATACAAAGTTCCCCAACGATGATTATTTACTTAATAAATAACTCACCCCGGTGGCGGTCATCAGAGTTACCGCAACCCCGGCAAAGCCACCACTGGTAAGAAGTGTCGCCGCCGCCGTCGCTGAAGCTGCGGCAAGCCCACCCTGGGCCCCTTTGACAAGACTGTCTCGAACTGCCGCTTCGAGGGTCATCTCTCCCTGCTGTACCTGACGGAGATTGGCTCCCAGGGAACCAGTAGAGACCACAACGGCCCCGGCCATTCCCGCAGCCAACGCCTGGCTGGCCACTGTGGCCGTCTGTGGCACCACGGCAGGAGAAGGCAACGGAGCTGCCGCCATATATTGGGGCTGGGGTGCCACGGTAGCATACTGGTGTTGTGGATCATTATAGATCAAGGCCTGACTGGGGGCCATCTGGGGATTTGCACCAACAACGGTTTGTGTTGTCATGTCCATAGGTTACTCCTCATCTTTTGGCGTCGTCGCCTGTGGGGTGGCGGCGTCATTCTTTGCTCCGGGAAACAGACATCCCAGGCTCTTGCCCATCATCTCCCGTACCGGGCCATTACTGAGCAAAACCGCAGCGGCGGCGCCCACAAGAAAGCCCTTCCATAATTGGTCATTTTGGCTGGTGGTGGCATAAAGGGTTTTGACCACATCGGAGACCGTGGCCTCACCGCCAAGAAACTGTTCCACAGACTGCATGATCTGGCCATAACGCTGCTGGGCCTCGGCCTGCTGGGCCGCAAGTTGTTCGGGTGTTGGCTGTTGCTGCACATAGACAACGTTGGGCTGGACGTAGGGCATCTGCTGATAGAGATGACCGACAAAGACCGGCTGTCCAGTGACCGGATCAATGAGATAACCAGGGGGCAGCGGAGATCGCTGTCCGGCGGCAGCCGCAGCCTGCTGCCATGCCGCCATTTTTGCGGCAAGATCTGCTTCGGGACTCACAGACTCCTCGCCCGGTTGTCCAGCCATCTCCTGAGGTTGTCCTTCTGTGCCCGGAAAACCGTGTTGCGAGCTGGCTTTGGCTGTTATGTCCTCAGATTCGTTGCAGGCTTCTGATAATGGGTTCGTGGTCTCTTCCATGACACTCTCTCCTCTCAGTCGCTTAAAATATCAAGAAGCTGATTTTTGACCTCTTCTCTGTTCTGGGGATTTTCACTCAATCTGCCAATCTTTTCCCAGAGTTCAAAGGCCAATTTCTCGGTGTCATATTCAATAACCACAGAGAGTGCCTTTTTATTCAGCCGATAGTCTCGTATGCCCGGTATCCGGGCAATGACCTCTTTCATGGCCTGCTGATCAACCCCGGCAAATTTCATAATCCCGGCAAGGCTCGCTTTGACACGTATCCTCCCAGGGACATGGTGAACTACCTTGAGATAACGGATATTATCCAAAAACTCATCAACAACCTGGGTATTATCCATAATTACGCCTCGTTTGTATCCACCACATTGAATTCAAGCCCTGCGCTAATATCGACAATATCACGAACAGTCATAAACAAGAGCCGGGGAGCCTTTAATCCATACGCCTTAAACGACCATTTACATTTCATTTCCAGCCAGAGCTTCTCCCCTTTGCGGCGCAGGGTGCATTTCACCGGAAGCTGCCGCTTGATCCCGGAGAAATCGAGAATTCCCTGAATGGTTAAACGGTACAGGGCATCGTCAATCTTGGTGAATTCCTGGCATTGGGTCAAGGTAAAAGAGGTTTCGGGATGTTTCTCCCAGCCAAAAAAATCAAACATCGCAGTATTTCTATCGGCATAACCGGTGTCAAAAAGGGCCGTCTGTGCCGTTGCCTCAAGATGATTGAGGGTCATGGTCTCAAAATCTATGTCTATGGCTCCGGTCATTCCCTCAACGGCCCAACCCTTGAAGGTATGTAATGGGGCATAGGCGATAAAATCTGCTCTGCTATTGGCTGTTAAGCTATACTTCATTGCGTCCTGTTCTTGTCTCAATTTTACGATGATTTCAACCATCTTCTCTGGTCAAAAAAACACCGCACAACTACCATATCCAAGCCCCCTTACACAAGGGGAATCATCGCCCCACGAAGGAAGCCCTTAAAATATTAAGCAAGGCTCTCTTCTTTCGCCGTAGTATCCTGCGCTGCCGGAGGTGGCTCCCAACTCAGCAAGCGACTGGAATTAATCAGAATTCCCCCGGTATGCACGATATGAATCATCCCGGCCATCACCGGAGAAAGTATCCCGATCATCCCCAGGGCCACCCCAAAGAGATCGGTTGATACCGCAAGATAATGATTCTGGTCGATAACCTGCATGGTCTTATGGCTCAAATTACGTACCGTGATCAGACCCTCGAGATCAGAGTCTGCCAACGCAATATCAGCGGCCTCCATCGCCACTTCAGCACCGCCCGCGCCCATCGCAATACCAATATCAGCGGCACTTAATGCCAGGGCATCATTGACACCATCGCCAATCATTACCACAAGACCCTTCTCTTGAAGTTCCGCAACGCGAGCGGCCTTTTCTTCGGGCAGCAAGCCGGCCCGGCAGTCAGTAAAAGGAAAGACCCGTTCCATGGACCGAGCCACCTGCTCATGATCTCCGGTCACCAACTGAATATCCTCGACCCCGTCAGCGGCCAGGGCCCGCAAGACACAGCCTGCTTCCGGGCGTACCGGATTGGCAACCCCTAACAGCCCCTGAGCCTTCCCGTTCTTGGCCACATAGACCACGGTGTTGCCCTGTTTTTTCTGCTCTTCGGCCTTGGTATCAAACCAACGGACATCAATCTGGTGGTCTTCCATGAAGCTGCGGTTGCCCACCAGGATAACGGCATCTCCTCCGACAGTACAGAAAACCCCTTTGCCCGGAGTGAAATCACAGACTGCATGGGCCGCCAGCGGCACCCCTCTCTGGCTGGCCTCACTCAAGATGGCCTTGGCCATCGGATGCTGGTTATGGGATTCTGCAGTGGCCGCCATGGTCAAGATCGCATCTTCAGAAAGAGACGGTGTCCGGCCAGCGATAAAGACCACCTCGGGACGCTCCATGGTAAGGGTTCCGGTCTTATCAAAACAATAGCTCTCGGCCCGTCCCACGGTTTCCAGATAGAGCCCGCCTTTAATAAGAATCTGATGCCTTGCGGCATTGGCCAGGGCCGCGGTAACAGCTGAAGAGGCAGCGAGCACCGTAGCGCACGGGCAGGACATCACCAGCATAACGGTCAAGGCCCGCATTGGATCTAAGGTCAGGACAAAGGTCAACGCGGTGGCAGTCAATCCAATCTTCATCAACCGTGAGGCCAACTGGTCAGCCTTCTGTTCGACCGGAGCCTTGTTGGCCAGAGAATCCTCGACCATTTTCATAATACCGGCCAGATAGGTATCTTCCCCGGTTTTCACCGTCTCAATGAACAAGACGCCCTGGCTGACGATGGTTCCAGCACGGACCTCATCCCCCCGGCCACGCAGCACCGGTTCAGAGCGGCCGTTGATCGAGGCCTCATCGAGTAAGGCCTCACCATCCTTGACAATACCATCCACCGGGAGTTTTTCTCCGGTATGCACGGCGACAATATCGCCGGGACGAATATCCGCCACCGCAGTCTCGGTCTCCATGCCGTCGATCATCACATAGGCATTGGGCGGCGCCACCTCAAGGATATCGCGAATCGCCTGGCGGGAACGCAAGGCCACATATTCCTCGGTCCATTCGGCAACATTATAGATCCACAGGATTTGCAGGGCAGAAAAAGCCTGCCCCATTGCAATGGTGGTCAAGGCCCCAAAGGCAAGAAAGGGCTGCACAGTAACTTTCCTGGCGACGGTAACATCGTGAACCGCCTCTTTTACCAAGGGAACCGTGCCAATAAGGGCAGCAAGACCGATGAGACTCAACGGTGTCTGCAGCAGAGGCAGGCGCAAGATCCATAACCGGGTCGCCGCATACACCATAGTCCCGGTCAGCCAAAACACCCGCCGGGCCTTGGTGGAAATATTTCCTGCCGAGCAGCATCCCGCAGCCTCGGCATTTTCAAGATTTACCAGGGGCGTGGCACTCTGCACCGGCCGAAAGACCTGGGCTATCATTTCCCGTAACAGGGCCTGCACCGAAAGATTCTGGGCATCATAAACAACGACCACCGATCCGGTAGTATAGGTTGTACGCACCGAAGAAACACCGGCAATGCGGCGTAGTCGATGTTCCATCCAGGAGCCTGTATCCGCCCGGCGAACCAAGCTCTTTACCCGGACCCGGCATCGTCCCGGTAACACATGTTTCACCTGAATTCCCGCAGCACGCAATAATGATGCGGTAATCTTGACTCTTCGTTCAGGCGATGAGGCCTTC
>PDWJ01003508.1_pt1 | contig 14908 bp, 14 predicted proteins | sample 1430881 | NCBI WGS metagenome assembly PDWJ01 (sample SAMN01162460, study PRJNA174530) | Oral metagenome, whole genome shotgun sequencing project. | biome: Marine environment; feature: Marine mammal; material: Swab sample of the gingival sulcus; isolation source: swab sample of gingival sulcus... | reverse complement strand
TTCTCCACTGACTGCCGGAACGCAACATCCACAAAACAGCATTAATAAATTGACGGCAGCGCTCCGGGTTGCCCACATAAACCCGTGGATGGCTTAGCAAGAACTGATGGATCCATTCCCATTGATCATCCGTTAAGTAGTATCGGTTCATTAATAATTACCCGAAATATCAGCTATTTAATCCTTATGAAAGGATTAAATGTCAACAGAACCTAGACTCCGCATTCTACCGAATATTCCATGTTACTAATAGTATCCGATGAGGCTCCCTCAAGGGGGGGCTAGGGCAATCGCATTAAGATCGTGTAATAAATAACCATCTTCCAGTTGGCATCTACAGAGCCAGTACGAAAAGTACTGTTTTTAACATTATGAATATCTGCTGAATACCTGTTAACATAGGCCATATTTAGCGCAGTAGGTGAGGTATGGGAGATAAACCGTCTTTGAGTAACGGGGTTTTGTTGACTTCTTTCATACGGCAGTAGTGACTGTAAAATCGGCTCAGCAGTGCTGGTCGGGTCGCAAACTAACCGAAAAATGGATGCCCCGACGACTGCTCTGAAAAACACACTACGGCCAAAAGAAGTAGAAATGCCTATTTCTTGTTTGTACTAAAAGGTAAAATTCAATTTTATTAAGCGTTAATAGGAGTGATTACAAATGAAAAAAGTATATGTGGGGATGAGTGCTGATCTGGTTCACCCTGGCCATATGAATATCCTAAAAGAAGCATCTAGATTAGGTGGTGTAACAGTAGGTCTTTTGACTGATAGAGCAATAGCAAGTTATAAGAGGCTGCCTTTTATGACTTATGAGCAAAGAAAAAATATTGTTGAGAATATTAAAGGTGTTGTAGAAGTTGTGCCACAAGAAACTTTAGACTATAGGCCGAATCTTGAAAGAATAAAGCCAGATTTTGTCGTACATGGTGATGATTGGAGAGAAGGTGTTCAGTCCAAGGTTAGACAGCAAGTTATTGATACTTTGTCAAAATGGGGAGGAAAGTTAGTAGAACCATCGTACACGCTAGGTGTATCCTCAACTAAGTTAAATAATTCATTAAAAGAAATAGGAACAACGCCTGATATTAGAAGGGGTAGATTAAGAAGGCTGATTGACTCAAAGCAAGTTGTGCGGATTATAGAAGCTCATAGCGCATTAAGTGCTCTTATTGTTGAGAATATAAAATCTGACAGCGGGGTTGAGTATGATGGAATGTGGAGTAGCTCTCTTACTGACTCAGCTTCAAAAGGTAAACCTGATATTGAAGCAGTTGATGTAAGTACAAGGATAAATACCATAAATGAAATTTTTGAAGTAACCACAAAGCCGATGATTTATGATGCAGACACTGGTGGTATTGCTGAACATTTTGCTTTTACGGTAAGAAGTTTAGAAAGAACAGGTGTTAGTGCTGTTATCATAGAAGATAAAACAGGCTTGAAGAAAAATTCTCTATTTGGTAATGAGGTAGCTCAGACCCAAGATACTATTGAAGGCTTTTGTTCTAAAATTCAAACAGGGAAAAAAGCACAAGTTACTGATGACTTTATGATTATTGCAAGGATTGAAAGCCTTATTTTAGAAAAAGGTATGAGTGATGCTGTTACCAGAGCTAAGGCTTATGTTGAGGCAGGTGCTGATGGTGTTATGATTCATTCTCGTGCGAAACAACCAGATGAAATTTTGGAGTTCTGTAAGATATTTAGGGAATATAATGAACATATTCCTATTATTGTAGTGCCAACGTCTTACAATCAAATTACTGCAAAAGAGCTAAGCCAAGCAGGTATAAATGTAGTGATCTATGCAAATCATATGCTAAGAGCTGCCTATCCGGGAATGAAGAATGTTGCTAAATCTATTTTAGAAAACGATAGAAGTTTAGAGGCCGAAGAAAAGCTTTTAAGCATAAAAGAAATATTAAACTTAATACCAGGAACAAAATAGTGCTAGATACCAAAAAATTTTTAGAAGGTTTAGTAGATAAGGGATATTCACATTTATGTGTTGTTCCCTGTAGTTTTGCTAAAAACCTTATTAATGAATCAATCAATAATCCAGATATTGAGTATGTTCCAAGTGCAAGTGAATCTGTTGCTTGTTCAGTAGCGGCAGGACTTAAACTCGGTGGAAAAAAACCGATTGTGATAGTTCAAAGCTCGGGTCTCACTAATATGGGGTCTTGTATTACCAGTTTGTTAAAGCCTTATGGTATTACTTTTCCTATTATTTCAAGTTGGAGAACTTATAAAGAGGGTGATAGTGAGATACAACATCAGCACTTAGCAACCGAACTTCCTGTTTTAATAGGGGCTTATGGGTATGAGTATACGATCCTTGATCAGGATGATGTGGAGCAGTCATTAAATCAAATTGATACTTGTAATGATACGCATACTATTTGTGTTTTGAAAAAAGATACTTTTTCAAAAATAGACTTGGAAGATAAGCATAAGTTAGATTTATCATCTTATATAAAGAGAAGTGAATTTTTAATTGCTTTGAATGATAGGTTTAAAAAATCTGATGTAACTTTCATCGGTACAACTGGTAATGCTGCAAGGGAAATGTATAGCTTTATGCCTGATACTAAAAATTTCTATATGGCAGGAAATATGGGGGGGGCCTTAAGTTTAGGTTTAGGAGTTGCTAAGGCAAATAAAAAAGTTATTGTTATCGGTGGTGATGCAGAGTTTGTTATGCATATGGGTGGATTGACCACTACAGGAAGATATAAAGATGAGATAAACTTGACTTATATTTTGTTTGATAATGAAGCAAATAAAAGTACAGGTGGGCAAAATACTTATCAAAAACATGTGGATTATGTCAATGTCGCCAAAAATTCTGGTTTGGAAGTTTGTGAAAAAGTTGTTATGGGTTTAGATGATTTTAAAAGTGTAGTGGAAAAAATCAACAATAAAAAAGGCCTAAAATTCATATGTGTAAAATGTGGTTTTGATGATGAAACACCAAGACCACCACTTGAAGTAGTAAAAGTGAATAAACTATGATAAATAAAGAGTTTAAATATAGAATGCCAGCCCAGATAGTTTTTGGGATTGGCAAAGCTGATGCTATTGCTGATTATGCAGGTGATAAAAGAACATTGCTTGTTACATCAGACGGTTGGTTAAAAAGAGGTTTGGTTGAGAAAATAAAATCTTTAACTAACAATGTTGTTAGTGTTTGTACAGATGTAAAGTCACACCCTGAATTTAGAGACTTAGAAAAAACTTACGCTGATATTCATCAAAGCGAATTTGATCAAATTTTGGCTGTCGGCGGTGGTAGTGTTATTGATGCCTCTAAATTCTTTGCTGTTTATAATGAAAACAAGGGTGTAAATTTTGTCAGTAATTTGGTAAAAGGAAAAGTAGAAAAAAAAGGCTATAAATGTCTACCTATCATCTCTATACCAACAACAGCTGGTACAGGAAGTGAACTAACGCCTTGGGCTACAATTTGGGATATGGCAGAAAAGAAAAAGTATTCTTTGCATTTGCCTGAATTATTTTGTCAAACGGCAGTTTATGATCCGAATTTAACGCTTTCAGTTCCAAAGCAGATAACTATTCAAACGGGGCTTGATACGCTTTCGCATTCGTTAGAATCTATCTGGAATAAAAATGCCAATGAAATAACGGTGTCTTATGCGGTAAAAGCATCAAAGTTGATATTAGAATATTTGCCATTATTAGCAAATGATTTGGGTAATATTGAGTATAGAACGATGATTATGAGAGCTTGTATGTACGCAGGTCTTGCATTTTCAAATACACAAACTGCCATAGCACACGCAATGAGTTATTACATTACTGCAAATAAGAGTATAGACCACGGAATTGCATGTAGTTTTACCTTGCCTATGATTATAGATAAAATAAAAGGAAAGTATGATTTTATAGATGAGGCATTAATAGAAATATTTGGTGAGTTATCTTCGAATAAATTAAGAAATATGTTGCATAGTGTAGGTGTTTCAACTGATTTTAATGATTATGGTATAGATGAGCAAGAGCTCAAAAATATTAAAAATTCATTAGCAAATAATCAAAGAGCTGGGAATAGTTTGGTTGTATTGTGATAGATCATTATGAATTTAATAAAAAAATTATTAAAAACTATAGGTCTATTTGAGTTTTCAAGAAGGCTTTATTACCAAGTTTTCTTGAAATACTTACAGTTTAGTAAAAGATTTAGAGAGAACACAGTTTGTACTTGTAGCACTGTTAGGTGTTTAGATAATAAAAAATCTGTAAACTATAGCTATCATATGTTAGGGGAAGATACCCCTGTTTGTTGTAATACGCATTTATATGAAATATTGAGTGATGTAGTTTCTGTATTGGAAGAAAAGAAATTGGCTTACTTTGTGACTTATGGTACATTTTTAGGGGCGATAAGACACAAGGGAATAATACCTTGGGATACAGATATTGATTTAGGAGTATTTAGGAAAGATTTAGATAGTATAGAAAAAGCGATAAGAGATAATTTATCTTCAAAATATCATATAAATAAAGACAAAGAAAATATCTTAAGAGTTTATTTCAGTCAAAGTAATTCATTGCACATCGACTTTGAGGTTTGGGACGATAGAGGTGGGTATGTGGAGTTTAATGAAGATGTTTATATTGAGGGGGGGGTAAGAAGAATAGACAGGGATGTCATTTTCCCATTAAAAAAATACCCTTTTTATGATTTGGAAGTCTATGGTCCTAATGAAACCCAATTTTTAAACAAAGTTTATGGTGATGATTATATGAGTGTTGGGTATAAAAAATATGGTATTAATAGTAAAAGATTAGACATTGAGCCTAATGCAAATGCAGGTAAAATAGATAAAAGCACTTTGATAAAAGCTAACTAAGATGATAAAAAAAGCGAAAAATATTGTGGCAAATAATACGTTGCTATTTAAAAATTTATCATTTATAACAATATTGCAGGTCACAACTTTGGTATTTCCATTAATTACCTACCCTTATTTAATAAGAGTTTTAGGTAAGGATTTGTATGGAGCGGTTATTTATGCACAAGCGGTTGTGGCTTATTTTGCAATTGTTGTTAATTTTGGCTTTAATATCTCGGCAACTAAAGATGTTTCAATATATAGGGAGGATCCTGAAAAACTGTCGGAGATTGTATCGTCTGTTTATATTATCAAAGTAACACTATTTTTATTGTGTTTTATTACATTTATAGGGGTTATTTATGGTATTCCCTCTTTGCGACAGCATTATCATTTGCTGTTATTAACCTATGGGGGTACTTTGGGTGAAGTTTTGTTACCTATTTGGTTTTATCAAGGTATTGAAAAAATGAAATATATGACTTATGTCAGTATTTCTTCAAAGTTGTTTTTTACAGTTTGCGTCTTTATTTTTATTCATTCGGCAGATGATTACCTTTGTATGCCTATCTTGCTTTCCTTGGGAACGATAGTTGGTGGGGTTATTTCATTTATTTTAGTGTTTAAAGTAGAAAATATCTATTTTACTTTCCCCAAATTATCTGCAATTAGCTTGTATCTTAAAAGAACATTTCCATTTTTTTTATCAAGGTTATCTGGTGTGGCATATACTCAAACGAACACAGTTATCATTGGTAGTTATTTAGGAATGGCAGAAGTTTCATATTATGATTTAGCAAAGAAGCTTTCCAACTTGTTAATGATACCTAATAGTATTATTAATACAGGAGTATACCCTAAAATTGCGAAAGAAAAAAATTTAAATTTTGTAAAAAAGATTTTTAATATCCGATTAATTATTGCAGGGTTTTTATTCTTGTGTTTAGTACTGGGTGGAGAAGTTGCTATTTCTGTTTTAGGTGGTAAAAGTATGTTAGAGGCTTACCCTTATATAACAGCTTATGGACTTTATATCATAATATCAGCGGTTTCATATTATGTGGGTGGTACAGTATTGGTTTCATTTGATCACGAAAAAGAGTTTAATAAAAGTGTTTTTTATTCATTGTTTGCGTATATTACATTAATAGGGTTGTTATTGTTATTTTGTAAAGTAGCGTTATTTTCGATGATAGCGGTATTTTTAATTACAGAAACTGGGTTAATGGTATATAGGTATTACTATTGTAAAAAATATATGTTGTTGTAAAAGGGGAGTTATGAAGGCAAAATTAAGAAAAAAAATAACATTGTTTTTTGATGAAAATCTTTTTTTAAAGAAGATGGTTTTATTTTTTTATGAGCCAACGGTCGCTAGGTATCTTACTTATAAAAGGAATAAAGAATTTTTAAAAAATGCTGAAAAAGTTTTAGCAACAATGGATTCGGTGTTAACGGATATGGGGTTAGAATATTGGTTAGAGTTTGGTACATTATTAGGTGCTGTAAGAGAAAAAGATTTTATTGCACATGATTTGGATTTAGATATTGCAATGTGGTTAAATGATAGAAGCCCTGAATTAGAAAAAAAATTAACAAGTGTCGGATTTAAAAAAACGCGAGACTTTAAGGTTGATGGTGGTAAGTATGCTTTAGAGGAAACTTATCAGTTATTAGGAGTTGATATTGATATATTTTATTACACTAGAATTTCTGCTACAGAGGGCATTTGTCATGCTTTTTATCCATTAAAGGGAGTTAGTATATATAAAACAATAGAAATAAGAGGAGGATTTGTTCCAGAAGAAAACACTCTACCAATAGAAAGAGTGGAGATGATTCCATTTAAAGGGAAAATGTATCCTGCTCCATATCCTATAGATAAACATTTAATAGCTCGGTATGGTGAGGGCTATATGGTTAAAAATAAAAGTTGGATTCCCGATGAGAATAAGATAGTAGCAATAAAGAACCTTTACGATAAAGTAGGGATAAGAACCCTTTATAAATGATTTTCAGGTATTTAATTTATGGCTTTGTTTAAAAGTACAAGTGGAGGTAAGATATTTATATTGTTGGGAACATTGCTATATCCTTTTTATATGTTGCCTTTTATTTTTTCATCAATGTTACGGAATGAAAGATTTGGATATTTGTTATTTTCGTTTTTTATGGGGTATTTAGCTTATCTGATGGTGCCTTATGAAGGGTTTGATATAACAAGGCATTATAACGCTTTTAATACTTTATCAAATTATGATTTTTCTGAAATCAATGATTATGATGGTAGTATATTTAAATATGGTTTTTATGTTTATTGCTGGAACGTTGCAAAATTGGGGTTGCCGAAAGAATTTGTCCCTTTTTCTATAATTTTTACTGTTTATAGTTTATATTTTTTAACCTTAAAAAGGATAATAGATTTTACGCCTGCTAGAAATAAAGATGCATTAAATATAATTTCTTTAAAAATGCTTACCTTGTTAGGGGTGTTTTTGATTTTCAATGAGATTCGTTTTGTAGATGCTACTAGTGGATTGCGTAATATGTGGGCTTTTTCCATATTTATTTATGCTTTTTTTGATTTGCTCTATAAGAAAAAAATTTTTAAGTTTATTCTTTTGTCTATTTTAGCATCTTTTATTCATATATCTGTAATAGTACCGATATGTATATATTTGCTGACGACAATAATTAAATTACTAAGAATTAATAGATGGTTGTTGGTAGTTGCTTATATTTTTTTAATAACGGGTATAGCTTCCATCCTGTTTGAAATTTTGGTTAAAGCTCTGGAGCCAATATTGAGACATTATGGACTTTATTTTCCCTCTTATATGGATCCTGATGGTGCTTGGGGTGCTGGTTTCTATGCTGATAAAAATATTAAAATGATTATACTGGAGAAGATATTAAAACCGTTACCTCTTTATATTGCAGGTGGGTACTTTATATTAGTAAGAAATTATGTAAGGAAAGATATTGCAAGATTTTTACTTGCATTTTTTTTGTTTATCGCTTTGGTGTCTGTTTCAAGAACATTGTTAGATAGATATAATATATTATTTGTAAGTTTATTTATTTATTTTCTTGTTATAGAGTTGCAATATAAGCCTTTAACAAATTTAAAGAAAATATTTATTTCATGCTTTATAGGTTCGTTAATATTGTTTGATATAGGAAGTGGCTACAAATATAGAGGGTTATATTGGCCTTCATGGAATCAGATTTTTTATAGCCCCGTTCCGATTTCTTTGATGGATAGTGTGGAGCCTGATGAGTATGTTATTAGGCATGGTAATTAGGATTAAATAAGTGGCTATAATATGCTTTTAATTATTTAGAATAGTTGGGTTGAAATTTAAAGTGAAGTTTCTGGAAAGAGGAGTGAAAATATCAGTTATAATACCAGTTTACAATGTTCAAGATTATTTGGACAAATGTTTAGATAGTATTATAAATCAAACCTATAAAAATTTAGAAATTATTATAGTAAATGATTGTACGCCTGATAATTCCCAAGAGATTATAGATAGGTATGTTGAAAATGATAGTAGAATAGTTTTTGTTATGCATGAAAAGAATAAGGGGCTAGGTGGTGCTAGAAATACAGGTATTGAAAGTGCTACTGGTGATTATATTTCTTTTGTGGATAGTGATGATTATCTTGCATTAAATGCTTTTGAGTTGGTAATAAATAAAATAGAAGATTGTCCGAATATAGATATTATTAAGTTTGGCAGAATAGAAGATTATGGATATAAAAAAGTAAAACTTTCCCCCAAGTTATCTAAGGAATATTATAAAGATGGATGGGGGTTTATACGGGAAGCTCTTTATGAAAAAAAATATAGAGTTTCCGTTTGTGATAATATCTATTCTGTTAGTTTCTTAAGAGAAAATAATATTCGTTTTGAAGAAAGGCTTTTGTACGAGGATGCATATTTTTCTTTTAAATCCCAGATATTGTCATCAAAATTGTTAATTTTAGATGAGTATTTGTATTTTTATAAAAAAGATAGAGAAGATAGCATTATTAATACAGTCAGTAAAAGAGATGTAGAGATATTAAAAACTATTGAGATGCTAGAAGAATTTATAATTTCAATAGATAGAGAAGATATTCTGTCATCATATGAATATCAATGGCTTATTTATGATTGGGTTTGTTATAATACTCTATATTACTATCAGCAAAATAAAGAAAAAGAAGATGTTAAGAGGAAAGTGATAAAAGCAATTATAGAACATCCGATATTTAGGCAGTATTTAATTTACTTAAGTAAAAATGCGAGATTTAAAAGGCATAAGCTTCCCGCAACTTTATTATTGAATAATATGTTCTTGTTTAGATTGTTAGTAAAATTTTTTTTTGCTATCAAGAAATTAAAATAGAGAAAGTTATACTGTGAATAGTGAAGAGATATTAGAAATACAGGGTAAGTTATATGATTTAATCAAATATTTTGATGATTTTTGCAAAAGTAATGATGTTGCTTATTATTTAGCTTGTGGAAATGCTATTGGTGCGATGCGACACCAAGGTTTTATTCCTTGGGATGATGACTTTGATGTATATATGACACAAGACAATTACGCTAAATTTTTGAGAGTGGCGGAAGAAAAATTAGATACAAAGCAATTTTATTTGCAAAAGGAAAATACTAAAGAGTGGCCCTTATTTTTCTCAAAACTGAGAATGAACGGTACGACTTATTGGGAAGAGGATACCAAAGATAGGAAAATGCATAAAGGCTTTTATATTGATGTTTTTTGTTTGTATGATATGCCATCAAGTAAGGCAGGGCAGTATATTAAGTATTTTTCGGGGCGTGTTTTGCAAGTGAGGAGTATTGCTGATAAAGGTTATAAAAATGCAGGGTTGTTGGTTAAGGTTTTAATGTTTTTTTCTAAAATATTTGTTCCTAACTTTGTGAAAAATAGTTTGAGTAAGATTATAAATCGCAGAGTAAAATCAGTAAAATATGTTGCAGGGTTATTTGTCTATGGAAGATTTTCAAGTCTGAATAGAATTTGTTTTCCTATTTCGTGGATAGGTACTCCTAGATTAGTAAAATATGGGAGTTTAGAATTGCCTGTTTTTGAAAAAGTAGAAAGCTATCTAACCCATACCTATGGTGATTATATGAGCATGCCAAGTAAAGAAGTTAGAAGTCAGTATCAATCTCACGCAATATTTTTTGATACCCGAAAAGATTATAAATGGTATGATGAAAAATGAAACTATCAGCTTTATTGTCAATATATTATAAAGAAAACCCTAAATACTTTAACCAGGCAATGGAAAGTATTTGGGGTGGTCAAACATTAAAGCCTGATGAAGTAGTTCTAGTTAAAGATGGAGCTTTAACAGAAGAGCTTGATAAAATTATAGGTTTGTGGAGGGAAAAATTAGGTGATGTATTAAAGGTCATCACATTACCTAAAAATATTGGTACGGGTGGTGCTAAAAAAATTGGTGTTGAAAATTGTGCGGGCGACTACATTGCTGTTGTTGATACTGATGATATTTGTACTTCTGAACGGTTTGCTAAACAAGTAGAATTTTTAGATAAAAACCCTGAAATAGATGCAGTTGGAACTTGGTTGTCTGAGATAAATAATGATGGTGAAATTATAAAAGAAGTCGTTAAATATCCATTATTAAATAAGGAACTTCTTAATTTCTTTAAGAAAAGAGATGCTATTGCACACCCAACGGCAATGTTGAGAAGAGCTTTCTTTGAAAAGGCAGGTAACTATCGTAGTGATTTACATTTAGCAGAAGATACTTTACTTTGGTACTATGGCTTCAAGAGTGGTTGTAAGATTGCAAATATTGATTATATAGGTTTGCTTTTTAGGCGAGATGAGGGGGTTTATTATCGTCGTTCAAACTGGAAAAAATCAATAGGGTTATTGAACTTTAGGTTAAAAAAAATTAATAGAGATTTGAACTATGGGGTGTTGGCTGATATTTATGCGATTGCCTATTTTTTAATATCAGTCTCTCCAAGTTTTGTAAAAAAAACTGCCTATAATATATTTAGATGATGGATAGTAAAAATGAATAGGTTCCTGCCATTCTCTTTACCAGAAATTGGTGAAGAGGAAATTAATGAAGTCGTTGATACCATGCGTTCTGGCTGGTTGACTACAGGACCAAAAACAAGACAGTTTGAGCAAGGTTTTGCTGATTACTTAGGTGATAAAGTTGAGGCTATCGCCGTAAATTCGGCAACTTCTGGATTACATTTAGCATTAGAGGCTGTTGGAGTGAAAACTGGCGATGAAGTTATTGTGCCAACTTATACTTTTACTGCAACAGCAGAAGTAGTGCGTTATTTAGGTGCAAATCCTGTATTTGTGGATTCAAATCCTGATACTTTTTGTATCAATGTGGATTTAATTGAGCAAGCGATTACCGATAAAACTAAGGCAATTATGCCTGTACATTTTGCGGGTATGTCAGCTCAAATGAATGAAATTATTGCTATTGCAAAAAAGCATAATTTAAAAGTGATTGAAGATGCTGCTCACGCTTTCCCTTGTAAATACCAAGGAAAACTTATCGGTACACTGGATACCGATGCAACTGTATTTAGCTTTTATGCCAATAAAACGATGACCACTGGTGAAGGTGGTATGTTGGTGTCAAAAAATCCTGATGTTATCAAGCGTGCCAAAATTATGCGATTGCACGGTTTTAGCAGAGATGCTTTTGACCGTTATCAATCAAAAGTTCCAGCTTGGTTTTATCAAGTGATTGAACCAGGTTTTAAGTATAATATGCCCGATATTTGTTCAGCAATTGGCTTGCAGCAATTGAAGAAAATTGACAGATTCCAAGAGCGACGTGAACAGTTAGCAAGGGTATATGATGAGGAATTAAAAGATTTGCCTATTGTGTTGCCTGCTCGTGATAACGTGGGAGAAGGCAATCAGCATGCATGGCATTTGTATCCGATACGCCTAACGGAGCAAAGCACAGTTAGCCGTGATGACTTTATTGAAGAAATGGCGAAATGTAATATAGGTTGCTCAGTGCATTTTATTCCATTACATCGTCATCCTGTGTGGCGTGATAGCTATAATTTAACCAATGACATGTTTTCTGTTGCTGATAGTCTATTTCTGAGTGAAGTATCTATTCCACTTTTTACAAAAATGACTGATGAAGAACAGCAATATGTAATAAAATGTTGCATAAAAATATTGAGAGTATGTTAATGATTAGAAACTTTATTGAGTGGGATGTGGAAAACTGGTCTAAAGCAATTGATTTTTGGGATAAGCATATTGATTTAAAGGATAAAAATTATTGCTGTTTAGATGTTGGTGGCCGAAATGGTGGCTTATCTTTATGGTTAGCATTGCAGGGTAATAATGTTATTTGTTCAGATTTAGAAAATCCACGAAAAAATGCAGAAAAGCTTCACAAAAAATTTAACTGTGCAGACAGAATTAGCTATAAAGCTATAAATGCACTAAACATACCTTTTGAGAATAACTTTGATGTGGTTATTTTTAAGTCTATTATTGGCGGTATTTCTAAGAATAAAAACGATGCTTTAAAAAGAAAAATTATTAGTGAGATATTTAAAAGTCTAAAGCCCGGTGGGTTTTTATTATTTGCTGAGAACTTGCAAGGTTCTATTTTTCATATTCTTGCCCGCAGGTTATTTGTAAAATGGGGAAGGAGTTGGAACTATTTGCATTTTGAAGAAATAAATGATTTGTTATCAGAATTTGATTCCGTGAAATATGAAACAGTAGGTTTTTTAGGTTTGTTCGGACGTACTGAAAAGCAACGTTGGCTCTTAGGAAAAGTTGATCACTACTTATGTAAAATCATTCCCACAAGTAAACGTTATATTGTGTTTGGCTGTGCACGAAAGCCCAAAGCTTAAGATTATTTTTCATGCTCAAAAGAACTTTTGATTTTATACTATCTTTATTTGGATTGGTTATTTTGTCTCCTATATTGGTAGCGGTAGCTGTTTGGATAAAGCTAGATTCTAAAGGCAGTATTTTTTTCCGTCAACAGCGTGTGGGACTTAATGGTAGCCTTTTTTCTATTCATAAGTTCCGCACAATGGTTGAAAATACTGAAAAAGAAAGTCGTTTGACGATTGGAGCTGATAGCCGCATTACTCGTTCAGGAAAGTTTTTAAGAAAATCTAAACTAGATGAACTACCACAATTGATAGATGTGGTAGTGGGAAAGATGAGCTTGGTTGGTCCCAGACCGGAGGTTCCCGAGTTTATGGAATTATATCCTGTAGAGCAACGGGAGAAGATTTTATCCATTCGTCCAGGCATCACTGATAGAGCATCTATTGAGATGGTTGATGAGAATGAAGTACTAGCCAGATATGAAGATGCGAGGCAGGCTTATATTGATATAATTATGCCAAAAAAAGCTAAATATTATTTAGAATACTCAGATAATGTTTCCGTGATAGAGGATATAAAGATTATTTTTTTAACACTTAAAAAAATAGTTGTGAGGTAACCCTCTAGAAGTCTACATCTAAATTCGGCTTATTGAGAGAACAGCATTTGGTATCGGTCAGCAGTTGTGCCGGGGTCAATGCTGATTTCAGCCATCGGCTCGTACCGGTTTGCGGAGCGGTTGGCGCTTTTCTGAATAAAAAAATTGAAGTTTCTTCGATTTAGTCCAGAATTAGAGCGTGTTGTCACTCAGGAAAGTAAATCGATGAAATCAGTAGCTGCTGTTCAAATGGCATCAGGTCCACAGGTGCAGGCTAATTTAATGGAGGCTAATCGCCTGATTAGACAGGCAGTGGATGAAGATGCCGGACTGGTGGTGTTGCCTGAAATGTTTGGCATGATGGGGGTGTATGATAAGGATACCCTGGCTGTTGCCGAGCCTTTCGGCGAGGGGCAGATGCAGGATTTTGTTAGCCGCAAGGCTGAAGAATACGGTGTCTGGATTGTGGCGGGTACTATCCCGTTACTCACTGAGCATGCTGAGAAATATGCGGCCAGTTCATTGCTGTATAACGATCGGGGTGAGCAGGTGGCGCGCTATGACAAGATGCACCTGTTTGACGTTAAGGTAGAAGAAGAGAATAAAATTTATGCGGAAAGCAAGACGGTAGTGCCCGGTAATGATGCGACAGTGGTGGATACACCGTTTGGTCGACTGGGTATGACAGTTTGCTATGACCTGCGCTTTCCCGAGTTATACCGCCACTTGGTTCAACAGGGGGCAGAAATTATCACTGTACCTTCGGCTTTCACCGAAGCGACGGGCATGGCGCACTGGGAGGCCTTGTTACGTGCCAGAGCGATAGAAAACCTTTGTTATATTGTTGCACCGGGGCAGGGTGGCTATCATGTGAATGGCCGCACAACCTGGGGACATAGTATGGTTATTGACTACTGGGGGCGGATTCGTGGTCAACTGAATAAAGGTGCGGGTATCACTGCGATAGAGATTGACCTTGACGAGCTGCGTACGACGCGCACAAATTTCCCGGTGCTGGAGCATTGCCGCCCGATCGCGACATCCGGGGGCTGTTAAGTGTGTTACCCGGATTAAATAAAAGTCACAAGGATTAATAATATATGCAACAAGCAATGGATTATGCCCGTAACGCATTTTTTGCGCCAGGTGGGTTGACTGAGCAGGATCTCGAAGGCGTGTTTGGTCAGTTGATGACCAGTGATACCACGCTGGCTGATCTGTATTTCCAGTCCGCGCGTTATGAGGCATGGGGGCTGGAAGAGGGTATCGTAAAAAGCGGTAGCTATAGTATTGAACAGGGTGTTGGTGTGCGTTCTGTGTGTGGTGAACAAACAGGTTTTGCTTACAGTGACGAGATTTCATTAGCGGCATTATTGGATTCTGCCAAAGCTGCCAGAGCGATTAGCCGGGCAGGCCAGTCCGGCAAGGTCATGGGCTGGAAGACCAACCAGCCGTCACGGTCTTTATACGGCATGGATGATCCACTGATTTCATTGTCCGAGACGGATAAGATTGATTTGTTGCAACGCATCGATGCCCGCGCGCGCGCTGCC
>PDWJ01003506.1_pt1 | contig 14914 bp, 12 predicted proteins | sample 1430881 | NCBI WGS metagenome assembly PDWJ01 (sample SAMN01162460, study PRJNA174530) | Oral metagenome, whole genome shotgun sequencing project. | biome: Marine environment; feature: Marine mammal; material: Swab sample of the gingival sulcus; isolation source: swab sample of gingival sulcus... | reverse complement strand
TCTTCACCTGAGGCCCCCTCCTGGCGATGCGTTTTGTTGGTAAACACATGCATAGCGCAGCGAGTGCGGGCCTCAGTGCTTTTTTGCGCTTATTCCAGGCCTAGCAAGAAGCCCCGCGAAAGCGGCTGCGGGTCACCAGCACCGCTGGTTCTGCTCCAAGCCCCGGGAACGACTCTTGGCGCCACTCTCGCAGCAAGCGCCGGAGCTGGGCGGCGATGCCCTCCGCCTGCTCCTCCTGCCGCAAAACAGCGAAAAGCGTCGAACCGCTGCCCGAAAGGTGAAAGCGGGGAAGCGACTCCCCAGAGAGCCGCTGCCGGAGCTGGGCCAAGGCCGGAGCCACATGCTCTGCGGCCTTATCCAGATCATTGGAGATGCCGCTGCACGGCGAGCCGTAGCGATCGACCAGCTGCAAGGACTGGAGAATGCTCTCAGCGCCACCGCCATCGGGAGAAAGCGCTTCGGCCCTGGCGAGGGGTACAGAGTCTTGCCCAGCCCTAGCGGGCAAGCTGCCGGCATAGGCCTGGAACACCGCAGGTGTCGGACAGGGATAGCCCGGACACAAAAGAACATAGAAAAACGACGGCCCAAAGGGTGCCGCATGGATGCGGTCACCACGCCCGTCGGCCCAAGCACGCTCGCCTACCAGAAAGAAGGCCAGGTCGGCGCCAAGCTCGCGCGCGAGAGCAACCAGCCCCGGCTCCTCGGTCGAAACCCCCTGTTGCCTCGCCAGCAAACGCAAAGCAGCAGCGGCGTCACTTGAGCCGCCACCGAGCCCAGCACCAGCAGGGATGCGCTTGTACAAATGAAAACGTCCGGGCACAGAGCCGGGATAGAGAGCCGCAAAGCCCCGAGCCGCTCGCAGCACCAGGTTCTCTTCCCCCAGAGGCAGCTCTGCCGCCCCCTGGCCGTCGACCTCAAGTTCGAAGCGCGAGCCCGGGACAAAGCTCAGATCGTCGTGAACCTCCAGCTCATCGAAGATCGTGAACAGCTCGTGGTACCCGTCCGGACGCCGGCCTCGGACCTCTAAGACCAGGTTGAGCTTTGCATGCGCCGACTCGCGCCAGAGCCCGTCCTCCCTGCTCATGACGAGGCCTCGCCAAGCTCGAGATTATCCAAGAGGCGAACCCCACCAAGCCGAGCGGTTACGACAATGCGCCCGTGATCGACCGGAGCCGCTACCGGCAGAAAGCCAGGAACGGATCGCACGTCGACGTATTCGACCTCGAAATCCGGCTCCAGCCGCTCTCTGACCAGGGCCTCGAGCTCTTCCCGCTCGCAGCCTTTCGACTGCGCGAGCGCACGAGCGGCCTGCAGCGACTGCTGCAGCCGCGGGGCCTTGGCCCGCAACTCGGCGTTCAAAAAACGATTCCGCGAAGAAAGCGCCAGGCCGTCGGCTTCGCGTACAACCTCGCAGGGCACAATCTCAAGATCAAAACCGAGGTCGCGCACGAGCTGCTGCACCAGGGCCAGCTGCTGCAAGTCCTTGAGCCCGAAATAGGCGCGGGTCGGCGAGAAGAGCAGGAAGAGCTTGCTCACGACGGTGGCGACGCCATTGAAGTGCCCCGGCCGCTGCGCCCCCTCCAGTTCGTGCACAAACGGCGCGTCGATCCGTATCTCCGTCGCAAAGCCCTCGGGGTAGAGATCCTGCTGCTGCCCCACAAGCACGAGGTCGCAGCCAACACTCTCAAGCATGGCCAAGTCCTGCTCTTCGTGGCGCGGATAGGCAGCGAAGTCTTCGTTCTCCCCGAACTGCAAGGGGTTGACGAAGATGCTCGCGGCCACCAGGCGATTCTCTTTTCGCGCCCGCCGCAGCAGGCTCAGGTGCCCTTCGTGCAATGCCCCCATGGTCGGAACCAAGCCGAGTCCGCCGTCCCGGCCTGCACGGCGCAGGATGGCCCGTAACTCTTGAATCTCATGGACGACTTGCATCAGCGCTCCTACTCGAACCTAAGCACCTGAGTTTGGACAGCTGGCCTGGCCTTCACCAGCCTGGGATCTCCACCGCTGCGATCGGGCTCGCTCCTGAACTCGGCAGCCCACGCGGGAAAAACCGCTCCGTGCCTTCGAGGTCGCGCAGGGGCACGAGGACGAAAGCGCGGCGCCACAGGCGCGGATGCGGCAACGTCAGCTCCCTGCTATTCATCCACACCCGGTCGGCGGCGATGAGGTCAAGGTCAATGCTGCGCGGGGCATTTCGGCGACTCATGCGCACGCGTCCGAGAGCATCCTCCAAGCCCTGCAGCGAGCGCAAGGCCGCCCAGGGGCCAGAGTCACTTTCTACTTCGACGACAGCATTGAGGAAGGGCGGAGCTCCCCGGTCGCCCCAGGCCGGACTCTCATAGACCCGGCTCTGCTGGATCAGGGTAAAGGGCGTCGCGGCCAAACGGCCCCGCGCTTCGCAGAGCTCCGCCCCGCGATCCCCCAGATTACTACCCAGCCCGATCAGATAACGCATGGCTCGCGACCTAGGTCCCGCGACCTGGGCCAAACCTCAAGAGCGCACACTGTCTCAGGAACGCACACTGCCTCAAGAGCGCACACTGCCTCAAGAGCGCACACTGCCTCAAGAGCGCACGCTCATGCTCGGGCCACGGTAGATATCGACGCCGTCTTGGTTCTCTTTACCCGGCCCAGTGCCCTCACCCTCGTCCCCTTCGTCGTCGTCGTCAGCATCCTCGCCATCATCCCCCTCGTCATCGCGAGAGCCGGTGACCAAGCTCCACAGCGTCACGATGGGACCGAGCAGGACATAACCAACCGCCAAGATCAGGCCGACGACCTGCCATTCGAGAGCGGCAAGAATCAGGATGAAGACTGCAACCGATAGTGTCAGGAAGGACTGCCGCTTACTCAGCAGGTGATTGGCCAAATGTGGATAGCTCAGCGTGCTAACCATCAATATGCCCGATCCAGCAAGCGCAAAGGGCAGCGCGATAATCGTCATGCGGTAGACGTCGGTTGCCAGGTATTGGGTCAGCGCCTGCTCACTGCCCTTGCCGCAGTAGAAAAGGACGATCGAGACCAAGACCAGGGCCGCTGCCGGACTGGGCAGGCCCTTGAACATCATGTGCTCCTTGCCCTCCTCTTCGCCGCTGGAGAGGACTTGGAAGCGGGCCAGGCGCAGCACCGCTGCGAGCACGTAGAGAGCGGCGCAGGCGTAGTAGATCTTGGGGTGGGCAGGGAGCAGCGAATCCGCCCCTGTCGCGTGCTTATCAATCAAAAACTTGACGAGCACGGCTGGGGCCACGCCAAAGGTGATCGCATCGGAGAGGCTGTCCAGCTGGGCGCCGAAGTCGCTGGTCTGTGAAGTCAGACGTGCGACCTTGCCATCGAGCGCGTCGAAGAACATCGCCAGCAAGATCAGCAGGCCGAGGAATTCGATGCGCGCAAGATGATCGTTGGTAATCGGGCCCGGACCGATCACCGTCGCCAGGTCCACGACCTTGACGACGACGAGGACGCCGCAAAAAGCATTGCCGAGGGTAATGAGACTCGGCAGTACCGGGATGCTCGAGAGCACCCGCATCGCACGCCGCCGGGCGCTTCTGCGGCTTCGTGGTGCCAAGGGGAAATCCTCGCGGAAGGGGCCTTCGGTAAAGCTCGGAAAAAGTGGCGAGGAAGCCTAGCAGAGAGCCATGCTTTTGTCGTCCGCTAGCCAGCTGTGGCCCTGCCGAGCTCCGCAAGCACGTCCAAGCGCCAGGAAGCCAAAACCCAGAAGCCGAGGTCAGTCCCGAGACTTCTTCGCCGCTTCTCCCACTTCCCCCGCTACCATCCCCCCCCATGTCCAGCACATCCTGCCTCCCCGGACTCGAGCCGGGGGCCCCGCTCCCCCCCTCTCTTCGCGTCGACGAAGCAGGCCTTAAGGCGCGGGCTCGTGAACTCGCTAGCCGCTCTCTCAAGCGCGAGACCAAGCGCGAGGGCCTGGCCCGGGCCATCTCGATGATCGATTTGACCACCCTGGAGGGAGCCGATACTCCCGGCCGGGTACGCAGCCTCTGCCGCCGCGCCATCCAGCCCGAAGGTGCCTTCCCCGAGATCCCGTCGGTCGCCGCAGTTTGCGTCTACCCCAATCTCGTTGAGCTGGCTGTCCAGTGCACCCGCGGCACGCCGGTGCAGGTCGCGGCAGTGGCCAGCGGCTTCCCAGCCGGGCAGGTGCCGTTGCCGGTCAAGCTCGCAGACACTCGCGCCGCCGTCGAGGCCGGAGCCACAGAGATCGACATCGTCATCGACCGCAACGCCTTTCTCCGCGGCGACTGGAGCCAGGTCTTCGATGAGATCGCCGCCCTCAAAGAAGCCGCTGCAGGGGCAGAGCTCAAAGTCATCCTCGAGACCGGCGAGCTGGGCAGCTTCGACGCGATCAGCCGCGCCAGTTGGATCGCCTGCGAGGCCGGCGCCGACTTTATCAAGACCAGCACCGGCAAAGTCAGCGTCAACTCCACCCCGGCAACCGCCCTCTGCATGCTCCAGGTCGTGCGCGACTACCAACGCCTGCGCGACCGGCGCGTCGGCGTCAAGGTCGCGGGCGGCGTGCGCAAGAGCAAAGAAGCCCTGCACTACCTCGTGCTCGTGCACGAAACCCTCGGCCCCGATTGGCTGAGCAACCGCTACTTCCGCATCGGCGCCAGCTCCTTACTGGGAGACCTGGTCCGCCAGTGGATGCGCATGGACCTCGGTCGCTATGTCGCCGACCAAGACGTTTCACAGGGTTGAGCGCGCCAGACTCTATCCAGGACAAAACAACCGATGACCCATCGCAAAGATCCGCTGAGCAGCCCTCCCAAGGCCTGGAAGTACAGCAGCAGCGAAGAAGACCCCACACTCGCCCGCATCGAGAGTAGCCACGATCTCTGGATCGGCGGCACCTGGAGCAAGGGCCAGCGCGGCAAGCGCCAAGCGGTGATCAACCCAGCAAGCGGCGAGAAGATCTCAAGCTTGGCCGTCGCCGGCCCACGCGAGGTCGACGCTGCGGTGCAGGCCGCGCGGGCGGCCCAGCCGGAATGGGAAGCGATGCCGGCCAGCGACCGCACGAGAATCCTCTTCGCGATCGCGAGAATCCTCCAAGAGCGCAGCCGCGAGTTCGCCGTCCTGGAGAGTATCGACAACGGCAAAGCGATTTCCGAGACCCGCGACTTCGACCTGCCGCTCGCCTGTCGGCACTTCTTCTACCACGCTGGCTGGACCGACAAACTCGACTACCTGTTGCCCGGCCGCCGCGCCCGCGCCCTCGGGGTCTGCGCCCAGATCATCCCTTGGAACTTCCCGCTGCTGCTGGCCGCCTGGAAGCTCGCTCCGGCCCTGGCCGCCGGCAATAGCGTCGTGCTCAAGCCAGCCGAGACCTCGTCGCTGAGCGCCCTGCGGCTCTGCGAAGTGCTCGAAGAGGCGGGCCTGCCCAAGGGCGTCGTCAACGTCATCACCGGCGGCCCGGCCACCGGCGCGGCCCTGGTCGAACACCAAGGCATCGACAAGGTCGCCTTCACCGGCAGCACCGAAGTCGGCAAGGAAATCAGCAGCAAGCTCGCAGGCTCAGGCAAGAAGCTGAGTCTTGAACTCGGCGGCAAGGGTGCCCAGATCGTGTTCGAAGACGCGCCACTCGACCAGGCGGTCGAAGGCGTGATCCGCGGCATCTACTTCAACCAGGGTCAGATCTGCTGTGCCGGCTCGCGCCTGCTGGTACAGGAGTCGGTGCGTGAGAGCTTCCTCGCATTGCTGCTCGCCCGGATGGATAGAATCCGCGTCGGCAATCCCCTCGACAAAAACAGCGATCTCGGCGCCATCCACTCCGCCGAGCAACTGCAGCGCATTCAAAGCTACCTGGCCCTCGGCCAGCAGGAAGGCGCCGAGCTCAAAGGACCCAGCCCAAAGCTCCCGAGCAGCGGCTACTGGTGCGCGCCCGGCCTCTTCGACCACGTCGAACCGAGCATGCGCATCTTCCGCGAGGAGATCTTTGGTCCGGTGCTCGCCGTCACCAGCTTCCGCACCATGGACGAGGCAATAAAGCTCGCTGGCGACAGCCGCTACGGCTTGAGCGCGGGCGTATGGACCGACAAGGGCAGCCGCGCCTTCCAGGTCATCGACAAGCTCCACACTGGCGTGGTCTGGGCCAACTGTTTCAACCGCTTCGACCCCAGCTCGCCCTTCGGCGGTATACGCGAGTCCGGCTTCGGCCGCGACGGCGGAGTCCAAGGCATGGCTGCTTACCTGCAGGAGGCCAGCCGATGAGTCCCCGCGTCCACAAAACCTACAAGCTCTACATAGGCGGCAAGTTCCCGCGCAGCGAATCCGGCCGCACCCTGCCACTCATGGTCTCCGAGGACGATCAAGTGCAGATCTGCCGCAGCTCAGGCAAGGACCTGAGAAACGCCGTCGAGGCGGCGCGCAAAGCCGTCCCCGCCTGGAGTCGCGCCGAGCCCATGCTCCGCGGCCAGATCCTCTACCGCATCTCGGAGATGCTCTGGGCGCGGCGCGAGGAGTTTATCGGACTCCTAGTAAAGCACGCCAAGCTGCGCCGCCCGTCGGCGGAGAAAGAGCTTTCTCTCAGCTGCGACCGCCTGCTGCACTACGCTGGCTGGTGCGACAAATACGGCCAGGTGCTCGCCAGCGTCAACGCCGTGCCCGGGCCCTACTTCAGCTTTTCGATGCCGGTGGCGACCGGGGTGATTTCGCTACTCCCTCCCGAGCGGCCAGGCTTGCTGCCCCTGATGAGCTGTTTGGCTCCGGCACTGGTACCCGGAAACAGCACGGTCATGCTCAGCTCTATCGAATGCGCGCCGATCGCGATGAGCCTGGCCGAAGTGCTGGGCAGCAGTGACGTGCCAGCCGGCGTCGTCAACATCCTGAGCGGCAGCCGCGAAGAACTGCTCGCGGAGTTTGCCAAGCACCGCGGTATCGACGGCGCCCTGCTCTCGGCCCCCGGCGAAGGCGAAGCCCAGCTGCTTGGCCGAGAGGCCAGCAACTCCCTGCAGCGGGTCAAGGTCATCGACTACCAGCATCGTCGCCAATGGGCGAACCCCAACGCCCAGGGGCTGGGCTGGATCGAGCCCTTTGTCGAGATCAAGACCGCCTGGCATTCGATGGGCCGCTGAAGCAGAACAAAGAGGAAGCTCTCATGACCGCCACACGCCTCGCTCCCTTTGGCACCAGTATCTTCGCCGAGATGACCCGGCTGGCACTTGAAAACCAGGCCATCAACCTGAGCCAGGGTTATCCGGACTTCGAGGGTCCGGCGCCGGTCATCGAACGCGCCGCCGAAGAGTTCCGAAAAGGCCAAAACCAATACGCTCGGACCATGGGGGACCCGGAGCTGGTCTCGGCCATCGCCGAAACCCTCCTCGAGGACCAAGGTCGCGTCCTCGACCCCATGACCGACGTCGTGGTCACCAGCGGCGCCACCGAGGGCCTTGCCGCCTCGCTGCTTGGCCTGCTCAACCCGGGAGACTCGGTCGTGGTTTTTGAGCCCTACTACGACTCCTACCACGCCGGAACGGTGCTCGCTGGCGCCCAGCTGCGCACCGTGCCTCTGCGCCACCCGGACTTTGAGGTCGACCTTGAAGCCCTCGAGGCGGCACTGCAGGGAGCACGCCTGCTCTTGCTCAATACCCCGCACAACCCCAGCGGCAAGGTCTTCACCCGCAGCGAACTCGAGGACATCGCAAGCCTCTGCCAACAACACGATGTCACAGTGCTGACCGACGAAGTCTACGAGCACCTGGCCTTCGACGGCCGCGAGCACATCTCGATCGCGACCCTGCCCGGCATGCACGAACGCAGCCTCGTGGTCAGCAGCGCCGGCAAGACCTTCTCCTTCACTGGTTGGAAGATCGGCTGGGTCACCGGCCCCAAAGAGCTGGTCGCGGCAACGCAAGCCGCACATCAGTTCCTGACCTTCACCGTTAACACGCCGGTGCAGCGCACGATGGCTTGGACCCTGCGCGAGTATCGCGAGCCCTACTTCCGCGAACTACGCCATCGCTTCGAGGAGCGCCGCAAGCTGCTGATCCAAGAACTTACCAGCTGCGGCTTCGAAGCCGCCCCAGCCCAAGGCGGATACTTCCTACTTACTCGCTTTGCCAAGCACAGCGATAAGAGCGGAGCCGAGTTCGCCAGGGAACTCATCACCAAACACGGCGTCGCCGCGCTCCCGGTCGACAGTTTCTACCTAAGCGACAAGAGCGAAGGGCACGCTCTCATCCGCTTCGCCTTCTGCAAGAGCCGTGAGACCATCCTGGCCGCCGGCAAACGCCTACGCGCCCTCCGCGCCTGACTCTGCTAGGAACAAGGCGGGAGAACATACGCCGACTCGAAGGCAGAGGGCGCGGATAGGCTCAGCATAGGCCAGCAAGCGCCGCGTCTTCTTCGCCACTCATCCAGATATTGAGGTGTCGACCAGCAGTCCGTTCCGGAACGTTGGTCACATGAACGATACTCTGCATCGCAGCGAACTCGGGAGCCAGCTGCAGCAGTTGGTTGCGCCCGCCCTTGAGGAAGCTCTCGTTGAAAACAACACCGTCTTCATCGGGATAGAGCGGTAGATAGCGAATATCCGCTTCGACCAAATCCTGGAAGAAGTGAGTCCCAAAGGAAAGGTCAGGAATATAGTTTCCCTGACGCCGGGCGACCTCAATGAGCATCGCCGAGTTGTGAATATCCGAATACGTTACGGGAACTCCCAGGAGAATATCGCCTCGGCTGCCCCAGCGCCCAGGACCTACCAAAATGAAGCGGCGCTTGGGCAAGACATCGTTGAGACGACTAATCGCTCGCCCGATCTCTCGCATCTGCGCCGCATCCTCGAGCATGTTGTAGCCAACCGGATCCACATAGACGATGTGGCTAATACCCTGGACCAGACCATTCGAGCAATGCTTAAGCGCCGTGAAGATAATATCGTCCTGCGGCAAATCGGTCGGAAGATGAATGGGCGTGGAGTCCCCGGCATGGCTCTGCGCTCGGCACTGCAGTAGGTAGAGGTTTTCGCCATCGTGGGCGAACTCCAGATCCACCGGCGCCCCTGTCCAACGCTCCAGAGAAGACATCAGCTCCTGCATCTGCGGGAAGAACGGGTCCTGCATCAGCCCATCGCAGGTCGCCACATAGTCATCTCGCTGGGGATTAAGGCTGAGCCCGATCGGACGCGAGATTCGATCACCATCGATTCTTGAGAAGATGCGCGTGCCTAGCGGGTAGCGCCCTTCGCAATGCTCAAGCAAGGAACGAATCTCGAGTGTCTCGAATCTCCGCTTGCGCAGGTTGATAACGTCAACGTAATGCGGGCTATATCGCCCGATATCAGCGGGGCTGCTACTCACCCGCAGATCCGGCTGGTGTAGCGAGAACAGCACGGGATAGTCGTCACTGAGGCGGTCAACCGCGCGGGTTCCCAAACCCGGAACAATGCGCAGCAGCCCGTCCTCGGAACGAACCCGAGGAGACCAGCGGAACTCATTGCGGCTGAAGGCGACCCCCGAGAATGCCGGAAAGAAATAGTCCCCGTGCTCTTGGCCCACGACCTCCTGGATCATGATGCCCATCTCCTCGCGGAAATCGAGGAGGCCGCGATCCATGCGGTATTCAATCGGATCAGGACCAAAGGTGGAGGCCAGGACTTCGGCAACGGCATCGAGTAGCTCAGCCAAACGCTCGCGCTTGGGCCCACGATTGGCCACAAAGAGGCTTTTGTATTTGCCGGAGAAGGTCGCCCCTGAGCGATCCTCAAGTAGGCTCGAGCTACGGACAATCAAGGGTTTTGAATCCATTTCATCGAGCAGGAGCGAGAGGCCCTTCACGGTCTCCTGCGGGAAAATGGAATTCTTGAAGAGCGAGATAATGCGAGGGTAATCCGAACGGACCTCGTCAACCTTCATGTAGCGCCGACTGTACAGATCTTCAAGGTCGTTGTAGTGCATGAAGTCGGTCAGCGTATCCGAAGGCAGATAGTAACTTTTTGGACAACGAATCCCCGTGTCCTGGTTAGCTCCCTGCAAGTGCCCCTCGACAACCTCCATAGCCAGGAACAGCCCCGCGCACTTACCTCCCAACTTGCCCCGGCTATCAACCGAGGCAACGATTCGGTGGGCAAGCCTTTGGAAGGCCTGGATGCGCACGCACTCCTTCGCCATTGTCACGAAATCGAGCTGGTCAGTGAAGAAGCGCTGAACCAGAGCGACTCTCAGCATGGTCCGCATCGAAGCCGAAAGCTCTTCCTCCTCCATCGACATGCTCTGGAAGCGGTCCAGCGCATCGCCGATTTCCTGAAGGGTGCTATCTCGCCGCTCCAGCGCCGTAGCTAGGAAGTGGTTCTTATCTTCACGAATCCAACGCTGGATACAGGAGGCAATCTCGGTATCGCCTAGATGGTCTCTAGCGATTTCGAAGGTGGGTGCTTTCAGCTCCAAGAGGTCCTTCGCGACCCCTGCCGTCATCGGACGGTTTTCTCCTTCGACATCGAGTTCCTGCCCAGGCAGCTCGCCAAGGAGGTCGCGTGCACCGGTCACCCCCTGCCAGCACAGATGATTGATCATCTTGCGGGTAATACGCCGGAGTAGGTCGGGATCGGTACGGTAGAGAAAATCGAGGATCACCCCCCATTCGCTCCGTTGCTCGGAAGCGATGCTCTTGACCGGCTCCGGATAACCCTTCGTAGCTCGGCGGAGCTTGCGGTAGTCCAAAAACTGCGACAAGCGCAACGCAATCGCGTTGAGAAGCCGCCGCTCACCCTGGAGAAAAGGGCCTTCGTCTCTTTCTGGATACTTCTCTACGTAACAAACCGCGAGTTCACCGACCTCTTCGCCACTCTGAACGATCGGCGCCCGCAGGTAGTCGATTCCGGAAAACTCTTCGTGACTCACCCAACGCTCGCCACGAAAACGCAGCGAAACGGCCACCGCCTCCGGAAACTGCCAACCATGAAAAAGCGACTGCACGACTCGCTGTAGGACCTCGCTCTGAGGCCGCTGCTCATCGAAGAGAAGCTCGTCGATCTGGTAAAGGCAGTTCAGCTCTTTGGCGCGCTCCTGCAAAGCCGAAAGGATTTCCTGACTGGGGCGGTCCATGCGCTTCTCTCTATTTTTGCAGGGTGAACCAGGACTAGTAGGGAAAGGACGCCGCAAGCAACACTCTGCGACTAGACCTGATCGACAGCCAGCTAGGAGACGAACTCAGAGGGCAAGCTCTGGGCTTTTCGAATCGCCAGCAAGAAGGGCTCCGCACCAGGGCATCGATGAGCATCCATACCCTGGACGAAGCCCCCCCTTTGTCCATCACACCCAGCCGCGAATCTGGCAGGCGTCCGCGACCCTCGTCACCGCGATCACGTAAGAGGCATCGCGTAGGCCGGTGCCCTCTTGCTTGGCCAGTTCGGAAACCTCGCCAAAGGCGCTGGTCATGCGGAGGTCGAGCTTCTCCAGGACCTCTTCCTTGCCCCAGAAGTAGTTCGTATTGCACTGAACCTGCTCGAAATAGCTGCAGGTAACGCCACCGGCATTTGCCAGGACATCGGGAATCAACACGATTCCCCGCTCCTCAAGCGCGGCATGCGCCTTGGGATCGGTCGGACCGTTGGCGCCCTCGGCGATGACCCGCACGGACTTCTGGATGCGGTCGATATTGTCGAGGCGGATCTGGCTCTCAAGCGCCGCGGGGATCAGGATCTCGACTTCCTGCTCGATCCAGGCATCGCCCGGGAGCACCTCGTAACCGAGTTCCTCGGCCTTGCTCTTATCCACGTCGCCGAAGCGGTCGGTAATGCCGCGCAGCTGCTTCGGATCGATACCGCCCTCTTTACGGAAGGCGTAGGAGCACTGGTCGCTCTGGTTCCAGCAGGAGATGCAGGTCACGATGCCACCGAGTTCCATGTAGAGATCGATCGCGTACTGGGCGACGTTGCCAAAGCCCTGCACGCTAGCCCGCGTCCCCTTCAGCTTGATGTCCAGCTCCTTGAGCGCCTCGCGCAAGGTGTAGACGACGCCATAGCCCGTCGCTTCGGTGCGCCCAAGAGAGCCACCCAGCCCGACGGGCTTGCCGGTAATGAAGCCGGGAAGCCGCTCGCCACGGATCGTTTCAAACTCATCGAGCATCCACAGCATGTGCTGACTCGAGGTCATCACGTCCGGTGCAGGAACGTCGACGATCGGCCCGACGTTTTTGCAAACCTGCCGCACCCAACCGCGACAGATCTGCTCTTGCTCGTTGGCGCTGAGGTTGTGCGGATCGCAAACGACACCACCCTTGGCACCGCCGAGGGGGATATCGACAATCGCGCATTTCCACGTCATCCACATGGAGAGGGCGCGGACGGTATCGAGAGTCTCTTGCGGGTGGAACCGGATGCCGCCCTTGCTCGGGCCCCTGGCGTCATTGTGCTGCACCCGGAAACCACGAAAGACCTCGCGGCTGCCATCATCCATGCGGACGGGGATCGCGAAGCTGTATTCGCGGAGCGGCTCGCGCAAGAGCTTCCGCGTGCCTTCATCGAGGCCAACTCGGGCCGCGATCGAATCGAACTGGGACTGCGCAATCGCAAAGGGATTGAAGGATGTCGACACTGGCGCTTCTCCGTAACTAAATCACGCCCGGGACCGAGTCAGCCCCCGAGCTCGGGGCGGGAGCTTAGGCATTCGCGAGGCGACTCACACGCGCTGACTGGGGATCCCCCCTAGATCTTTTTGCGTAGCCAGACCTTCGTTTGTGCGGAGTTCTCCGCGACGAGCTCAAAACGCTGGGCGTTCCACCTGTCCGCCGCAGAATTTTTGGAGCGAGGGCAGAGTTGCCACGGCTCTGCCCCCTGCTTCGGTCGACAGCACGGAAGCATTCGCGGCACAGTCCCTCAGGACTTGAACCTCTTGCGCAAACGCGAGGGGACCAGGCGCTGAAGCAGGGCACAAAACACGAGGAGCCAGACGACACTGGTCCAAAACTCCATGCCAAAGGGGCCCTGACACAGGGCTCGCATCATGCGCACGCAGTGGAAAAGGGGCGTGCACCAGGCGATCTCCTCCATTCCGGCAAAGCGATCTACAGGGAAAAAGATGCCTGAGAACAGGAAGAGCGGAGTCAGGAAGAGGGTCCAATACCAGCTATAGAGATCGATGAGCTGGATATAGGAAGTGAAGAGCTGCCCGATCAGGCCGAAGGCAAGCCCGGTCAGCACCATAGCAAAGGGGGTCAGCAGGACAGCCCAACTGGTAACGATCGGGTAACCCAGCAGGGTGAGGACCAGGACAACACTCAGAAAACCCATGCCGTAAATAAGCGCCCGGGTCACCCCCCAAAGCAGCTCACCAAGCTGCACGTCCTCGATCTCGCACGGCGTCGTCAGATATCCGGCGTAGATCCGCCCAAAGGTCATCTTGACGAACATGTTCCACGAGGCCTCAAAAGAAGCGCCATTCATCGCCGAGGAAGCCATGAGCCCGGGACCGATGAGGGCCAGGTATCCCGCCTCTCCCAGCGAGCCGTCATCCCCGCGCTGGATGTAATATCCCAGCCCGATGCCCATGCCGACGAGATAGAGCACCGGCTCGAAGAAGTTGGGTAAAAGCCCCAGCTTCCAGGTGCGGCGATACATCGTGACATTGCGCATCCAGACGGCGAAGGCCATGCGCAAGTCGACCGAGCCCAGCAGCATCTCCTTCAGCATCTCAGTCCTCCCCCAGGCCACGGCCGGTCAACTCAAGGAAGACGTCTTCGAGATTGCTCCGGCGTAGCATCGCTGTCGCATCTGGAACCAGACCATGCGCTAGGGCAATGAGTTCCTGCTCACGATCGGTCTGAACGACAAGCTGTCCGGCATAGCGCCGACTGCCACGAGAAAGCTCTCCAAGCTGCGCCTCCAGACTCAGCATCTGCTCCTCGTTCATCCCGGAGAATTCGACAACGAAGGGGGCTACCTGCTCTTCTATCATCGCCCGGGGCTCCCCCTCAGCGATGATTCTTCCCTCGTCCATGAAAACCAGGCGATCGCAGAGCTTCTCAGCCTCATCCATGTAGTGCGTCGTGACCACCAAGGTCATGTTCTTACGCCGCAGCTCTTCGAGTACATTCCAAAGCGACTCGCGTGCCGCAGGGTCCAGACCAGTAGTCGGCTCGTCAAGTACCAGCAGCTCGGGCTCACCGAGCAAGCCACGAGCAATCAGCAGGCGACGCTTCATACCGCCCGAGAGCTCAAGGACTCTCGCGTTCTCCTTACGCTCCAGGTCAACGAGGCAGAGGAGCTCGGAGACCCGCCTCTGCAGCGCCTTGCCAGAAAGACCATAAAAGCGGCCATACACCATCAGGTTCTCGCGAACGAGCAGCTCATGATCGAGGTGGTCGTCCTGAGGCACGACGCCAAGCCGGGCCTTGATCGCCCGATCCGCCCGGCCCGCGGCGGCATCTTGGCCAAAGATCTCAAGTTCCCCAGAATCGACAAGAGCGCTCCGATAGAGCATCCGCATGCAAGTGCTCTTACCTGCCCCGTTGGGACCGAGAAATCCGAAGCACTCTCCACGCCGCACTTCGAAGTCGATACTTGCCACCGCATCGAAGCTGCCGTAACGCTTCAGCAGTCCACGCGCGCGAATCACGACCTTCCTATCCGGTACAGCCTTCGCCTTCTGCATCGTGGCCATGCAAACGCCCCTCCAGCATTCACTAACGAAAGCCGAGCAGGATAGCAGCTCGCCCTCCGAATACCCGGCCCCGGCTAAAAGTGGAAGGCATCCGGTAAAAAGGCTACAGGCCACCGCACAGCAATGGGTGCATCGCCAGTTTCCAAGGGCCCGGCAGCACGAAAGGCGCTACCTACCCTAGGAGTGCCTTTGCCGCGCACTTTTCAACGGCTGCTAGGCCTGGAATAAGCGATAGATGAGCCTCCGTCTGATCCGAGCCGCTTCTGCTCCGTCGCTGCGGTTCGGATCGGACGGAGGCAGGCAAGGAAGGG
>PDWJ01003504.1_pt1 | contig 14914 bp, 16 predicted proteins | sample 1430881 | NCBI WGS metagenome assembly PDWJ01 (sample SAMN01162460, study PRJNA174530) | Oral metagenome, whole genome shotgun sequencing project. | biome: Marine environment; feature: Marine mammal; material: Swab sample of the gingival sulcus; isolation source: swab sample of gingival sulcus... | reverse complement strand
GTCGATTGGCTTTGCGCCCTTTACGATTGACTTGGCCATTTTGCAGTTGACGTTCGGCTTTACGATGTCCTTGACGCTGTCCGGCATCGTCGGCCTGTTAATTGCCATCTGGCTGTTTTACAGGATGAAGTAGGTGTTAAATGGCTATTATACTCGCCTCTAAATCGCCCCGTCGGGCTGAATTGTTGCAACTGATCTACGATGATTTCAGTGTTCAAACTTCAGAAGTTAAGGAGTCGATTCGTCGCGATGAAGATTCGGCAGTTGCCGTGATGTCGTTGGCCTTTCAAAAGGCACATGCAGTCGCCAGTCGGCAAACTGCCAAGCATTTAGTCATTGGCGCCGATACGATTGTCGCGACCGATCGCGTGTTTGGTAAACCGGCCGATGTGGTCGAAGCCAAGCAAATGCTGACGGCGCTCGCCGGCCGCTATCACGACGTCATTACCGGCGTTGCCGTCATCGAGAGCACAACCAATCGAAAGTGTGTTTTCTACGCGCGCACGCGCGTGTTGATGCGCGCTTACGACCGGGCGATGATCGACTGGTATGTCGCCACTGGCGAACCGCTTGACAAGGCCGGCGCCTACGGCATTCAAGGTTATGGCGCGCTGCTGGTCGAGGCGATTGAGGGCGATTTTTATACGGTGATGGGACTGCCGATCGGCGAGCTGAACGCCGTCATAAACAGACATTTTCCGGATTATGGTGCGCCGTGGTGCGGCGCAATAGACGATGCGTATTAAGGCGATGCCCAGTTTTGACATGCCGCAAGAGCGCTTGATGCAGTTGGGCGCTAAGGCCTTGTCGAATTCGGAGCTAATCGCCATTATTATCAGGACCGGCACTGCCGAGAAGTCGGCGATCAATTTGGCTTCAGAAGTGCTCAAGCAATCGGGTGGTTTACGCGGCTTGGTGTCCAGCGAAGTCGCTCAGCTGCGCCGCGTCAAGGGCATCGGTCAGTCCAAGGCCTGTCAAATTGTGGCCAGCATCGAAATCGCCAAGCGGGTCAGCGGCAAAGGGCAGGGGCGCGCCGTCAAATTTTGTGAACCGCAGGACGTCTACGATTACGTGATTGGCGAATTGAAATTTGCCGACAGAGAAAATTTTTTAGTAGTTGGATTAAACAGCAAAAATGTTATAATAGGGAGACATTTAGTTTCAATCGGCACGCTCAATCAGACGCTGGTGCATCCGCGCGAGGTGTTTAACTGGGCAATTAAAATTAGCTGTGCGTCGATCGTGGTCGTGCACAATCACCCGAGCGGTTCGGTCGAACCCAGCGCCGAAGACATTGCGCTGACGGCGCGCATCGTTGAAGCGGGGAAAATACTGGGCATTAAGGTGCTCGATCACATCGTCGTCGGCAATGATGGTTATTATAGTTTAAAGGCAAATGGAAAAATCTGAAAGGAGTTTACAAAATGGCGTTTTTTGGCTTATTTACAAAATATATGGGCATTGACTTGGGAACGGCCAACACGTTGGTCAACGTCAGGGGCAAGGGTATCACGGTGCGCGAACCCTCAGTTGTGGCGATTGACGATTACACCAAAGAAGTCAAGGCGGTCGGCCAAGAAGCGAAGCGCATGATCGGTCGCACGCCGGGCAATATCGTGGCAATTCGACCGTTGCGCGACGGCGTCATTGCCGACTTCGACATCACGCATCGGATGCTCAAGTATTTTATACAGCGCGCGCTGCCGCGCCGGTCTTTTTTGACGTCGATTAAATTGGTCGTTGGCGTGCCGTCGGGTGTGACCGAAGTCGAAAAAAAGGCCGTTATCGATGCGGCGATTGCAGCTGGTGCCAAAGAGGCGTTGTTAATTGAAGAACCTATGGCGGCGGCGATTGGCGCCGGCTTACCGGTGTCGGATCCGACCGGCAGCATGGTCGTCGACATCGGCGGTGGCACGACTGAAATTGCCGTCATCTCACTGGGGGGCATCGTTACCAGCAAATCGATTAGAATTGGCGGCGACGAGCTCGATCAAGCCATTGTCAACTACATTAAAAAGGAATACAGTTTGATGATTGGCGATCGCACGGCCGAGGATATTAAAATTAAAATTGGCAGCGCCTATCAGTTAGAAAATGAATTAAAAATGGAAATTACCGGTCGCAACTTGGTGACAGGATTGCCGAAGACGCTCATCATGGGGTCAGAGGAAATTCGCACTGCCCTGAGCGAGCCGGTCGCGACGATATTAGATGGCATCAAGTCGACGTTGGAAAAGACGCCACCCGAATTGTCGGCCGACATCATGCTACACGGCATCGTATTGGCCGGCGGCGGCGCGCTCTTAAAGGGACTCGACAAGCGGGTTGCCGACGAGACGATGATGCCGGTTCACATTGCCGAAAACGCCTTAGATTGCGTGGCGATTGGCACCGGTCGGGCGGTTGAAGAGTTTGATGCGATGAAATCGGTCTTTATTTCGCTCAAAAAAATTAATTAGGAGTAGCACTTGAACAATCGTCCAATCATTCGTAATTGGATTATAGTGATCACGGTTATACTGCTGCTGATTACGATTGGCGTCACCGTCAACGGTAGAGGGCAGATTACGGCGGCCGAGAATCTGATCGGCAAAATTGTGCGTCCAATTCAGGGCGCATTGACCAATTTATCAAACGGTATAGCTGAATCGACCTATCCAATTCGCAATATTTTTAATCTAGCGCGCGAAAATGAGGCGCTTAAAGAGGACTTGCTCGCCGTTCAGCGCCAGTTGATTGAACAGACGCTTTATCGCGAAGAATACGAAGACCTCAAAGCCTTGCGCAAAGCGCTCAATTACGCCTATCGCAACAATCTCAATAATTACGTCACGGCCGATGTCATCGCCCGCGACGCCGGCAACTGGTATGATATGTTTGTCGTCAACGTCGGTTCGGACGATGGCGTCACTGAGCGCGCGCTGGTTTTTAATGGCAGCGGCCTAATCGGACAGGTCTTTGAGTTGGGCGAGAACTGGGCCAAAGTGCTGACGATAACCGATACGCGTGGCGCGGTTAGCTTTCGAATTGCCGACGACGTCAGAAATTTTGACGGCGTCGTCTCCGGCCGGTCGACTGACGAATTGGCCGGCTATCTATTCGACCCCGACGGCGAAGTCAAAATTGGCGATCAGCTGATTACGAGCGGCTTGGGCGTCTATCCGAAGGGCATCATCATCGGTCGAGTCACTGGCGTTAAGACCAATGATGAAACTTTGCTCAAACACATTACAGTGGCGCCCAGCGTCGACTTTAAGCGCATCGATCGCGTCTTTATCATTCCGGAAATTAACGTAATAGAAGAGTAGACTATGAAAACGATTTATCTGTTTGCGGTCGCCTTGCTGATTGTCGTGCTGCAGACGACGCTGTTACAGCTGTTTAGAATTGGCGATGTCGTTCCCAATTTAATGCTAATCTGGCTGATTATTTGCGCCGTGATATGCGGTCGCTTTATCAGTTTTAAAGCGGCGCTCTTGGCGGGCCTCTTGACCGATATTTTAATCGGCAAAGGCATCGCCATTCACGTTGCCATCTATGTGCCAATCGTCCTCGTCATCGCCTCGTTGGAAGAGCGAATATTCAAGGACAATTATATCACGCCGCCGATTTTGATCGTGATGTCAACGCTCTACTATCACGCCTTTTTTTTGGTTGTACACTATTTTTCAACTGGCGATTTTGTGTTGTTTACGCGCTTGTTTAGCGTCATTTTGCCGGAGTTGGTCTACAATTTGGCAATCGGCGTCGCCTGCTATGTGTTGGCATTTCGCATCGCGGCCGGCTATCAAATGAGATAGGAGTATGCAGTGTTTAGTTTTTTCGACAGACGCTTATTTATATGGCTGTTGTTTACCGGATTTTTGGTGTTTCTCGGCTTTAGATTATCGCAGTTGACCATTATCGAGGGCGAAGCATTGGCCAATCAAGCGCTTAATACGCGCCTTAAAAAGGTCAGTGAAATCGCCAAGCGCGGTGAAATCTACGATCGCAACGGCGTGTTGATCGCCGGCAACTTGACGTCGTACACCGTGCAGTTTTTATACGACCAAAACTTTGACGAAAAGCAGCAGAGAATGGCGATAGATTTATTTAGCTTACTGGAAGGCGATGGCGACATCGTGATCGACATGCCAATCGTCTATCGCGATGGCCAATTCGTCTATCAGACCGATGTCGACAGGGACCTTTGGTTGGTTGAAAATGACTTTGCAATCGGTACGACTGCGCAACAGGTTTTTAATAACTATCGCGAAAGAGAGCAAATTGGACTCACCATCGACAAGTACGCCGCTCAGAACATCTTACTCAACAAGGGCGTTTTTTTACCAATTCGCGTACGCGATATGGAATTTAGCTACGATTATAAAAGGCGTCGCTTTTTAACCGATTATCACATCGACAATCAAGCGACCGCTCGTCAGGCAATGCTGCAACTTAAAGCCCGCTTTGAGATCGACGGCGATTACAGCGATAAGGAACTGTACTATATCATCCGCTTGCGTCACGCCATCGCCCAAAAGGGATTTTTGAAGTACGAGCCGATTCGCGTCGCCAAAAATATTTCCAAGCAAGCCGCCATATTAATTCAAGAACAGAGCATGAAATACGCCAATGTATCGATAGTCGTCGAACCGGTACGCTATTATCCACAGGGCAATTTGGCCTCGCATATTCTAGGCTACTTAGGCAAGATTTCCTCTGAAAAAGAAATGCAAAAATACAATGAAGAAACTGGCTATCGGCCGTCTGATTTGGTTGGAAAAATTGGCATTGAGGGGGCCTTTGAAGATCAGTTAAAGGGCAAAAATGGCCAACACTGGATTGAAGTCAACGCCGCCGGCAGTTATATTCGCGACGTCGCCAATTCAATTAATGATCCGCGCTTTAAAGACTTTCAATCGGAAGCGGGCGCCGACATCGGCTTGACCATCGACATGACATTACAGGCCAAAGTAAAGGACTATTTAGTGCGAACATTGGAGGCGCTCAGCAGCGGCGGCACCTATCAATCGCCCTACGGCGACACCAAGTACAAGCGCGCTTTTCCGAATGCCAAAACGGGCGCCGTCGTCGTGCAAGACGTGCGTTCGGGTGAAATATTGGCGATGGTCAGCTATCCGGATTACGATATAAACCTCTTTGCCAATGGCATTACCTATCAAGATTACAAAAAATTACAGCCGGAGAATAAACGCAATAAATTGGCGCCGCGCCCGCTCTATAACATCGCGACGCGCACCGCCGTGCAGCCGGGCTCCACATTTAAGATGATTACGGCTTTTGCCGCCTTGAAGGCCGGACTCGACCCCGATAAGAAATACCTGACAGCCGGCTATATTACGACGCGCGACAATAAGCCGTTTGGCTGCTGGTTGTGGAACCGCTACCACGGCTCACATGGCTACGTCAACTTGATGAAGGCACTCGAAGTGTCGTGTAACTACTATTTTTACAGCGTTGGCAATGGTTATAACTATGCTCAAGATAGTAAAATGCCCTTTGATGTCGGCTCACAAAAAATAGTCGATGCCGCTAAAATTTTTGGTTTGGACGAGGCCTCTGGCGTCGAAATTGGCGAAACGGTCGTCGGCGTACCCGACCCCGAGCGCAAGATGAATAATAATTTGGCGATTCTGAGAAGGCGTTTGAAACAGGTGGCGGGCGACTATTTTCCAGCCGAAATCGCCGACGATGAAGACCGCTTGGCGGAAATCATCGAATCGATTTTAGAAATTGGCAAGACCAACGCGATGATTTCGCGCGGTGAATTATTTGAGTTTATCAACAAGGATTGTGGCGTCGCCGACCGGCAAAAGGCCAACGCTTTGACGGATATGATCAAATACGACTATTTTATGCAATTTAATTGGTCGGAGGGCGATACTTTTAACTTGGCAATCGGTCAAGGGCAACACAGCTATACGCCGGTGCAAATGGCCCGCTATATTAGCGCGGTGGCCAATGGTGGCTATTTGTACGATTCGACGTTAGTCAAGACGATTGACGGTCAACCGGTGCAGCGGCGGCCCTTTAAGTTTATCGATCCGAACGGCTATTTACAGTATATTCGACAGGGTATGCGTCAAGTTGTCGCCGGACCAAACGGCACGGCGCGCAGCTATTTTAAGGACTTTCCAATAGAAGTTGCGGCCAAGACTGGCACGGCTGAAAAAGACGGTAAAATTCCGCCGCCCAATGAAGAAGACTACATCCTAGAATACCTTCATTTATTGGCGCCGGACATCGCCGAAATGACATTGCAACGCGCCACCGATGACGTGTTGCGCGCTCGTACCAATTACGTCGCAGAATTGTATCAAACCATCGATACGACCGAAGACGAGCAATTAAAAATCAACTCCGAAAAAGAGGTCAACAGGCTGTTGGCGCATCACTATTTAGATCGCGGCAACGCGATGGTCGAAGCGCTTAAAACTTTAGCCGATGGCCGCTTGAACGATGAAATTATCAATCAGTACAAAGACGACTACGACAACTTTACTTGGTTCGTGTCGTTTGCCCCTTATGAAAACCCGGAAATTGCCGTTGCGGTGTTGATTCCACAGGGTGGCAGTGGCGGTTATGGCGCCGCCATCGTCAAAGATATTTACGGTTATTACTTCGGGCTACAACCAAATGCGCCACAGTGATGATTTTTTGTGCAAAAAGCAGTTGACTTGTGGTATACTGAAAAGAGTAACGATTGACGACGACGGGTTGAGGAGGTAGACGGTTAAGTTGCCACGCGATATAGAATTTAAGGGAACGAAAAATGGCATCATTTTGCGCTATAACGCCAAACTTGACTTTGTTGAATTTCGCGACAAATTGATCGTCAAATTAAAAGAGGCGAACCACTTTTTTGAGGGTTCGCATATCATTGGCGTCGAGGGGCCGGAATTTACCGAAGCACAGGAAAGTGAAATCAGTCGTTTAATCTACGATTTGGGCGGCATGAAAGTGCTGACCTTAGAGCGGGTCAACCATCTCGCGTCGCGCACGGCAAAGCCAAAGGCGAGCGGGCAGCCGACGCCACAGCTACAAGCTGATGGGTCCGAATTAGAGCGACCTAGCGCCCGGCCCGATTCGATCATTCACCGCGGCACACTGCGCTCCGGCAGTCGCCTCGATTCGCCGACAGACATCGTCTTGTTGGGCGATGCCAACCCCGGTTCAGAATTGTCGGCGGCTGGCAATATCGTCGTGATGGGCAGTTTGCGCGGCTTTGCACAGGCCGGTAAAGACGGCGATGACGACTGTTATATCGTCGCCTTAAAATTGCACCCGGCTCAAATTAGAATTGGCAATCACATTACGCGGTCGCCCGACGAGGAGCAAGCGGAACCGGATTATCCGGAAATTGCCTTTGTTAAGAACGGCCAAATCATCATAGAACCTTATCGTAAATAATGGAGGAAAGAATGGGCGAAGTTATTGTTATTACTTCTGGTAAAGGCGGTGTCGGCAAGACGACCACATCGGCAAATATCGGTACCGGTTTAGCGATGCTCGGCAAGAGCGTCGTCGTCATCGACGCCGATATTGGCTTGCGCAACCTCGACGTCGTAATGGGCTTAGAAAACAGAATTGTCTTTGACATCGTCGACGTCGTACACGAGGTTTGCAAGCTGCGTCAGGCGCTAATTAAGGACAAGCGACATGAAAATCTGTACTTGTTGCCGGCGGCGCAGACCAAGGATAAGACGGCGGTGAGCCAGACGCAAATGAAAAAGCTGTGTAGCGATTTGAAAGCGCAGTACGATTACGTCATCATCGACTGTCCGGCCGGCATTGAACAGGGCTTTAAAAATGCCATCGCCGGCGCCGATCGCGCCATCGTCGTGACGACGCCAGAAGTCTCTGCGGTGCGCGATGCCGATCGCATTATCGGCCTATTAGAGGCGGCTGAATTGTACTCGTCCAAATTAATCGTCAACCGCCTGCGCATGGACATGGTCAAGCGCGGCGACATGATGAATATTGAAGACATGAAAGAAATTTTAGCGATCGACGTCATCGGCGTGGTGCCGGACGACGAAGTCATCGTCGTGACGACCAACCGCGGTGAACCGGCCGTGATGATGGACAGTTCGACTGCTGGGCAGGCCTACCGCAATATCGTCAAGCGCATTATCGGCGAAGATGTACCGTTGATGGATCTGGAAGCAGGTAATGGTTTTCTGTCAAAATTGAAAAAGTTCTTTAGTGGTTAGGAGGCCGTCATGTTTTTTGATTTTTTAAAGTTTTTTAGAGGTGAAAGCGATCAAAAAAACAGCGCCAATGTCGCTAAAGATCGCTTAAAAATGGTTTTGGTACACGATAGAAATGACTGTTCGCCAGAATTTTTAGAAATGGTGAAAGAAGATATTATTAAAGTGTTGATGAAGCACATGGACATCGACGAAGAACACATCGACGTCCAAATTACCAAGACGGTCGATGACGCCACGGGTAAACCGGCATTGGTCGCCAACATTCCAATTCTGAACATGAAACGCAATAAAACTGCAGAAGAATAATTGCACTGACTAGATACCCTCCGCTAAGGAGGGTTTTTACAGCGAGGACAAATGTTTAAATTAAACCGCATCGTCGATTTTAATCTATTAATTGTCGTCTTGTTATTGGTCGCCATCGGCGTCGTCATGGTGGCCAGTGCCACCCACGTCGACAGCGTCGGCATCAATCGCGAGCTGCGCTTTCAAGTGATCAGTTTTGGCTTGGGTTTTTTGATGATGGTCATTTTGATGATTATCGATTATCGGCTGTGGGGCAAGTTTTATCTGCTGATTTACGCCCTCTCGATCGGCGCGCTGCTATTGGTTTATGTACCCGGCTTGGGCGAGTCTAGAAATAACGCGCTCAGTTGGATCAATCTCCGCTTTATGCTATTTCAGACGTCGGAAGTCGCCAAAATCGGCTTTATTTTGTCATTTGCCAAATTACTCGAAATTAGAAAGGGCAAGCTAAATTCGCCACTCGATTTGCTCTTGCCGTTACTGTTTATTGCGCCGTTCCTTTATTTGTTGAAAGAGCAGCCCGATTTGGGCACGATGCTGGTCTTCGTCTTTATCTTCTTGGGAATGCTATTTGTGGCCGGCATCGACTTAAAAATCGTCATCTTGTCGATTATCGGCTTTGCCGTGATGCTGCCGCTATTATATGGCTCGCTCAACGACTATGTGCGCGATCGCATCGACGCCTTCCTCAACCCGAACGATCCGACTCAGCGCGGTTATTGGCAGGTGAAGATGAGTAAAATCACCATCGGTTCGGGGCGGATCTTTGGACAGGGTTTATTTAAGGGCAGCTTTAGCGCCAACAATTTTTTGCCGGTACAGGAATCGGACTTTATCTTTGCCGTACTGATTGAAGAATTTGGTTTTTTGGGCGGCGTCGTCGTCTTAGGGCTCTATTTTCTGTTCTTTACCCGCTTGATTCAGATCGCCTTTATGGCCGAAGATCAATTTGGTACCAATATCGTGATTGGCGTACTGTTTATGTTTGGCTATCACGTCTTTCAAAACATCGGTATGACGATGGGCATTATGCCGGTTACTGGCGTACCGCTGCCCTTTATCAGTTATGGTGGCAGTTCAATGTTAATTAATATGATCAGCATCGGCCTCGTGATGAGCGTCTATTTGCGGCGAAAACAGAAAAAGAGAGAAGATCAGATCTAGGCCCGCTGTGTTTGGATAAAAGGTATGAATATAGATAAATTATTAAATCAAGTAGAAAAACCGACCCGTTATATCGGTCACGAAATCAATGCAGTCTACAAGGATTTGGCGACGGTTGCGCTGCGCTATTTGCACGGTTTTCCCGATGTTTACGACGTCGGCATGTCGCATCTCGGTTCGCATATTTTGTACGGCGCCATCAATCAACAGGCCGATATTTACTGTGAGAGGCTCTATGCGCCTTGGGTCGATATGGAAGCGCTGATGGCCCGCTACGACGTGCCGCTCTTTAGCATTGAAACACAGACTCCGTTGCGCGAATTCGACGTGATCGGCTTTACGTTACAATACGAGTTGAGTTATAGTAATATTTTACACATGTTGCGCTTGGGTGGCATTGCGCCGGCTAAGGCGTCGCGCACTGCGGCCGACCCGCTGATTATCGCCGGGGGCCCCTGTGCTTACAATCCGGAACCGCTGGCCGACATCGTCGATGTCTTTTTAATCGGCGAGGGCGAAGTGCTGCTGCTCGACTTTCTCAATTACATCAAGGACAATCGGGCGCGGCTATCGCGCGACGAGCTGCTAATTGGCGCCGCTCAGATTCCCGGCGTCTATGTGCCGGAATTGTACCGCGTGAGTTATGCCGCTGACGGCACTATTGCCGCCTTTGAACCGCTCGATCCGCGCGCACCGCGCAAAATTGTCAAGCAAATTGTGCGCGATTTAAACACTTCTTACTATCCGCATAAGATGTTGGTGCCATTTGGCAGTTCGGTGCACAATCGCGCCGTCGTCGAAGTGTTTCGCGGCTGCACGGCGGGCTGTCGATTTTGTCAGGCCGGCATGATTTATCGCCCGGTGCGCGAAAAGTCGGTTGAAACCATCGTCGAGACCACTGCGCAAATTTTGGCGGAAACCGGTTTTGAGGAAGTCGCTTTATCCAGTTTGTCGACGCTCGATCACAGCGGCATTGAACGCATTATCGAGCAGATTATGGCGCGCCATCAAGCCGATCGGGTCGGCGTATCGCTGCCGTCGTTGCGGCTCGATTCGCTGTCGGTCAAAGTGCTAAGCGATATTCAAAAGGTGCGCAAGACCGGGCTGACATTTGCGCCTGAGGCCGGTACGCAACGGCTGCGCGACGTCATCAACAAGGGCGTTTCGGAAAGCGACATTTACCAGACTTTAGAAAAAGTCTTTGCGCTCGGCTGGCAACGCGTAAAACTCTATTTTATGATGGGGTTGCCAACTGAAACCGACCAAGACATCGCCGGCATCGTCGACATCGCCCGTCAAATTAAACAGATTTACCAGCGCCAGCGCACGACCAAAAAAGCACTCAGTTTGACCGTGTCGACGTCGGTGTTTGTACCGAAGGGCTTTACGCCCTTTCAATGGTATGGTCAAGAGGGCATTGCCACCATCCAACAAAAACAGGCCTATTTGCGCGATGCCCTAAAAAAGTTAAAAGTGACCTATAATTATCACGACGTCTACACCAGTCGCATTGAAGCGGTCTTTGCCAGAGGCGATCGCCGGCTCGGCCAAGTGCTGTTGGCGGCAGAGGCCAATGGCTGCAAATTTGATGGCTGGGAAGAATTTTTTGATTATCAAAAATGGCAGCAGGCGATAACGGAGGCCGGTTTAACGATTGACTTCTACGCCAATCGCGAGCGTTCGGCTGATGAAATACTACCTTGGCAGCACATTGATTGCGGCGTTTCAAAGCAATTTTTACAGCGCGAGTACAATCGCGCCAAACGGGCTGAGGTGACGGTTAATTGTCGCGCCGGCTGCGTCAACTGCGGCGTCAACAGTGGCATGTTAGAGGTAGATTGCCCATGATTATACGTTTTCAATACAGTAAATTGGGCATGATGAAGTATCTCGGCCACCTCGATTTAATTCGCTTTTTTGAACGCGCCTTTCGACGCCTTAAATTGCCTTTGGCCTTTAGTCAAGGGTTTCATCCCCATCCGAAAATGACTTTTGGTGGACCGCTGTCAGTCGGCGTTTCCAGCGAATACGAAATTATGGAAGTCGAACTGGAAAAGGACATCGATGTAGCGGCCTTTATCAGTCGCTTTAACGACTTTGCACCGCGTGGGCTGCGCTTAATTGACTATAAACTGGTCGCCAAGTCGACGTCGTTGATGCACGCCGTTTCATTGATTCGCTACCGCGTCGACATGCCCTGTTCAAATTGCGATTTAGTGGCGGCCTTTCAGCGCGCGCCATCGATTATACTGCGGCGCAAAAATAAAAAACACCGTTGGGTCGACAAAGATCTCAAGCCATTCGTGGCCGAAATTTTGGACTGTGGTGCGATTGAGAACGGGCGTCGCTATATCATTTCAACGCATTCCTTTGACAGTGGCAGCGCCAAGCCGCGCGATGTAATTGAAATACTCTGCCGAGACAGCGACCTCGACATTCACGACGTCGCCATTACGCGCAGTGCGCTGTTCTTTACGAAAGACGATCAATATAAACCATTGTTAGAATTGTAGGTTATCATGCAAGCGATTCACTATCAACTCATTTTTAATCGCTATCAATTTGTCGTCGACGATGGCGCCGTTATCGATTTCAACTTACAAGGCGGTGCTGACGACGTGCGAATTGGCGATGTCTACTTAGCCCGAATTGCCCGCTGCAACGAGGCGTTTTGCTTTTTAGAAATCGGTCGCAGCGTCCAGTTGTTTATTCGCAAAAAAGACATCGCTTCAACGCTCAATCGCCATGCGCCCAAAGTCGGCGAACAGCTCTATGTACAGGTCGATGCGGCGGCGCTGGGCACTAAAGCGGCGCGCGCCACAGGCGCAATCAATTTAAAATCTGACGATTTGATATTGACGACCGATCGACCGGGCCTATTTATTTCCAAAAAGATTGAGGACCGCTTTCGCCGCAAAGCGATTCGCTGCGTCTTGCAGCCACTGCTGACAGATGACTTCGCACTGGTCGTGCGCAGTTCGGCCGCCGCTTGCGACGACCAGCAGTTGATCGCACAAGCCGAGCGCTTGATCGCCCGTCTGGCGACAATTCGCGTCGCCGCCGTACAGCGCGACTATCAGCCCTTGCGCCATCGACCGACCAATCAGCTATTTAGTGATTATGCAACTCAGATTGACAGTTATGTCGCCGCGCAGCGCCTCGATTTAGCTTGGCCGTTTAAAAAATCGGCGACCCTTTATCAACAGTTCGATTTATTGGCTTGGTTAGAACGAAATCAGCGTCCGTTGGTCAGGTTGGCAAACGGCATCGACTTGACGATTCAACAGTCTGAGGCATTGACGCTAGTCGACGTCGACTCGGCGCAATTTCAAGCCTCGACTGACCAATTCAGCTTTGGCTATGCCGTCAATCGGGCGGCGTTGGCCGCTTTGCCGGCCGAATTGATGCGCCGCAAAATTAGCGGTACGGTCGTCGTCGATTGTCTGACGATGCCGGGAACTGAACGGGCGGCCTTAAAAGCGGACATTGCAGCGCCTTTTAAGGCGGCCGGCATAACGGTTAAGGGCATTTCGGCCAGCGGCCTGTTTGAATTGTCAATTCGGCGCGGCGCGCAATCGGTGCGACAGACCTTTTACGATCTAAATACGCTACTGGGCGCCATTAAGGCGCCGGTGTTAATCGACTATTGGTTAGACTATATTTGTTATTACCGGCAGGTGACCGGTCAGAGGATTTTTCAATTTTTGGTCAGTCGCGACATCTACCATAAAATGTTGGCGGCTGCCGAGCCGATCAGGCAACTGTTGTCCGAGCGCGATATTGAATTGGCTTTGCTGATTTGCGACGGCCTAATTGGCGCGATGCAACCGCTGCGCCAAAGCGCTGGCGATATTGGCGCAAAAACCGCTAAAACAGTTGACTTAATGCCATTTGTATGATATTATAACCATCTGTGAAGCCGCACAAATCAGGTGGAAAAATGCATTCGGCATACCTAGATTTGGCGAGATTAATGAGGAGGTGCTCATCATGTACGCAATTATTGAAACCGGTGGCAAACAGTATCGCGTCAGCGAGGGCGATGTCGTCTTTGTTGAAAAGTTATCTGCTGAAGCGGGTGCGACAGTCGATTTTGAAAGCGTTGTCGCCGTATCAAACGACGCGGGTTTAACCGTTGGTACGCCTTATGTAGAGGGTGCTAAGGTCTCTGCATCAGTCGTCAAGCATGGCAAGGCTAAGAAAGTATTAATGATGCGATATAAGCCGAAAAAAGACGTTCGCGTTAAGCGCGGTCATCGTCAGCCATATACGCAAGTAAAGATTGAATCTATTTTTCTCTAGTATGACGACGGCGCGTTTATACTATCAAAACGATCACTATCGCGGATTTGAAGTCGACGGTCACGCCGATTACGACGCCGATCGCGACATCGTCTGTGCGGCGGTGTCAATTAGTACGATTAGCGCAGTCAATGCACTCGAACAGCTGCTGGGCATCGTGCCCGATTGTAGTGAAGATGAAGCGCGCGGTTATTTGAAATGCCAATTACCCGATGGGTTGACGGCAGATTTACTAGAACAGTCAGACTTAATAATCGGCCATTTGGCGATTGCCTTGCGCAGTTTGGCTCAGCATTATCCTAAACATGTAAAAGTTTCTACCGAAGGAGGTGTTAAAAGATGATGAAGTTGAATTTACAATTCTTTGCATCTAAAAAAGGTGTTGGTTCTTCTAAGAACGGACGCGACAGTAACGCGAAGCGCCTTGGCGTCAAGCGAGGCGACGGTCAGTTCGTCAGCGGCGGTAGCATTATCGTTCGCCAGAGGGGCACGAAAATACACCCTGGAAATAACGTAGGCATTGGTGGCGATGATACGCTATTCGCCAAGGTTGACGGCGTTGTCCGCTTTGAACGCAAAGACAAGACCAGAAAACAAGTGAGCGTTTATCCAGAAAATTAATGAATTGACAACGATTGTGATGTGGCGCTGAACGACAGCGCTACATTACAACGAGTCACTACGAGATGGCCACCTTGAGCGGCCTCTTTTATTGTCTCGGAAATGAGGAGAATATGTTTGTTGATCACGCCAAAATAACGGTCAAAGCCGGCGATGGCGGCAATGGCATCGTGTCTTTTAGACGCGAAAAATACGTACCAGATGGTGGACCGGACGGCGGCAACGGCGGTCGTGGCGGTCACGTCATATTTGTAGTCGACAGCGGCATGCGCACGCTGATGGACTTTCGCTACAAAAAGAAATAC
>PDWJ01003502.1_pt1 | contig 14918 bp, 11 predicted proteins | sample 1430881 | NCBI WGS metagenome assembly PDWJ01 (sample SAMN01162460, study PRJNA174530) | Oral metagenome, whole genome shotgun sequencing project. | biome: Marine environment; feature: Marine mammal; material: Swab sample of the gingival sulcus; isolation source: swab sample of gingival sulcus... | reverse complement strand
ACCTCGATGGATCGGGATGGCACCAAGATCGGCTTTGATCTTGATCTCACCCGTCGGATCAGCGAGTCGGTCGAGGTCCCGGTGATCGCCAGCGGGGGAGTGGGCACCCTCGATCATCTGGTGGAGGGTGTGGTCGAGGGCAAAGCGGATGCAGTGTTGGCGGCCTCGATCTTTCATTTCGGCCAGCACACGATCGCTGAAGCGAAAGCGGTGTTGACCGCTGCCGGAATCGCCGTTCGTCCGATCTGATCGTCGTTGACCTGTCATTCGCCCCAGAGGCTGTTCTAGGGTGGCGGACATGGCGATTCCTCACGAGAAGATGGACTATCGGCGACTTGGCAACTCGGGTCTGCGGGTCAGTGTGCTGGGCTTTGGGAGCTGGGTCAGCTTCGACAACCAGCTCGATGTCGACAAGGCGCTCCAATGTATGCAGGCTGCCTACGATGCTGGCTGTAATTTCTTCGACAATGCTGAGGTCTATGCCTCGGGACGCAGCGAACAGATCATGGGACGGGCCCTGCGCGATCTTGCGTGGCCTCGATGGTCGTATGTCCTGACCACCAAATTGTTCTGGGGGATCCATGGTGAGAACCCCAATATGAAGAACACCCTCAATCGGAAATACCTGATGCAGGCGATCGACGGCTCACTCGAGCGTTTGGGGGTCGACTTTGTCGATGTTGTCTATTGCCATCGTCCCGATCCCCACACCCCGATCGAAGAGACCGTGTGGGCGATGTCGGACATGATCACCGCCGGCAAGGCCCTCTATTGGGGGACCAGCGAATGGTCAGCAGATGAGATTCGGACCGCTATCGCTGTCGCCGACAAGCATCATCTCCACAAGCCGGTCACCGAACAGTCGCAATACAACATGTTGGAACGTCGCCGTGTCGAGCACGAGTACGCCCGTCTCTATGACGACACCGGCTATGGCAACACGATCTGGTCTCCACTGGCATCAGGAATGCTGACCGGCAAGTACCGCGACGGCATCCCCGAGGACTCGCGTGGCGCCCTCACCGAATACTCCTGGTTGGTCGATCAGCTCAGCGACCAGGAGGCGATCGCTCGGGTGGAGCGGCTCCGTCCGATCGCTGCCCGGCTCGGATGTTCACTGGCCCAGCTGGCCTTGGCCTGGGCGACCAAGCATCCCATGGTGTCGAGTGTGATCACCGGAGCGAGCCGGCCCAGCCAGGTGGTGGAGAATTTTGCGTCGATGGACGTGATCCCGCTCCTGACCACCGAGGTGATGGCCGAGATCGACGAGGTACTCGCCCTCTAAACGAGACGAACCAGGTCACACGGCCAGATGGTTCCAGGCGGCGATCATGGCTTGGTCATAGACCACCCGAACCGGTTGATGCAGGGCGCGAGCTGCCGCGGCGACGTCATCGTGCTCGGGAGCGACCCGATATGGGCCATGAGGGGAACCACCGATCTTGATCGAGATCGGGTGTCCCTCGATCTCGATGGTGATCCATGACCGCTCCACGATCTGGCGATCGACTCGATACCACCGAACCCCCAAGGTTCCCGACTCATCCAGGAGGATCTGGACCACCTGATCTCGTCGATCGGGGGTGACCAAGACCGAGAGGGTGAAGCCGGGACGACCCTTCTTCATGATCGCCGGGGTAGCCCAGCTATCGGCCACGCTGGGTAGTGCTCGAACTCGATCGAGCACATCGGGGATCAGTTCCGGGGAGAGATCATCGATCGTGGTTTCGACCATGATCAGGCTGTCGTCCAAGTGGTGGGCCGATTCATCGGTATCGCCGATCAGGATGGTCATGATGCTGCGGCCATCCCGATGTTCGCTTGCCGCGCCGCGCCCGTGTCCTGACAGTCGCAGAGGTGGCATCGCGTCGACTGGAGTGGTCAAGACTGCAGCGAGGGCTGCCCCGGTCGGGGTGGTCAGTTCACGAGCTTGGTGACCGCCTTCGATCATGAAGCCGGCGATGAGCTCGGTCACCGCCGGGACTGGCACCGCCAACCGACCGTGGGACGTCTCAACCGTTCCTGAGCCCACAGCGATCGGGCCACAGGTCATCGAGTCCAGGCCGAGATCGACCACTCCAGCGCAGGTGCCCACGATGTCGACCGCGGTGTCGGGATTGCCGAGTTCGTGGAAGTGGACCCGGTCGATGGTGGTGGCGTGAGCGGCCGCTTCGGCCTCGGCCAATCGGGTATAGACCTCAAGCGCCAGATCGGTGACCGTCTCGGAGAGGTCAGCAGATCGGATGAGCGCCGTGGCTGCGCTGAGATCAGGCACCCGAGGGGCGGTCGGGGGAATGACCACCTCGACATGGGTGGCGGCGATCCCATGGCCGTCGATCGGCGCGGGAATGAGGTCAACGCCGTCGAGGTCGAGGGCGCTCACCGCTGAGCGAACCGCGTCCACTGACGCTCCAGCATCGATCAGCGCCCCCAGCCACATGTCGCCAGAGAGCCCCTGAGGGGCCAGCACATGAGCACACCGAGTCATGGTTTGTACCTCCGAGGCGAATCTAGCGGGAGCGGTCGGCTGGCCGAGGAACTCTCAAGCCCACACTAGAATCACGATGTGACCGAGCCGCCCAGTCGACCCACCGAGCACCAGGGCGATGCGATCGATCGGGTGATCGAGTCGATGTCCGCCCTGCCGGGGGTGATCGTGGGGTTCTCCGGAGGGGTTGACTCGGCGGTGCTCGCGGCCCTGGCTCACCGGGCCCTCGGCGATCGGGCGATCATGGTGACCGCGGTGTCGGCGTCCTTGGCTGGTCGTGATCGACGTGATGCCAAGACCCTGGCGCGTCACCATGGCTGGCACCATGTCGAAGTTGAGACCGACGAGATCGATGATGAGGCCTACGCTCGCAACGATCCTGACCGGTGCTATGTGTGCCGTCGCCATGTCCTTGGTGTCGTGGCGGCTCACGCCCGTCGGTGGGGGAGTCTTCCTCTCGCGCTTGGCACCCTGGCCGATGATGAGGGCGACTATCGTCCCGGCGAAGTCGCTGCTGATGAAGCTGGGGTGTTGCGCCCTCTGAAAGATGCTGGCATCGGCAAAGACCAGGTGCGTCAGATCGCCCGTGACCTCAACTTGATGGTGTGGGACAAGCCCTCGGGAGCGTGCCTGGCGTCGCGGATTCCCTATGGGACACCGGTGACGCGCGAGGTCTTGGCCCGAGTTGAGGCTGCCGAAGATGCCCTTCACCAGATGGGATTTGTCGCCTGCCGGGTGAGGGACCATGGAGGATGTGCCCGCATCGAGGTGCCGCCCGACCAGATCGACATCGCGATCTCCCATCGTCAGGAAATTGCTGTGGCGGTCGGTGCCGCTGGGTATCACTGGGTCAGCCTCGACCTCGATGGTCTCCGTCAAGGTTCGCTGAACGCGATGCTGAACGCGTCGGTCTCCATCGAGGCGCGATCATGAGCGATCGTCGGGTTGCCCACCTTCTCGATCAAGTGGCGCGCCATGAGATCTCTCCCGACGAGGCGGCCCAACGCCTGTCGTATGCCTCCTTTGTCGATATCGCCGATCATGCCCGGATCGACCATGGTCGAATCGATCGGGTGGGTGAACCGGAAGTGATCTTCGCTGCAGGCAAAACCCCATCCCAGGTGGCCGACATCGTCGCTGAGCTGAGACGAGCCAAGACGTCACCGATCATCGCCACCCGGGCCACTCCCGCTCATGCTGCCGCTGTGGCCGACATGGCCTATGACGTCGAGGCTGGTCTCCTGATCGACCGGGCGATCGATGAGGACCCCAGCTCACCCTCGATCGCCGTGGTGTGTGCTGGCACCTCCGATCTGCCGGTGGCCCGCGAAGCTGCCGGAGTCGCGCGAGCGTTCGGGATTCCGGTCACCGAATATGTCGATGTCGGGGTGGCGGGGGTCCATCGGGTGATCGCTGAGCGTGACCGACTCGCCGATGCCGGGGTGTGCATCGTGGTCGCTGGGATGGAAGGCGCGCTCCCGTCGGTGGTCGCTGGGATGGTGCCCGCCCCGGTCATCGCTGTACCGACGAGTGTGGGATATGGGGCTTCATTCGATGGGGTGGCGGCCCTTTTGGCCATGATGACCTCGTGCGCTCCGGGGATCGGTGTGGTCAATATCGATAACGGATTCGGGGCGGCCATGGTGGCTCGTCGCATCCTGATGGCTGGCTCGCGCTAGGACGATCTCGGTCGGGTTGTCGACCGCCTTGTGGTCTCGCTGCGGGGCCCGATCGTTCACCGGCTACCCTCCGGGAGGTGGCTGGACACGTACCCATCGAAATGCTCAACGACCGCCTCCTGGTCAAGCTGGGCCGCGATGATGGTGATCGGACCTCATCGGGAGGGATCTTGATCCCCGCAACCGCCCAGATGGCCAAGCGACTCGTGTGGGCCGAGGTGGTTGCCCACGGCCCCAATGTGAGGGCCGCTGAGATCGGCGACAAGGTGCTCTTCAGCCCCGATGATCGCTATGAGGTTGAGGTCCAAGGCCAGGATTACATCATGTTGCGCGAACGCGATCTCCACGCGGTGGCCGCTCACCGGATCGAAGCCTCGACCGGTCTCTATCTCTAATCGTCGCCCCGAACACCGCTGATGGCCCGGCCGCGCCGCGTAGGCTGTCGCCCATGTCTGAACTCGTCTCCATCGAGGCCACGCCCGATCAGCTCGCTGCTGTCACCTTCAACGCTGATGGTCTGGTCCCCGTCATCGCCCAGGACATCACCACCAAGGATGTCTTGATGATGGCCTGGATGAACGCTGAGTCGTTGGCGATGACCTTCGATGAGGGGCGGATGGTCTATTGGTCGCGCAGCCGTCAAGAGCTGTGGCGCAAGGGCGACACCTCGGGCGATCACCAACTGGTGCGCGAGGCCTACTACGACTGTGATGGCGACACCTTGCTGTTTCTGGTCGAGCAGCGCGGCAAGGGGGCATGCCATACCGGGGCCTACACCTGCTTTTACCGAGCATTCGGCTGACCACCCTGCAGCGAACCGTTCGGTGAGCTGACCGGGAGCACCGAGGACCACCAGGCGAACCGTGGCGATCACCGTCAGGTGTTCTAACGTCGAAGACGTGGCCAATCTGGAACTGACCGAAACCACGATCGTCACCCTCTTGGTCGTCGCCTCTGTCGTCTCGATCGGGGTGCGCTATCTGCGTTTGCCCTACACGGTGGCCTTGGTGATCGTGGGCCTCTTCTTGGGATTCGGGGCGACCGGGGTGGAGATCACCCTCAGCGAGCCCTTGATCATGTTGTTGTTCTTGCCCCCGCTCCTGTTTGAAGGGGCGATCAATATGGACCTCGAAGATGTCCGGCGGCGAGCAGTTCAGCTTGGGGTGATGGCGATCGTCGGCACCCTGGTGGTGGTCGGGGTTCTTGCTGGCGCCTTTCTGGCTGTCGGTATGCCCGCTGCTGAGGCGGTCTTGTTGGCGGTCATCCTGGCTCCGACCGATCCGGTCAGTGTGTTGGCGATCTTTAAGGAACACGGGGTGGGCTCCGGTCTGCGCACCTTGATGGAAGGCGAATCGATCTTCAACGATGCCATCGCTATCGTGCTCTATCTCACCGCCACCCAGGTTGCCGGCGGTCTCGATATCGGGATCCGCGATGCGATCTTCACTTTTGGCAGTGAGGTGGTGATCGGGATCGTGGTCGGCATCATCGTCGGCTTCGCTGCCCATCGCTTGATGCGCACCGTCGACGACCATCTCGTGGAGATCACCCTCTCGCTGGTCACGGCATTCGGGTCCTTCCTCCTCGCTGATCGTCTCCACGGTTCGGGGGTGATCGCCACGGTCACCGCGGGCCTCTTGATCGGCAACTATGGGGTCCACTTCGCCATGTCGCCGGGGTCTCGGGTCGTCTTGACAGAGTTCTGGGAAGTGATGGCCTTCTTGATCAATTCGCTCTTGTTCTTGATGCTCGGTCTGGGCTTCGATATCGCTCGACTCGCGACCGGCACCGTGCTCACCTATGTCGGGATTGGGATCGTCGCCATGCTCATCGGCCGAGCTGTCTTGGCCTATGGGCTCTTGGCCCCCTTTACCGGTGGCGATCGTGATCCACGCATCTCGCGTCACTGGCAACACGCCATCTTTTGGGGTGGTCTTCGGGGAGCGATCCCCATCGCCTTGGTCCTCGGTCTTGAACGGGGAACGATCGCCAGTGTCGATGCGGTTGCGGTGGTCTTTGGTGTGGTCTTGTTCTCCCTTCTCGTTCAGGGGCTGTCCTATAAGTCGGTGCTCAATCGGCTTGGCCTCATCGGGGCTGCTGGAGAGACCCAGGCCTTCGAGCGGGCCTATGCCCGCAGTATTGGGATCCAGGCCTCACTTGATGAGCTCCATCGCATGCGCCATCGGGGTGAGGTGATCACTCCCTTGTTCGCGGCGATGCGCGATGGGCTCACCGCTGACCTCGATGAAGCCCATGAAGAGGTCGCTCGCTTGGCGATGGATTCCACCACCACCAAGCGACGCCAGATCCGTCGTCTGGCCCGTCGGATGGCCGCAGCCCAGCGGTCGGCGGTCAATGATGCTGCTCGGCGTGGGCTGATCTCCGACAATGTGGTGGCCGAGTATTCCGAACGCCTCGACGATGCCATCGAAGCTGGCGAGATCAATCTTGGCGAAGGGGCCAGTATCGATGATTCCCTCTTCCCTGACGATCTCTCCGAGTCGTGAGGGCGTGTTAGCGTCGAATGTGAACTTCTTGTCACGATCCATCAACCGGTGATGGTTGGCAAGGACCTAGGTCCTAGAGTATGGAAACTTGTTTACTATTTCGTCACGTTAGTTGAGCTATGACCACACGCTTTACGTTTATTTCTCTGACGGCACTGGCAGTGTTGAGTATGCCGGTGGCCGTCCTTGCCGATGGTTCGGCGCCCCTGCCCGCGCCCCCATCGTCGATTCCTGCTCCGCCACCGTCGGTTGACGAGACGTCATCGCCCGAGCCGGTGGCTGTTGCCCCGGTGTCGGTCGCCCCCTCGGCACCCGAACCGGCTGCCCAGCCAGCGATGAGGGCTGCGCCGGAGGCTCCGGTAGCCCCGGTGGCTGTCCCGCCCGAATCCACTACACCCGAATCCACTACACCCGAGTCGACGGTGCCGGGCTCCACAGTGCCGGGCTCCACAGTGCCGGGTTCGACTGTTCCCGAGTCAAGTGTTCCCGATTCGACGGTCCCCGAGTCAAGCGTTCCCCAATCGACCAACCCAGAGGAGACCGTTCCGGTCTCCTCGGTCGAGACCACGCCATCCTCGATCGAATCGGTCCCCTCGACGCCACCCACGTCGAATCCGGAAGAGATGGACGGCAGCGCCAAGATGCTTCCCGCAGCGCCAGTGGTGGCAATTCCTGAGCGTCTTCCCACCTATCAAGACCGTCACCGCTCGGTGCCGTCGTCAACGCCTCGAGTCATCGTTCACGCCGATGCCACCTGGCCGTCAGCGCACTGCGTCACCGCTGAGTATCGAGATCAACTTCTCGATCTCGCTGGCCATGTCGACGGAGAAGCAGCCATTATCGGTCAGCTTCGGGTGTGCAGCGATATCGAATCACAGCTCTTTGGCGCTGAAGAGGCCGATGTCTGGTCGCCTGATGGCCGTGACATCAACGCGGTGCGTGACCTGCTCCGGGATCGTTCGCGGCCTCCGGTAGTGTCCTCAGCTCGGCGTCCAGTCCGCAATATCGTCTTCCCGGTCCTCGGCCCAGTCCGGTATGCGAATGGATGGAACGATCCTCGCGACGGTGGTGCTCGCCGCCACGAAGGCACCGACATGATCGGGGCTCGGATGCAGCCCCTTCTGGCCGCGGTCGATGGTGAGGTGGTGCGTCTGGCTCATGGTCGTGGCAAGGCCGGAACCGTGATCACCATTCGCGATCAGGCGGGCTATCGCTACAACTATTTCCACGTCAACAACGACCATCCCGGAACTGACGATGGTCGCTCGACCGAGTGGTCGTTTGCTGCCGGTATCGAGGTTGGCACCTGGGTATCCGCTGGCCAGATCATCGGTTTTATGGGCGATTCGGGCAATGCCGAGCATTCGGTCGCCCATCTCCACTTTGAGATTCGTCATCCCAACGGGCAGGCGATCCCGTCCTATGCCTCACTCCGTCTGGCCGAGTCGGCCCAGATGTGCACCATTGGCCTGGGGCCGTGGAGCACTCCGGGCGATGGCGAACTGGTTGCTGATCGCTGGCTTGAAGTCTCACCGATGTGGGGTGAAGGCCGGTGGTTGATCTCTGAAAGCGGTCACGTGGTGGCCACCGGAGATGCTGCCTTGATCTCGCCAAGCCGCGGAGTCCGCTGTGCCGCGGGCCCGACCGAACCCTATGGCTATGGTGCCGCCGGCTGGTCGCCGGTGATCGGTGCTGACCTGGTGGCCTGGGTGGGCAATCACTATCCCACGCTGAGTGCCCAGGGTGCTGCGGTGATCGGTGATCGGGATCTCGATGGCGAGGTTCCCCACTGGATGGCGATGGAGTTCACCAGCCTCCACGACCACGTGTTCGCGGTCTCCGATCGTTTCGTTTCCGGCCTTGAGAAGATGGTTGCGGATCTCGCTCCACCAACCCTTCCCGAGGGCACCAAGCCGCAACCAGCATCGCTCATCCAGCGCCGTTAGGGCCGAGCCCTACTCGGCGCCGACGCGTTAGATCTGAGACCGGATCTGGCGATAGTCGCTGCGGTCGCGAAACCGCTCAAATGCGGGGGTGTGGTCGATGGCTGCTCGAAGAGCATCCCGGCTGATCTCGCTGTCATGGCTGGCGATCGAAGCGGTGGCCTCAAGCCACGAGATCGCATTCTCGTCTTCGCCCAAGGTTGCCGCGGCGACAGCGACGAGGAGCGAGATGGAGGACCGGGGATAGACCTCAAAGATCGAGGCCGCGTATTCGCCGCCGCGCCGGGTCTGTCCACATCGAAGCAAGACCGTGGCTAAGACCTGGCTGGACATCGGGTTACCGACCGGGAGGTCGTCGGGAAGGGCCTCCACAATTTCGGCGAGAGCATCGGGGGATGCTTCTGGCGGGAGGACCCAGCGAGGTCGATCTGGGCGACGAAGATCGGCCAGGATCAGGCGGGCTGCAGTGTTGGGATCACCCGAGCGAACCGCCTGATGAGCTCGATACCACGGAGACAGGGCTCGACTATCGATCCGGGGAGAGTGGCTGACCCAGGCCTCTCGTTCGTCGGCCACCGTCTTGGCAAAGGTCGTGGCCGGACGTTGGCCGGTCGACTGAAGGATCTGGATCTGGCTGATCAGCAAGAACACCAAGAAGACCGAGAGATCGTTATGTCTCGTGATCACCAGGACGACTGCGGTCCCGATGGTGATCACCATGCTGGCGATCGCCATGATCCTCATCGATCGCTCTTTGGTGAGGGGTTCGATCAGAGCCAGTACGAGATGGCCACCATCGAGGGGAAGCACCGGGATCAGGTTCAGCGCTCCGATGATCAGGCCCGACCACCAGATCGCCAGGGCGGGGATGGATTGCAACGAATCCGGCGAGAGGGGGTTGACTCCCATAGCGACCAGGATGATCAGGCTGGCAACGATCTGGGTCAGGGGTCCGGCCAGGCTGATCGCCATCTGTTGGCGGGTACTCAGCGGGTGTGATGGCCGAAACGAGGTATAGCCAGCCATAAAGCCCAGACTGATGCTGGCCTGGGCTCCGGTCGACCGGGCGACCAGGGCATGTCCGAGTTCGTGGATCAGGGTAAACGCGGCCAGCGATCCGGCGAGCCAGAGACCGAACGATCCTGGATAGATGAACACGATCAGGGCCGAGAACAAGATGAATCCCATCCCGATCTTGACCTCAAACCCCAAGAGCCGGAACATCTCACCAGCCTAGAGGGGCCAACGCGATGGGCCCGGTGTCCGTAGACTCGAAGTCGTGCAATACGTGTATGCCTTTGATCATCCCCACGCCGAACCCCCGATGACCCTCAAGGATCTTCTTGGTGGCAAGGGCGCCAACCTCGCCGAGATGACGACCGTTCTCGAGCTTCCGGTCCCGCCCGGGTTCACCGTGTCCACCGATGCGTGTCGGGACTATATGCATTCGGGTTGGCCGGCAGGACTCGATGAGGAGATCGCCGGACAGGTGGCCGCTCTCGAAGCCAAGATGGGCCGCAAGCTTGGCGATGCCAATGATCCGCTCTTGGTGTCGGTTCGTTCCGGTGCCAAGTTCTCGATGCCGGGCATGATGGACACCGTCTTGAACCTCGGTCTCAACGACATCAGCGTGGTCGGCCTGGCCAAGGTCACCGACAATGAACGATTCGCCTACGACTCGTATCGTCGCTTTATCTCGATGTACGGCAAGATCGTGCTCGATATCGAGGGCGAAGGGTTCGATGCTGAACTCGAGAAGGTCAAAGAGGCCGAAGGGGCCAGCACCGATGCCGATCTCTCGGTTGATGGGCTCAAGACCCTGTGCGAGACCTATAAGACCATCGTGCGTGACGCCACCGGGGCCGAGTTCCCCCAGGATCCCACCGCCCAGCTGCGCGGTGCGGTCGAAGCGGTCTTCAAGTCGTGGAACGGAGCCCGGGCGATCGCTTATCGGGTGCGTGAGAAGATCAGCCACGAGCTCGGCACCGCGGTCAATGTTCAAACCATGGTGTTCGGCAACCGCGACGACAACTCCGGTACCGGCGTCGGCTTCACCCGCAATGCCGCCACCGGCGAGAACAAGCCCTATGGCGACTTCTTGATCAATGCCCAGGGCGAAGACGTGGTGGCCGGTATTCGTAACACCGAAGACCTCGACGCCATGTCGAACCATTTCCCCCAGATCCACAAGGATCTGCTCGACATCTTCGTCCGTCTTGAAAACCACTACCACGACATGCTCGACACCGAGTTCACCATCGAACAGGGCGTGTTGTGGATGCTCCAGACCCGGGTTGGCAAGCGCACCGGTCGGGCAGCGCTCAAGATGGCGGTCGACATGACCTCGGGCACTCCCGACGGTAAGGGTGGCGAGTGGTCGATCAGCCACGAAGAAGCGGTGATGCGGATCACCGAAGACCATCTCGATTCAGTTCTGCATCCCCAGTTCGCCTCCAAGGGTGAGGTGTTGGCTAAGGGTCTCGGCGCTTCGCCGGGGGCTGCTGTCGGCCAGGTCTATTTCACCGCTGATGATGCTGAAGCTGCCGCCAACTCGGGCGAGGATGTGATCCTGGTCCGTAGCGAGACCAGCCCCGAAGATGTCCATGGGATGATGGCGTCCAAGGGTGTGCTGACCTCGCGCGGCGGTCTGGTCAGCCACGCGGCAGTGGTCGCTCGCGGCTGGGGAACCCCAGCGGTTGTCGGCGCCGAAGCGATCAAGTTTGACGGCAAGACCTTCTCGGTCGGCTCCACCGTGGTCAATGAGGGCGACTGGCTCTCGATCGACGGCACCACCGGCGAGATCATGGTCGGCAAGCTCGAACTGGCCGGCTCCAAGCCGCCGGCGGAGTTTGAGACCATCTTGTCGTGGGCTGATGAGATCCGGGCCGGCAAGATGGCGGTCCGGGCCAATGCCGACAATGGGGAAGATGCCTCTAACGCTCGGGCGCTGGGCGCCGAGGGGATCGGCCTGTGCCGCACCGAGCACATGTTCTTGGCTCCCGACCGTCTTCCGGTGGTGCGCGAGATGATCCTCGCTGCCACCCCCGAGAAGGAAGCTGAGGCCCTCAAGCGTCTCGGCGAGGTCCAGCAGGCCGACTTCGAAGAGATCCTCGACGCGATGGATGGGTTGCCGGTCACCGTGCGCCTCCTCGACCCGCCCCTGCACGAGTTCCTGCCCCCGGTTGAAGAGCTCAAGATGAAGATGGCTCAAACCGGCTCGCTGACCGATGAAGAGCAACAGATGCTCGACGCTGCTGAGGATTGGGCCGAGCACAACCCGATGATCGGTACCCGTGGTGTTCGCCTCGGCGTGATCAAGCCCGGCCTCTACGCGATGCAGGTGAAGGCCCTGATGGCCGCGGCCGCTGCCCTTCGCAAGGCCGGCAAGAACCCGATCGTCGAGATCATGATCCCCCTCACCGTGACCCGTGAAGAGCTGGCTCTGGCCCGTTCGTGGGTCCAAGACGAGGTCGATGCTGCCCTTGACGGCCTGGCTGACCAGCCGGCGATCACGATCGGCACCATGGTCGAAACCCCCCGGGCAGCGATCCGCGGTGACGAGCTGGCCGAGGTTGCCGACTTCTTCAGCTTCGGTACCAACGACTTGACCCAGCTCACCTTCGGGTTCAGCCGCGACGATGTCGAGAGTCGGATGATGCCGGCCTATCTCGAGCAGGGCTTGCTGAAGCGCAATCCCTTCGACTCGATCGACCAGACCGGCGTGGGCGATCTCGTCCGCATCGGTGCCGATCGTGGCCGCTCCACCAAGCCAAATCTCAAGCTTGGCGTGTGCGGTGAGCATGGTGGCGATCCCGACTCGATCCAGCTCTTCTACGATGCGGGGCTCAATTATGTGAGCTGCTCGCCCTATCGGGTGCCGGTGGCTCGCCTGGCTGCTGCCCAGGCCATCGTCGGCCAGAGCGATAGCCAGAAGTAAGGCGTCTTGTCGTCGCGGCCAGCCGACGCTGGCCGCGACGATGAACCCCTGACCGTCTCCCTCCCACCACTCACCGTGAGGTTGAGATCATGATCACTGTTCTTGCCGCGTCGTCCGACTTTGTCTCGATCGAGGTCCGGGCTTGGCATTGGTTGGTCCTGCTCGGCCTCATCGTTGTCTTGTTGTTGGTCGACCTCATGGTCGTCCATCGGGATGCCCATGAGATTCGCACCCGCGAGGCGGTGGTCGAGTCGGCGGTGTGGATCAGTGTTGGACTGGGGTTTTCGGCCTTGGTGTGGTGGTGGTTTGGTGGACCAGCCACCACCGAATACCTGTCGGGCTACCTGATCGAGAAATCGCTCAGCATCGACAATGTGTTTGTGTGGGCCCTGGTCATGGGCTACTTCCGGGTGCCCCAGCGCTATCAGCATCGCGTCTTGTTCTGGGGCATCTTTGGTGCCTTGATCATGAGAGCCCTCTTTATCTTTGCCGGGATCTCGATCATCAATCGATTTGAGTGGGTGCTCTATGTATTCGGCGCCTTCCTGCTCTATACCGCTGGCACCCTGGTCTTCACCGACAAGGATCATGTCGATCCGGGAGAGTCACGGTTCTTGGCCGTGGTGCGTCGTTTCATCCACACCACCGATGACCTCGATGGGCAGAAGCTCTTTACCCGGCGCAATGGTCGCCTCCTGGCCACTCCGCTGTTTTCGGTCCTTCTCCTGATCGAGTTCACCGATGTGATGTTCGCTGTCGACTCGGTTCCGGCGGTCTTGGCGGTCAGCCACGATCAGTTCATCGTGTTCTCGTCAAACGCCTTTGCGATTCTGGGTTTGAGGGCGCTCTATTTCTTGCTCGCCGACATGCATGGTCGGTTCGTGTTTTTGCAGCAGGGATTGGCGATCATCCTGGCCTTCGTTGGGGTCAAGATGATCATCCACTCCTGGTATCACATCCCCACCTGGCTCTCGCTGGTGGTGATCGCCATCGTCTTGGTGGCCTCGATCGGGTTCTCCCTCAAGATCGAACGTCAACAGCGCGATGCCCAGCTTGCTGGGTCGGCGTTCGATTCGGAGAGCACCGCCTAAGCGATCGGGCAGGTGGTCTGAGAGGCGATCGGAAACCTAGATTGGGGAGATGGCGATCGTCGATGAAGACATTGAGCGCATCCGGAGCGCGGTCTCGATCGTCGATCTCGTCCAGCAACATGTCCAGCTTCGCCGGGTAGGGCGTAACTGGGTTGGCCTGTGTCCGTTCCACGGTGAGAAGACTCCTTCGTTCACCGTTCGGGAAGAGACCGGGCGCTATCGCTGTTTTGGTTGTGATGCCAGCGGCGACATCTTCACCTTTGCCCAAGAGATCGAGCATCTCGACTTTGTTGGGGCGGTTGAATACCTCGCCAATCGGGCGGGCATCCAGATCTCCTACACCAACTCGAGCCAGTCGGCTGAGCGGGCCCGTCGTAAGAAACTGGTTGCAGCGATGGAAGCGGCAGTGGAGTGGTATCACCAGCGACTCCTGACCGACAAGGCTGCCCGACCGGCCCGGGACTATCTCCGCAGCCGGGGGATCAATGGGGAGATCGCCCGCCAGTTTAAGATCGGCTGGGCCCCCGACGACTGGGATCAGTTGGCTCGCCACTCGGGGATCGATGCCAAGCTCCTGAGAGATAACGGGCTGGTCTTCACCAACCGTCGTCAACGGCTCCAAGACGCGTTCCGAGCCCGAATCATGTTCCCGATCTTTACCGAGAACGGTGATCCGGTGGCCTTTGGTGGACGCATCTTGCCGGGATCAACCGATCCAGCCAAATACAAGAACTCGTCGGAAACCCCGATCTATACCAAGTCAAAAACCCTCTACGGGATCAACTGGGCCAAGGGTGAGGTCGTCAACGCCAACCAGGTCATCATCTGTGAGGGATATACCGATGTGATCGGATTCTCCCAGGCCGGACTGGCTCGGGCGGTGGCCACCTGCGGCACCGCGTTCACCGAAGAACACGTGCGCTTGGTCAAGCGCTATGCCAGCCGGGTGGTGTTGGCCTTCGATGCTGATGCTGCCGGTCAAGGGGCGGCTGAGCGCTTCTACGAGTGGGAAGAGAAGTACCAGGTCGAGGTGTCGGTGGCGGCTTTTCCTGGGGGCAAAGACCCCGGTGAGCTGGCCCAATCCGATCCCGCCGGGTTGGTGGCAGCGATCGACAACGCCCAGCCCTTCCTCGGTTTCCGGGTCAATCGGGTGTTGGGGCAACGTCGAGCGGATTCGCCTGAGGTGATCGCTCGTCTTGGCGAATCGGCGATCGCCACGATCAATGAGCATCCCAACATCAATATTCGCAAGCTCTATGCCGGCGAGGTTGCC
>PDWJ01003500.1_pt1 | contig 14921 bp, 12 predicted proteins | sample 1430881 | NCBI WGS metagenome assembly PDWJ01 (sample SAMN01162460, study PRJNA174530) | Oral metagenome, whole genome shotgun sequencing project. | biome: Marine environment; feature: Marine mammal; material: Swab sample of the gingival sulcus; isolation source: swab sample of gingival sulcus... | reverse complement strand
CCCCGACTTCCCCGAGGCCCTGGGCGCGACCCTCGAGGCCTTGCGCGACCTCACCCACGCGGTGCCGGGGGAGGACCCGATTCAGGCCCGCGTGCAGGCGCAGATCACCGATCTCGAGGAGCGGCTCATCGCCGTCGGTAGCGCCCTCGACGCCGGTCGCCGCCACGCCAAGCGCGGCCGCCGGCGCCGCTGATCGCCTGACGATCACCGGAGCTCACGCTCCAACGGCCCGAGCGCCACCTCGTCGGCGCCGCCAACGCCCTCCGGGGTGAGCCGGGGGCCTCGGGGCTCGACAGGTACTCGTCCCAAGGCGGCCAAGGCGGTCAGGCGCCTTGTGACGCACCGCGTCACGTGGTAGGTCGAGCCGATCGATGAACAGAGTTCACCCGCCACCCCTGGGAGCCCCATGAGCCTGTCACCCACCCGCCTCGCGATCGCCCTCGCCCTCGTCACCCTCGCGGCCTGCGCCGGTGACGACGCGACAACTCCCCCCGACACCGACGACGACCGCAGCGCGCCGACGACCCTGGCGCTCGGCGCGGCCAAGGGCGACGCCCCCAGCTGGTTCGTCGACCGGGGCACGGTGGTCGCGGGCGCGCTGGTCCAGGGCGACTTCGCCGGCTCGGACAGCGCGCACCTGTTCCGCTATCAGGGCGTGGCCGGGCAGCGCCTGATGGCCACGCTCCTCTTCGACCTCTCCGAGGGGCGCGGCGCCGCCGTGGCGATCTGGGGCCCCGAGGGGGCGCTCATCGACTGGGCCTGGGCGGCCACAGGCACCAACGTCTCCCTGACCGTCGCGCAGCTCCCGGCGGACGGCGCCTACCGCATCGGCGCCTTCTCGCTGACTCAGCGGGCCACCGGCGACTACCTCCTCGACCTGACCGTCGACTGCGGCACGGGCGACCTGGCCGTGTGCAGCCCCGGCACCTTGTGCCGCTGGGACTGGGGCGCGGGCTGCGGCGCCGACGGGTGGCCCGGGACCTGCCGGCCCGCCGAGGCCCCCCACGACGCCCTCTGCGACGTCCACGACGACGTCGCCCGCTGTCACGAGGCGGCCGAGTGCGGCGACGGCGAGCGCTGCGTGGGCCGCCCCTCCTACCTCCCCGACGATCTCGCCGGGACCGACGTCGCCCGCGGCTGCTGCCTCGACACGACCGCGCTCGAGGGCGAGGGCCTGTCCTGCGCCGCCGACGCCGACTGCGGCCCAGGCCTCATCTGCATCCTCGGCCAGTGCAGCCCGGCGTGGATGGGCGCCGAGCTGGTGTCGACGCCCAACGCCTCCATCCCCGACGACGACCCCGCCGGCGTCAGCGACACCATCATCGTCGCCTGCCTGGCCAGCGTCCCCGTGACCGTCCACGCCGACGTCTTCATCACCCACAGCTGGGTGGGCGACCTCGAGGTCGTCATCACCGATCCCAGCGGCGACGTGCAGACGACCCTGTGGTCACGCGAGGGCGGCTCCGACGACGGCCTCGAGCTCCTCGACGTGCTCGTCAGCCACACCGCCGACGACGCCGTCAACGGGCCCTGGACCCTGACGGTCATCGACGGCGCGGGCTACGACACCGGCGCGCTGGCCGAGTGGCGCCTGCGCCTGACATCGCGCTGGGACTGAACCAGGCTCGGCCGCCAGCTCGACCCCGCCGCGACAGGTGCGTGGCGAGGCTCGACGGCTGGGACGCTCCGCGGCGCCCCGAATCGCCGGGGCTCGCGGGGAGGGGGGCGGCGCCGTCACCGCACGGAGACCCCCTCGGCGCCACGGCCCAGCAGCGCCGGGATCTCGGCGGGCGGGAGCGCCTGATCCCACAGAAAGCCCTGGCCCACGCGGCAGCCGAGCCCCTCGAGGCGGTCGCGCTGGTCGACGGTCTCGATGCCCTCGGCGACCACGGAGAAGCCGAGCTTGTCGGCCAAGGTGATGATCGTGTCGACGATGGCGAGGCTGTCCTCGTCGTCGCACAGGGCGAGCACGAAGGAGCGGTCGATCTTGACCTCGTCGATCGGCAGCTTGTGCAGGTAGGACAAGGACGAATAGCCGGTGCCGAAGTCGTCGATGGTGATGGCGACCCCGAGGGCCTTGAGGTCGTCGAGGACCTTGGTGGCGCGCGACGCGCTCGTCAGCATCACGCTCTCGGTGATCTCGAGCTTGACCCGCTCGGGTGGGAGCCCCGATTGGGCCAAGCTGTCGGCGATCTGCCCCACCAGCCCTGGCTCGAGGAGCTGGCGGGCCGACAGGTTCACGCTGAGCTTTAGGTCCCGGCCGTGCCCCGCGCCATCGAGCCAGCGGGCCATGTCGCGGAAGGCCTGGTCGAGCACCGAGCGGCCGATGTGGTGGATGAGGTTGGCCTCCTCAGCCACCGCGATGAAGCGTTGGGGAGACACCGCGCCGTGGGTGGGGCGGTTCCAGCGGGCGAGGGCCTCGAAGCCGAGGATGGCCTGGGTGCGGAGGTCGACGATGGGCTGGTAGTGGACGTGGATGGCGCCAGCGGCGACCGCGCGCCGCAGATCCGTCTCGAAGCGGAGGCGGTTGCGAGCGGCGGCGTTCATCCCGACGCTATAGACGGCCCAGCGGTTGGAGCCGTTGCCCTTGGCGACGTCGGTGGCGGTGATGGCCTCCTGCAGCGGGTCCCCGTCCGTGAGGTGGCGGGGAGCGCTGATCGTGATGCCGACGCTGGCGGTGGCGAAGACCGGTTCACCGTCGAGCTCGATCGGCGCCTCGAGGGCCTCGTGGATCGCGCGGGCCGTCGCCATCGCCACCGAGGCGTCGGGGATGTCGTGCAGGACGACGCCAAACTCGTCGACGCCAAAGCGGGCTACGAGATCGCCCCGGTGAGCGCCCTCACGCGCGCGGACCACCGCCTGGAGGCGCTCGGCCACGCCCACGAGGAGCCGCTCGCTCCGCGCGTGCCCGAGGCTGAGCTGGACGCGCTTGAAGCGGTCGAGGTCGGCGACGAGCACCGCGAAGCGCTGGCCCTTGTCGCGCTCGAGGCGGGCGCACGCGCCGGCGATGCGATCGGCGAGGAGGTGGCGGTTCGGCAGCCCCGTCAGCGGGTCGTAGAAGCGGCGGTCGCTGACATCGCTCAACGACCCCGCCAGCCGGATCGGGCGGCCCGTGGCGTCACGGACGGCCACGCCCGTGGCCACCATCCAGCGGTAGCCGCCCTCGCTGTGGGCGAGGCGGAACTCGTGGCGAAAGCGCCCCGTCTCGCCGGTGAGGTGGCGGCGGATGGCCTCCCGGAGAGGCTCGATGTCGCTGGTGTGGACGCGGCCAAGCCAGGTGTCGACGTCCGCCGGCAGGTCCCGCGGCTCGAGACCGCAGAGGCGATACCAGGGTGCCGAGTAGTGGACCTCGCCGCCCTCGATGTCCCACTGCCACAGGCCCTCTGAGGCGCCCGCGATCGCGTCGGAGAAGGCGCGCGCGTCGGGGAAGGCGCTTGCGGGGGGGCTCGCCGTGGACGCCCGCGCGTCGTGCTGATCGTCCTTCATTTGGTGCCGATCATCCGGGCGCGAGCTGGCCGGACCGTTGAGCCGGTGGCGAACCCCGCGCACGACCGCGTCTGCCCCTCCCTGTCCGGCCGCGGGCCGGCTCTGTGCCTCTGCGCCCTGTGTGAGCCGCTCTGATCGGTGCCCATCATTTCCCGCACTCCCCTCGCACGACCCCGTGGAGACCCGCGCATAGTGCGTCGCGGGGGGCGGGTCGTCAACAATACCGGACAGTCTATCTAGCGTCGACTCCCGGGAGCCCTGCGAGGTGTGTGTGCAGCGCGGTCTGGTGGGTGGGGTGCCGGCCCAAGCCGGCGGTCGATGGGGCCAGGTTGCGGGCGAGCGCGGCCGCGATCAGGCCGACCTTGCGGGCAGGCGAGACGACCGTCCGCCCGGCGAGGGCGTCTGCGCCGCGCAGGTGCTTGAGGTCGGCGCCGATGCCGCGATAGAGCCGGCTCGCGACGAGGATGGCCTGGCGCGGGCCGACGGGGATGTAGCGCAGCCCCAGGTCGGCGCTGGCGTAGTAGCGGTCACCCAGGGCCAGGAGGTCGAGGACGACGCCGGCGACGGCGTGGCGGCAGGCGCGGCCGGCGACCAGGTCGTCCTGGCACACGCCCGCGCGGGCGAGGCGGTCGGCGGGGAGGTAGACCCGGTCTCGGCCGGCGTCCTCGAGCACGTCGCGGCAGATGTTGGTCAGCTGCATGGCGACGCCGAGGTCGAGGGCGAAGGGGAGAGCGCGCGGGTCGCGGACGCCGAGCACTGGGCTCATCATGAGGCCGACGGTGCCGGCGACGCGGTAGCAGTAGCGCAGCAGCGCGCGGTCGTCGGCGACCCGCACGCGGCCGAGGTCGCTCGTCACGCCGGCGATGAGCTCGGCGGCGGCGCCGAGCGCCAGGGGGTGGTCTCGGAGGGTGCGGACGAAGGCCCGGACGACGGGCCGCGGGTGGCGCTCGGCGCCGGCGGTGGCGTGGCCCGCCGCGGTCTCGAGCTCCGCCTTGAGGGCGGCGACCCCGGCGACGGCCGCGGCGCGGTCGGGGGCCTCGTCCACCGTGTCGTCGACCAGGCGGCAGAAGGCGTAGAGCACGGCGGTGCGATCGCGGGTGGCCGCCGGGAGCAGGCGCGCGGCGCGGTCGAAGGAGCGCGCGTGGCGCGCCATGATCTCACGGCACTGGGCGACGAGCGCGGCGTCGTCGGCCGCGCCCCTCGGCGGCTGTGGGGGCACGCTCAGGACGCCCTGGCCGCGGCGCCCGCGCGGGGGATGACGCGGTCGAGGACCTTGGCGGTGTTGAGCACGCCCGGCAGGCCCCCGCCCGGGTGGGTGCCGGCGCCGACGAAGTAGAGGCCGCGGACGTCCTCGGAGACATTATGGTACCGGAAATAGGCCGACTGGGTGAGCAGCGGCTCGGGCCCGAAGGCGGCGCCGTCGACGGAGCGCAAGCGCGTGGCGAAGTAGTCGGGCGTGATGTCGAAGCAGGTGGTGAGGTTGTCCCGCAGGCCCGGCATGCAGCGGCGCTCGAGCTCGGCCAGCACCTGATCCCGGTACGCCTCGCGCCGGCTCTCCCAGTCGATGCCGCTGCGGTTGTTGGGCACGGGCGACAGGACGTAGAAGCTCTCGTGGCCCTCGGGGGCGAGGCTCGGGTCCGTCGCCGTCGGCCGGTGGAGGTAGAGGCTGAAGTCGTCGGCGAGGACGCGACGCTTGAAGATGTCGTCGAGCAGGCCCTTGTAGCGCGGGCCTAGGACGATGGTGTGGTGGCGCACGTCCGGGTAGGCCTTGCGCGCGCCGAAGTAGATGACGAACAGGCTCATCGACTGGCGGGTGAGGCCGACGCGCCAGTCCTTGTGCTTCTTTCGGTGGCGCGGGTCGATCATCCGCGAGTAGACGAAGGAGGGGTCTGCGTTGGCGACGACGAGGTCGGCCGAGATCCGCGCGCCGCTGGCGGTGATGACGCCGGTGGCGCGGCCGTTCGATACGCGCACCTCGGAGATGGGCCGCGACAGGTGCAGGCGGCCGCCTTCCTCCTCGAAGAGCTTGACGAGGCCCTTGACGATCGAGGTGGTGCCGCCCATGGCGAAGTGGACGCCCCACTTGCGTTCCAGCCAGTGGATGAGCAGGTAGATGGAGCTGGTCGCGAAGGGGTTTCCGCCGACCAGCAGCGGCTGGAAGGTGAAGGCCTGGCGCAGGCGCTCGTCGCGGATGTACTTGCTGACGAGGCCGTAGACGGAGCGGTAGTTCTCGAGGCGCAGCATCGCCGGGACGGCCTTGGCCATCTGCAGGGCCGAGGAGAAGGGCACGTCGGCCAGCTGGGTGTAGCCGATGTCGAAGATGCGGCGGCAGTGGTCGGCCAGCTTGCGGTAGCCGTCGACGTCCCGGGGGCTCATGCCGCGGATCTGCGCGACGATCCGCGCCTCCTCGCCGACGTAGTCGAAGCTCGAGCCGTCGTGGAACATCACGTGATAGAACGGGTCCACGGGGACGAGCTGGTAGTAGTCGCGCGCGTCGCGCTCGAACAGCGCGTAGAGCTCGTCGAAGAGGTAGGGCGCGGTGACCACGGTGGGGCCGGCGTCGAAGGTGTAGCCGTCCCGCTCAAAGACGGACGCGCGCCCGCCGGGTTGGTCGTTGGCCTCGAAGAGATCGACCTCGTAGCCCTTGGCGCGTAGGCGCAACGCCGCCGCCAGGCCTCCGAAGCCGGAACCGATAACCACTGCCTTCGCCATCGATAGTGTCCTCCAGGACAGCCGCCGCGCACGCAATGGTGGTCAGGACTCGGGGCGGGTCAAGAGGCGATAGCCCGCGCCCCGCTGGGAGACGAGGTGACGAGGGCGCTGGGGATCGGGCTCGATCACGCGCCGGAGCCGGTAGACGAAGGTGTCGATGGTGCGCGTGCGGCTGGTCGCGGGGAGCTCCCAGACGTCGGTCAGCAGCGCGTCGCGGGTGACGACGGCCCCCTCGCGGTCGAGGAGGTAGCGCAGCAGCCGGATCTCGAGCTCCGACAGGGTCACGGGCGCGCCGTCGCAGCTGGCCTCGTGGGTGCGGAAGTCGACGGCGAGGCGCCCGATGGTGGCCGCCTCGGCGTTGCCCGAGGTCCACGCGCGGCGCCGGAGCTGGGCCTCGATGCGCGCGCAGAGCTCGGAGAGGTCGAAGGGCTTGGTGACGTAGTCGTCGGCGCCCGCGTGCAGGCCGTCGACCCGGGCGTCCACGGTGTGGCGCGCCGTCAGGGCGATGATGGGGACGAAGTCGCCCGCGTCGCGCAGCTCGGCACAGAGATCGAGGCCATCGCCGTCGGGCAGGCCCAGGTCGAGGAGCACCAGATCGAAGGCGCGCTCGCCCGTCGCGGCGCGCGCGGTGGACAGGGTCGGCGCGAGATGGACGCGGTGGCCGGCGTCGGCGAGGGCGAGGCGCAGGCTCAGGCCTAGGGTGGGGTCGTCCTCGACGAGCAGGATGGAGGCCATGTCAGCGTTGTCCTGAGGCTTGGGGGTGCAGGGGGAGCCACACCTCGGCGGTGGCGCCAAGGCCCGGGCCGTCGCTCTTGAGGATGAGGGCGCCGCCGTGTCCGCGGGCGATGGCGCGGCCGAGGGCGAGGCCGAGGCCGCTGCCGGGGCGGCCCGTGTCGCCACGGCGGAAGCGGCGGAAGAGCTCCTCGTTGGCGCCGCTGGAGGCGAAGCCGATGCCGGCGTCGATCACGCGGACCACGGCGTGGTCGGCGCTGCGGGTGACGGTGACGCGGACCCGGGGGGGCCCGTCGGCGTACTTGAGGGCGTTGTCGACGAGGTTTTCCAGCAGCAGGCGCAGGGCGCGTTCGTCGCCATCGACGCTGAGAGGCTCGGCGGCGCAGGTCATCTCGGAGCGCCCCCGGCGGGCGGCGAAGGCCCAGCGGGCGTCGTCGAGGACGCTCGCTGCCAGCTCGCCCAGGGCGATGGTCGAGCGGGTGAAGGGGCGGCGCTCGAGGTCGAGGCGGGCCGTCTCAAGGAGGTTGTCGACCCGCAGCTCGAGGCGGCTCGTCTCGTGCAGGATGGCCTCGAGGAGGCGGGCGCGATCATCGGGGGACAGGCTGGAGGCCTGCTTGACCGTCTGGGCGGCGGCGCGGATGGCCGACAGCGGCGTGCGCAGGTTGTGGCTGGCGCCGGTGAGGAAGGCCGCCTCGGCTTGGCGCAGGCGGTTGCTGGTGCGCAGGCTCAACAGCAGCATCCCCAGCAGCGTCAGGACCGCGACGAAGGCGATGGAGCCCAGCGTCAGCCACAGGGCGTTGGGGCCCTCCTCCTGGTTGGCCCAGGCGAGGACCCAGCCGACCAGGAGCGCCACGACGACCAGCGCGATGAGGACGGTGACGCTGAGGCCGCCGAGGCCGGTCCAGAAGTCCGAGCGGCTCAAGCGCACGCCCCGGCGGCGGCTCGTGTCGAGGGCGAGGGCGCCGCGGCGACGGCGGCGACGGCGGCGCGGAGCGGTCGGAGCCTGGGGCTTTGAGGCGGCGCTCACGAGCGGACGATGCACAGCGGCCCCGTCAGCGTCAACGCCGACGGGGCGACGGGGCCGGGGCTACGCCTTGACGCGGAGCTCGGCGTCGTCGTCGCGGCCGTGCATCCGGGCGAGGAGCTCGGAGATGCCCTTGAACATGGTGCGGGCGTAGAGGATCGCCGTGATGGTGAGCGCGACGCTGCTCCAGCCGGTGACGCTCCAGGCGTCGGGGGCGGCCACGGCGCCCAGCAGCGGCAGGACGATGAGGAAGTAGGCCGCGGACAATAGCGGCCCGGTCTCGCCGCGGTGACGGAGCACGATCATGCGACAGACGACGTCGGCGCCGAAGATGCCGACGGCGATGGCCGGGATGAGCTGCTCGCCGCCGAGGATCGGGTAGGCCACGAAGCTGCCGGCGACGGCGCCAAGGGGCAGCAGCTCCCAGGAGGACACGCCGCGCTTGGCGGCGCGCAGGACCGGGGGCGCCATGGCGGCGGCGTAGCCGACGATGAGGGCGACGATGATGACCGTGCCGGCGGTGATGGAGTCCGCCGAGAAGTGCAGCCACGCCGGGTCGCCGGCGAAGGCGACCACGAGCTGGATGAGCATCAGGAGCGTCACGCCCTCGGTGGAGCTGACCTTCGGGATGACGAGGATGCCCGTGCGGAACTGCTCCCAGAAGACCATCACGAAGCCGATGGCGCCGAGGATGGTGATGAGGACCCCGCTGATCGGGTCCGCGCGCAGGACCAGGATGGCGGTGACGAGGACCGCGCCGCTGGCGATGCCGTCGAGGCCGTGGTCGAGGAACTCGCCGAGGGGGCTGGAGCGGCCCGTGCGGCGGGCGTGGGCGCCGTCGACGTTGTCGGCGGTGAGGTAGGCCAGCAGCATGAACGCGCTGACGACGAACAGGACCGGGTGGCCGCCGTTGACCGCGACGAAGGTGCAGGCCACGGCGACGATCCCGGCGATCTGCCCCATGATGGTGATGGCGTTGGGGGCCAGGGCGTGGGGGATGTGCGGGATCAGCCGGTCCCACAGCAGCCGCTTGTAGACGTCCAAGAGCAGCTCCTGATCGTCGACCTTGTACTCCGCGGGGGCTTTGCTGTTCGTTGGGTCGCTCATGGGTCACCTCTCACGGCGCGGAACTTACACTTGGCGCCGCGACCCGACCAACAATCGCGGGCCCCGGGCGGATCCGTCACCGGCCGGCGAACCCGGCGCGACCCCAGCGGCGCGGGGCCGAGCGCCGTCTCGGCGGCGTACTCTGCGAAGATCCTGTGAAGAACCGGTGGCAGGGGTGTGAAACGGATCACGCACCCTCATCCCGGCGCGACGCGGCGCGGGGGCCGAGGCCGCGGGTGCGCAGGGTCGCCTCGACCATGGCGTCGAGGACCGCCTCGAGCTGGCGTTGGACCTCGGGGCCGTCGAGGATGCCGAGGGCGCGGGCGATGGCCTCGAGGGTCGCCAGGCCGTCGTCGCGCGTCTCCTCGCGCAGGCGATAGCGCGAGGGCGGGCCCGCAGGGAGGACGACGCGCTGCAGCGGCGCGAGCGCCGGGATGCGGCGGGGCATCTTGAGCGCCTGGCGCCAGCTGCCGTCGGGGACGACGAGGGTCAGGTGGCGGTCCGCCGGCAGCCAGGACCGGTCGAGGACGCGGGCGTCGGCGCTGGGGGTGAGGACGAGGCCGAGGCGGCCGGGGCCGACGATCTCGGCGCCCCTGTCGAGGGGGGCCTCGCGGTCGCCCCAGACCAGCAGCGCGCTGTGCCGCAGGGATTTGACCGCGAGGATGCCCGTGTTCGTGGGCTTTTTGAGCTCGCGCCGGTGAATGACCAGGGCCAGGCGGGTCGGCGTCGCGATCGAGGGGATCGCGGCGCAGATGCACTCGGCGGGGTGCATCCGGCAGCCCACGCAGCGGGGGCTGCTCTTACCTCGACGTCCCATGGAGGCGCTCGCCCGCGCGACGACGGGGGCTCTAGAAGCCCTCGTCGATCTCCTGGCGGCGATGGCGGCGGCGCTGCTGGTGCTGGGTGCAGACGCCGGGGGCGCTCGGCCAGCGGTGGACGCCGCAGTAGCCCGTGTCGCTGTTCCACTCGCGGAAGTCGAGGTCGTCCCGATCCGCGCGGAGCTTGCGGTAGTGGCGCTCGGTCGGTCCCGCGGGGGTGGTGCGCTGGTACTCGTCGCTGTCGCTGAGCTGACCGCGCCGCAGGGTCGCGAGATCTTCGAGCGAGCGCTCGAGGCTGTCAGGGGTGAAGCCCTCGGCCCAGCGCACGTAAGTTCCCAGGCTGTCGCGGATGTCGTCGGTCATGGTCGCTGCTCCGTCGTCCGGCCGGCGCCTCTGTTCATCCCAGATGCCCTGCGTGATCCGCAAGTGGAGACACCGGCAGGAGCTCGAAGTCGGGGTTGTGGTCGTTGGCCCAGTTGACGCCCCACGCGTTGGAGAACAAGAGCACGGGGTGCCCGTCGCGATCCTTGGCGATCATGCTGCCCTGGCCGCGCTTGAAGGTCCGGTGGTCGAAGCCGGCGCCGGCAACCCACCGACAGAGCACATAGGGCAGAGGCTCCATGATCGCTTCGACCCGATACTCGGTGGCGAGGCGGTGGGCCAGGACTTCGAACTGGAGCTGGCCCACAGCGCCCACGATGTCAGCGCTCTCGCTGTGCCAGTCGGCGAAGGCCTGGATCGCGCCCTCCTCGGCGAGCTGGGTCAGGCCCTTGTTGAGCTGCTTGCGGCGCAGGGGGTCGGCGACGCGGACGCGGCGGAAGAGCTCGGGGGAGAAGTGGGGGATGCCGCGGAAGCGGACGCCGGCGCGGGAGGTCAGGGTGTCGCCGATGCGGAAGACGCCTGGGTCGTACAGCCCGATGATGTCGCCGGCGAAGGCCTCATCGATGGTGGAGCGCTCGCGCGCCATGAAGGCCGAGGGGTTCTTGAGGCGCAGGCGCTTGCCAAGGCGCGGGTTGGTCGCCTCCATGCCCTTGCAGAAGCGGCCGGAGCACACGCGCACGAAGGCGATGCGATCGCGGTGCGAGGTGTCCATATTCGCCTGGATCTTGAAGACGAAGCCCGAGAACTTCGGGTCCGTCGCGTCGACGTGGCCGTCCTCGGTGGCGAAGCGCAGGGGGGCGGGGGCGAGCTGGAGGAAGGACCGAAGGAAGATCTCTACGCCGAAGTTATTGAGGGCGGAGCCGAAGTACATGGGCGACAGCTCGCCGCCGAGCACGCGGTCGACGTCGAGCTCGTCGCCGGCGATGTCGAGCAGCTCGAGGTCCTCGGCGAGCTTGGCGCGGGCGCGCTCGCTGAGGATCGCGTCCGCCTCGGGGGTGCCGAGCTTGGCGACCTGGGCGTCGATGGCGGTGGCGCCGTGGTGCTGGTCGGCCACGAAGACGTGGACGAGCCCGGTGGTCCGGTCGAAGACGCCGACGAAGCGGGCGCCGTCGAAGATGGGCCAGTTCATGGGGCAGGCGTGCATCCCGAGGTGCCCCTCGAGCTCGGCCATCAGGTCCAGCGGGGGGCGGCCGTGGCGGTCCATCTTGTTGACGAACGTGAAGATGGGCAGCTGTCGGAGCTTGCAGACGCGGAAGAGCTTCTCGGTCTGGGGCTCGACGCCCTTGGCCGCGTCGATGAGCATGACGGTGGAGTCGACGGCGGCCAGGGTCCGGTAGGTGTCCTCGGAGAAGTCCTGGTGACCCGGGGTGTCGAGGATGTTGACGCAGCGGTCATCGTACTCGAACTGCATGACCGAGGAGGTCACCGAGATGCCGCGCTGACGTTCGAGCTCCATCCAGTCGCTGGTTGCGTGGCGCGCGGCACGGCGCGCCTTGACCGAGCCGGCGAGGTGGATGGCGCCGCCGTAGAGCAGCAGCTTCTCGGTGAGCGTGGTCTTGCCGGCGTCGGGGTGGGAGATGATGGCGAAGGTGCGGCGGCGGCCGACCTCACGGCGCATGCGCTTGGCGAGCGGCGAGTCGCCGGCGCTGGGGGCGGGGGGCGTCGTCACGGGAGCTCCACGGGGGCCGACGCGGGGCCGGCGGGCAGCGCCAGAGCCTGGCCGCCGGAGAGCTCCGGGCGGACCTGGCCCGGCGGGCAGGTGCGGCAGGCGGGATCGAGCCACAGGTCGTGCTCGGGCACGTAGACGAGGGCGACGTCGAAGGCGCCTGGCGTCGGCAAGGCCGCGGGGGTCGCCGGGTAGCGGCGGCTGCGTGCGACGGCCAGGGCGTGGGGGATGTCGGCCTCGTCGAGGAGCCAATGGAGCAAGTGGACCTTGTCGGTGGCGGTCAAGTCGTTGCGCTCGATGTGGGGGATGAGGGGGCGGCCCGCGTCCCAGGGCGACGTCAGGGCGTCGGGGGCCTGGAGCCGGTCACGCGCCCAAAGATAGGTGGCGTCGACGGCGGCGCGGCCCTGCGCTCGGCTCACGAAGGGGACGCGGTAGCCCTCGCGGAAGCCCTCGGAGGGGGCGACGAGGCCGCCGAGGTAGGCGGCGGTGGCCTCGGCCCAGCTGCCGGCCATGGGCTGAGCATAGTGCCTGGGCGCCGCGCGCGTGGTGACGTAGCGGGCCCAGGCGGCGTCGGGGGCGTCGCCGCGGGCGGGGAGCTTGGTGAGGCGCAGGGCGACGACGGGATGGCCGTCGACCTCGGCGACGAGGGCCTCGTGGTCGGCGCCTACGACCTCGAAGGCGGCGACGGCGTCCGAGGCGAGATCGTAGCGGAGCAGGAGCTCGCCTGTCGGGCCATCGGGGGCCGCGAGCCAGCGCGCGTCGGTGGCCAGGGTGCCTCGGAGCGTCAGGGCGCAGGCGACCTCGAGGATCTGGTCGCCGCTGAGGGCCGGGAAGTCGAGCTCCCAGGTGCGCTGGCCGGGGTCGAGGGTCGGCGCGTCGGCGGTCAGGCGCTTGGCGGTCGGGGCCACCGGGGTGGCGGCGGCGCCGTCGATGAGGCGCGCTCGGATGGCGTCGAGGGTGGCGCCCGCCGGGGCCAGGACGCGGACCGTCTCGACGGCGCGTGGGGGGCCGAAGCGGGTCAGGGTCTGGTGGATGACGAGGCGGCTGTCGGCCTGGCTCGGGTCGACGGCGGTGTCGACGATGGCGCGAACGTAGCGGCGCAGGTAGACCACGCCGTCCTTGTCGCCGCGCCACTCCGCGCGCTCGGCGCGGAGGGTGGGGGCGTCGTGAAGGGCGAGGGTCGCGGCGGTCCCTCCGCAGGCCGTCGCGATGAGCGCGGCGGCGGTGCTGGCGAGGGCGACGAGGCGTAGGGTAGCGCGCATCAGCATGGCGGGGGAGCTATGCCGCACGGCTCCGAGCCGGTCAATGAATGCGCCTGCGTATCCTGCGGATCCGCTGGTCACTGCTGACAGATGGTGACCGGTCCCGGCTAGCGACAGATGGTGAGCGGTCCCGGCTAGAAGTCGTCCGCGCGCTCGTCGCCGCTCCTGGTCGCCAGGGGCTGGCGCAGGTGCGGTGGGGCGGTCATCTGGTTCTGCTCGCCGGCGTCGCCCTTGACGCACTTGGGCCTGTGGGGGCCGTAGCGGACGTCGAAGGGGATGTAGAGCATGCAGCTGCCGTCGTGGCAGAAGGCGTCGCAGGGCTCGAAGACCTGGTCGTGCTTGACCGTGTAGGTCTTGCCGGTGCGGGTGTCGCACAGGCGGTTGTAGCTGACCTCTCGCGGGGTGCCGTCGCTGTGGGCCTCGGAGATCGAGTGGACGCTGGTGACGATGGCCTTCGGGATGCCCTTGCTCCACATGCCCTTGCGCTCGCTCTGGGACTTGAGCTGCAGGGCGAGCAGCTCGGGATCGGGGGTCTCATCGCCGTAGGCGTAGACGTGGGCGAGGCCCTCGGAGACGAGGCGCTCTCGCAGGCGGGGGCAGGTGACGAGGATGCGCCCATAGCCGTCGGCGGAGCCGTCGGATTCGCACTCCCACTGCTGGCTGCGGGCCAGCTTGGTGGCCGCTTTGTGGGTCCGGTAGAGCTCCCAGCCGTGAAAGGCGCCCCAGAAGTGGACGGGGCCGTAGGACTCGAGGGTGTTGTAGCCCTTGAGGCGCGCCTTTTCGCCCTCGCGCGGGCCCTTGAGGATCCGGAAGGAGTCGCCGTCGTTCCAATTCACCCGCTCGGGGAGGCCATCGAGGATGATGGTCTGCTTTTTGGACTTGCCGCGTCTGCCGCGGGCCGAAGCGGGCGCCGCCATCGCGCCGTTCAGGCCGACGGTGACAAGCAGGAGAGCGATCTTCGACATGAGGCCTCCGGGGCGTTGGGGGCGCGAGCGTATCACGGCTGGCGAGCTGGGCGAGCGCCCCCGACGAGGCGATATTTGCCTTTCCTCGGTCAGGCCGGCCGACTATCGTGCCGTGCGCCGCGCGGCTCGCGCTCACCCCTTCGAAACGTGCTTCGACCGAGCGCCTGGCCGCGGCTGACGAATCGGGAGGCGATATGTGCGGGCAGGGCTCGAGGTGGATGTGGGCGGCGGCGCTGGTGGTGGGCGCGCTCGGCGGCTGTGACCGCGGCGCTGAGACGCCGGGGTTGAGCCAGTCCGACGTCGTCGGGGCGGACATCGGCGAGTCCGACGCCCATACGGACGAGGACGCCCGGGTCGGCGCCGACGTCGCGGCGGGCGAGGCCTGCATCTACGACGAGGACTGCGAGGGGCATGTCGGCGACGTCGGCCCCTGTGAGATCGCCCTGTGCCACGCGGCCTCGGGCCAGTGCGTGGTCGGGCAGGCGGCGGAGCTGACGCCCTGCGACGACGGCGACAGCTGCACGGCGCGGTCCTTCTGCGTGGGCGGCGTCTGTGACGCCTTCCCGATGGATACCATCGACTGCGACGACGGCGATCCCTGCACCATCGACGTGTGCACCCCCAAGGGGGAGTGCGTCTGGGAGCCGGCGACGGCTGGGGCCTGTGACGATGGCGACAGCTGCACGGTCGGCGACACCTGCGTGGACGGCGCGTGCGTGGGTGGCGACAACACCTGCGACGGTGAGCTTTGCGGCGACGGCGTGTGCG
>PDWJ01007149.1_pt1 | contig 14922 bp, 13 predicted proteins | sample 1430881 | NCBI WGS metagenome assembly PDWJ01 (sample SAMN01162460, study PRJNA174530) | Oral metagenome, whole genome shotgun sequencing project. | biome: Marine environment; feature: Marine mammal; material: Swab sample of the gingival sulcus; isolation source: swab sample of gingival sulcus... | reverse complement strand
CGAGCCTGAACGAATCGCGGTCAAAGAATTTTCCATGGGTGATTGGGAATCGCTGCCAGATTGGATTAATGAGTTCGTAGAAACGACCGATGAGCTCGGGCCGAACCCAAACAAAGGGTTTTGAGGTGGCGCATTCGCGCAGCATGTCCAAGCGGTGCTACAAGAATAATCGCATCGAGGAGTGCGTTATGTCCAAGATTGAGCGGGTGCAGCCCAACTTAAAGTTCGTGAAAAAGATCGTCGACAACGGTGGAAGCTCAGTCAAACGATGCTTTCAATGTGCGACCTGTTCCGCAGTCTGCACGTTGTCGCCGAAGGACAAGCCCTTCCCACGCAAAGAGATGTTGTGGGCACAGTGGGGCCTGAAAGATCGACTGGTTGGAGACCCAGACATTTGGCTTTGCCATCACTGTGGAGACTGCTCTGTGCACTGCCCCCGCGGAGCCAAACCCGGTGAGTCCCTTCAAGCCATCCGCGCTTCAGTCATCTCGGAGCTCTCCTTCCCTCGTGTGATCGCAGAAGCCATCAACCGACCCAAGTACTTCCCAGCCTTGCTCATCACTCCGATGCTGCTACTCGGTGTGACAATGTGGGAGGCAGGCACACTCAAAGCGCACCCGGGGGAAATCGTCTGGGGCAACTTGATGCCCCATACCGTGTTCTTTGAAGGCATGTTCATGCTCCTTATGAGCTGGAGCTTTCTCGTTGGCGGTGTCGGAATCTTCCGGCAATGGAACCATATGAAACGAGCTTGCCCTCCCGCCGAAGGAGCCAAAATGGTGCCCGTCATCCCGGCGCTGATTCAGGCCGTCAAGGAGCTCACCCTTCACTCTCGCTTCAAGTCTTGCGGACAGAACAACATGCGCTCGTGGGCCCACATGCTCACCATCGGTGGTTTTCTTTCCGCGATGGCAACCGAAGGTGGCGCAGCGATCATGGAAAAGGTCTTTCATATCGACCCACCACTACCGAATCCAGAAGCCCCTCTTTGGGCATTCTGGGTCGGCGTCTTTTTCAAGGGCCTCGGAATCGTCGGCGCAATCGGTCTTTTCGTTGGCTCCTCTTGGATGATCAACCGACGCTTGTCCAACCACGACGAGGTGGGAGACTCGTCGTTCTTCGACTGGGCTTTCCTTGGGGTCCTATTTGCCACCGGGTTAACCGGTTCATTTACCTACATCGTGCGCCTATCAGGAAATGCTGCCCTGGCCTATCCCACCTACTTTGTGCACCTTTGCCTGGTCGTCTTCCTGATTTCAACGATCGGGTACACGAAATTTGCGCACGTATTTTACCGCACGGCTGCGATGACTTATGCAATTCATATCGGCCGGACGGTCGATGACTTCTGCCCCGCACTGCCGGCACCGCCCACCCGCAAGGCGCTGACCGAAGCACCGAGCCAAACGACGGCCTAATAAGACCATCGAAACGTCGGCATCGCCTGACCATTGGCCTAGCATCGACGACCAATCTCAGCATTGAGCGAATTCGAGCCGTCGATTAGATTGATCGGTGCGACCAGCAGGCACCTGTGAGAATCAAAGGCCCAGCGGGCTTCAAAGTGTTACGCGCGTCTATTGAGAGCTATGCAAGCGGCGTCGAAAGGATGACGGCGATGGATGAATCAAAGAAAGAGCTTTTGGCAGGTATTCGTGAGGCTATGCAGGCAGAGCGCCATGGTCATACCTTTTACAAGACTGCGGCAATGAACACGGTTGATCCGAAAGGCAAGGAGGTCTTTGAACAGCTGGCTCGAGAGGAGCTTGAGCACTTTGAGTTCTTGTCAGCGCACTACAAGTCCGTTGTTGAAAGTGGCACCATCTCCAAAGACGCAAAGCTCACGGGCCACGCCGAGGTGGACCCTGAAAGCCCGATATTCTCTGAACAACTACGCGAACGGATCAAAGATGCTCACTTCGAGATGAGCGCCATGGCCATTGCCGTGCAACTCGAGCTCAACGCCATCAATCGCTATCGACAGTTGGCTGCCAAAGCAACCATTCCAGAGGTGAAAAAGTTCTTTGAGGAGCTCGCCAACTGGGAAAGCTCTCACTACCGAGCCTTCCTCAATCAACAGCAAACCCTGCAAGACGACTATTGGTCTGCGTCGGGTTTTTCCCCGTTCTGATGGTGTAGGGAGAACCCATCACCGCAAAAAAAAGCCTGTTCACAAGAAGTTTGTTCAAGCACGAACGTGCGGGATGTAATTTCGACACGTGCTGCTAGGCTACTCGCCCCATGTCGCGGAAAAAGCGAGAACGTGTCGGCATCGGTGTGAAGGGAACCCACTACGGAGTCGTGGCCCTCGCGCTGGGATTCGGCCTCTACACCTGGTGGGTCACAGGGGATCCAACCAATCCTCCCGAAATCCCCAAACCCGTACTGCACAAGGATGCGGTCATCGACGCTCCCATTACGCTGGTGACCGCGGATAAGTTCGATCTTTCATGCGCTTCAGAACATGAGGTCAATGGCTATCACTGCGCGTTCAAGAAACCAGATGAACCGTGGCCCGACCTCGATGCAAAAGATCCTGAGCAGCGCAAGAAAATGCTCGTGCCTTATATGACCGTCGACAACGTCATGTTTCTCATTCCTGGAATGTTCGAGGATCCCGCTGTCGATGAGCGCTATCGAGACGAGTTACCGACACACAAGCCCCGTGAACGTCTCGAAAGGTTCACCGCACAGTGCAAGTTGAAACTGATCAAGGATATCGACGTACAAGTGCGATGGGGCCCGAAAAAAAGTTGGGAAAACAACGGTAAGGCGTGGGTCGGCGAGGTCAGCAATTGCCAGGTGAGTGAGCCGTAACCAAACCGTGTCGATTGGGCTGCGCGATCACTTTGCTGACCACGGCCGACCGATTGGTTGGTAACGGACTCTATCCGGATCTGTTTTATCTGGATCTGTTTGGAGTCCTCGGAGTTGAGCTCTCTTCGGTTCCAGAGCATTCCAAGCAGTCCCCGAACAAGCTTTGTCAACCAGACCAATTTTTGGACCTTTTGGCTGAGGGATAAGGACCGGCTCCGCCCCCTTCTCCAGAACAACTTGAGCTTCCTGAAATCCCTCGAGGGTTTCCACAAGGATATGCCATTCTCTGTCCTGCATCACAGGGGACATCTGTTGACAGATATTCGTTTCAGGTTCGTCATCCCGAAACTACCAGCACCGAATGGATTCGCAGCGAATGCCTTGCATTGGTTGAAACAAGGCATGCGTGTTGCGTGTTGGAAGTTTGCCTTCCCCTTGGCTCCTTTGACCTACCTGGACTTCGGCGGTTGGGCGTTCGGATCAGTTGTCGAATCCAATGATGTGAACAACGCTGGTGGTTCCTGAGCCGCCAATATTGAGCGTGGCAACACGGCGAGCTGAAGGCACTTGGTAGTCTCCTGCTCCGTTTGTCACTTGCAGGAAAGCATCAACCATCTGGCGGGTACCGGTCGCACCAACAGGATGGCCGGCGCCAATGAGCCCACCGCTGGGGTTGATGGGGCACTTGCCATCGAGAGCGATGACTCCTTCTTCCACAGCCTTCCAGCTTTCGCCTGGTGCAGTGAGGCCAAAGTGGTCAATCGCCATGTATTCTGATGTTGTAAAGCAGTCGTGGGTCTCGATGGCATCAATCCTCTCCACACCGGGGAGATTGGCTCGTTTGAAAGCGTCAACGATTGCGCTTCGCGTATGGGGTAGTATGTAAGGTTGCCCTTCGCTCTCTTTGACTTTTTCGTCGAATTCGATGGGCGCGGTGGCATGTCCCCAGCCAAGGATACGAGGAATCTGCTCCAAACTCTTTCCTGTTCGCTTTGCGTATTGTGATGCAAATTTGGTTGAGGCCAGAATCATACCCGCGGCACCGTCGGTGACCTGCGAGCAGTCAGTCAGTTTGATGCGCCCGCCGATGTTGGCGTTGAACTTCCCAGTAGAGCAAGCGTGCTCATAGTTCATGAACCAATTTCGGGTTTGGGCGTTGGGGTTGAGCTTGGCGTTTGCATAGTTGATCGCGGAGATGCGCGCGAGGTGCTCATCTTTGAGCCCATAACGCTTATCGTATTCATCGCCCAGCTTGCCGAAGAGCTTTGGGAAGGGGAATTCGATTCCTTTTGCTTCCTTCGAATACCAAGCCGCGGTGCCTAAGAAGTCGCCGCCGGTTTTCGAATCGACTGTCTTCATCTGCTCAACGCCGAGCACAAGAGCGGCATCGTAACGGCCTGCTTCAATTTCAGCGGCTGCAGCAAGGGCTGCCAGAGAGCCCGAAGCGCAAGCAGCCTCATGACGAGCGGTAGGGATACCACGAAAGGCCGGGTCAACATCGACAACAAAAGCGCCGAGGTGCCCTTGCATCGCGTATAGCTCGCCAGCAAAGTTACCCACGTGCGCAACTTGAACGTCGCTGGCCAGAACCCCGGTTGACTCGAGGGTCCCGAGCACGGCCTCGCGCATCGTTGCGACAATATGTTTGCCCTCTTTGAACCAATTGCGTGCGAAGTCGGTTTGATAGCCGCCCAGCACGTACACAGAGTTTTCTTTGTCCGCCATGTCATGCACCTACTTGCCTACGAAGAAGCGTCCGATGTTTGCACCGCGCAGCGTGAACATCTTCTCGCCTTCGGGCAGCGAGGTGAGCACGGGCGGAACTTGAAGTCCAAGTTGCTCCATGGCGGAGATTGTCTGCTTGCGGCCGAACAAATCCACCAGCACACTGGGTGGGGCCCAGTTGAATCCGTAGCCCATGATGCCATCAACGCCAGCGGGGGTATCAACCACTTCGTTGGAACCTACACGATTGAGCGCATAACTGACGTATCCAAGGATGACTTTGCGGGCGAGCTGAGCTTCCGCTCCTTCGGCCCTCAAAAAAAGCGCCATGGCGTCACGATATCGACCAACGGCATGCAATTGCTTGATGGCCTCGACAAAGTCCAACGTGCCAACGGACGCAGGCGCCTCGAGATGAGAGCGTGCTTGGGGATTGAGTGGAAATTTCGTGCGCTTTGCGTCTTTCGTCTTCGAGCGCAAATAAAACCCTCCAGCCTTGGGTGTCTTGTTGCCTAGATGCCCTCTGTCCATCATCTCTCGCATATACTTGGGCATTGCGAAGGCCTCGTGCGCTTCGTCGGATGTTTTTTCGTACACGTTGTCAACGATGGCGGCGTGGACATCCCAGCCCACCAAGTCAATGGTTGCAAGGGGTGGCATAGCACGACCGGTATAGGGACCTATCAGGTAGTCCATGAACGCCACCCCGTGCTCTTCGGCGAGGATTGCGCACTCATTCAAAACCTTAAAACCGATACGATTGCCAGCAAACGCAGGCATATCTCGACACGCAACAACCACCCGTCCAAGTCTCTTGCGCAACAACTTCGAGCAGGCTTCAAACACATCGGACTTTGTTTTTGGTCCTGCGATCACCTCTGTCCCGACGATCACGTTGGGCGGATTAAAAAGGTGCATCCCCAAAAAATGTTGCTGAAAGTCCTCTGATTGACGCCCTGCCATCTCCGCAATGGACAGTCCACTCGACACAGTCGCCACGACGGTCCCTGGCTTGCGAGACCGATCGACGCGCTCGAAAAACGGGGCTTTGATGTCCATATTTTCCGACACGGCTTCGAGCACGAGATCCGCCTGGTTGACCTCGCGCTCGAGATCATTTTCGTAACTACCGCAACGAATGCTGTTCTCAATGACATCCGATCGAAGGGCCGAACGCGCGCGATCCAGACCCTGACGAGCCTTTTCGGATGTACGCGCTAGCATGGCGACGTTAAACCCCCGAGCAGCGAACAATGCCCCTGAGCCGGAGCCCATGGTGCCGTTCGCACCCAATACCACGACGCTGTTGATTTCCCGCATGATGCCCGCCTGTTGTACCATAGAAGGCAATAGTCAAGCGTTTCGAGCGCTCTTTCGAGTTCGCTGGATGGTCGATTTTTTAGTTCTATAACGATTCTCTATAAAAAAATGATACGATTTTTTCGAAAATACCCCGTCACTTAAGGCCAACAAGCAGAGATTAAGGAATATCAGGTTGTACAACTGGGAGCCGTTCGACCAGAAAGCACAACCGAAGTACGTCTGTGAGCCGAAGGGAAATGATCAGTCGGGTCGAGGCGGGTGGTGCCGATCCTGAGGAAAATGGGTACCCTACCGTCCCCTTCGTTGTCTTTGTAGGGAGGATCTGTTGAGGAGGACCACAGTCGCCCCGAACCAAGATTGGCAATTTCTGAGGCAGGCGGAAATTTGCAATCTGCATTCAGAACAGACCCAGATGAGGCCAAAATCCTGAGTGAATGGACAGGACCATGGTCCGTCCAAGAAGACAAAAGACGGCAATCGGCCTATATCGGGGCTTAGTTGTTGACGAGAGGCGAACAGGTGTAAGATTTGTGCCCGTTCGAACGTAAAAGAAACAAGAAGAGGCCACAAAGCGGCCACGCAGGAGGATTAGTGACATGAGCAAGAGAGTGCTTTGGGCTTTGGCCGCCGTTGGCGTGATCGCGACGCTCCCGTTGGTAGCGTCGTCGTGCAAGAAGGATGACCCGGAGCCGAATTCGGCAAACAACTTCCAAGGACAGCAGGGCACGTACGGCCAGCCGGGCTATGGGCAGCAGCCAGGATATGGGACCACGCAACCTGGTTATGGGACGACGCAGCCTGGCTATGGAACCACGCAGCCTGGCTACACGCAGCCAACCGGGACCACGCAGCCTGGTCAACCGCAGCCGACAGGGACGGCGCCCGCGCCCGGGACAGCACAGCCGGCGGCGACCAATGATCCCTTCAGCACACTCACGGGTATGGTGGGTGGCGTGCTTGGAAGCCTTGGCGGCGCGGCGGCAGGCGGGACAACGGGCGGTGCAGGAAGTACGGATCCCATCTCCCTTGGCATCCAGCACAACGCTAGCCAGAACGCACCTGGAATGAAACCCGACGGTTCGATGGTGAAACTTACGCTTCAGCAGGGACAGATGAGCGAGGGGCAATTTAACCTCGCACCGGGCAAGTGCTACACATTGGTTGGAGCATCGATGCCCGGTGTATTTGAGGTGGCCATCAAAGTCACGATGCCTGCTCCGCTTACCACGCAAGTGTTGGGGCAGAATCCGGCTGGCGCCAATCCGATGCCGGTGGTTTGGGGCGGAGGCAACTGCTATCGAAGCCCGTCTCCTTTGGCGATGCCTGTACGGCTTGAAGTCAAAATGGTTCGGGGCGCTGGAACCATTGGCATTCAGCCCTACTCCAAGTAGGTTTTCTGCGTTTCGAGGTGTGGGCAACAGCATACAAACACCTTGCCAAGACCCACGACTGCTCCGGTTTTGAGCCTTCCACAACTTGACAGGTTGTCCATGCGGGCGAAACATGCGGCACCCCTGCATTGGAGCTACATGCTTTGGATTTGACGTAGTTTTTTTGTGCAACCGTCGGCCATGCCAACGGAAGCGCTTGGGAGCTGACACCAGCCCTCGATAGCTGGGGCCAGCTCGATTGCCGAGTTCTATCTCGGCGAGTTTGCAACGGAGAACACAGATGAAAATGCGCACCACGATGGCGGTGGTCGGCGTGCTCGGCATCGCAACCTTGCCCGTCGCTTGCGGAAGCAAAGAACCGCCAGAAAATCCCCAGCCATTCACGCCAGGAGCGGAAGCGGGGACGTATCCCACAGCTACCTTCCCCACAGCCTCGAACACCGCGACTGCAGCGCCCACAACCAGCGCAGCCCCCACCGCAACGACCTCAGCAACGGCCATGCCTCTCGATCCGGCCGTCCAGCAGCTTCTTACAACCCAGCTTGCGCCGATCGTTCAAAAGGATGCTGCTGGAATGAAGCCAGTGGGTTCAATGATCAGCGGGATACTCAACGAGGGTCAAACGGTTGAAGGCATGGCAATGATGCAGCCTGGCAAGTGCTACACCGTCGTTGGGATGGGCCTTCCCATGGTGCAGGAGTTGGACATCGTGATCGCGCCCTTGATTCCCATCCCGAACGCCCCGAGCATCCCGATGGCGCAGGACAACAAAACAGGCGCGCAGGCGAGCGTTGCCCCGGCACCTGATTGCTACAAGTACGCCTTGCCTCTCCCGGCGCAGGTCAAGATCATCGTCAAGGCGACGCGTGGTTCCGGTCCTGTCGGCGCACAGCTTTATTCCAAGTAATTCAACTCTCCATCACTTTTCACGCAACCAACCTCACGCGCTGGCCGAAAGGGTGGTGATGGCAACGGCAAGTCTTGTTCTCACCGCTGGGCATCCAGACTTTCCAATCGGCGTAAAAGCGATGGTACGTCCGCCTGAAACGCTCTACTTGCGCGGACGTCTTCCGCCTGGCAGGTCGATTGGCATTGTAGGTACGCGAAACGCGTCAGCCCCTGCGCTTCACTTTGCACGCATGCTTGCGACAGAGGCGTGCCGAGCCGGATGGGTTGTATACTCCGGTGGTGCCGCCGGCATTGACACCGCTGCCCATGAGGGGGCGCTGGAAGGGTTGTCCGCTTACCCTGAAGAACAACGCGGAACGAGGTGGACCTTTCTCCCGCGAAACGAATTGCTTGCCGCTTTGGTGGACGACCTCGTGGTTGTCCAAGCTCCGGTCCGTTCAGGAGCGCGATCAACGATGGCAGCGGCTCGTCGCATGGGAAAAAACCTTTGGGCTGTTCCGGCAAGTCCATGGGAGAAAAGTGGGCAAGGGTGTCTGGCGGAAATTCAGATGGGCGCCAGAGTGCTTAGCAACACGTCTCAGATCTTTGGACGCGCTGGAGCTCGCACCCACAGTCAAGCTCTTAGCAAACCTGAGCGAGCGGTCGTGGAAGTGTTGAAGAAAACGCCAGCGAGCCTCGACATGATCTGTGAAACTTCGGGCCTCGCCTTTTCAGAAGCAGCGGCCACGGTGCTCACCTTGACGCTCAAGCGGGTACTGCTAGAAAGCGCCGATGGTTCCTACCACTTGAATCAGTGAATCGTTCTTTGCATCGATCGCTTCTTGTGTTCGAAAGAGATCAGCGGCCCCCGGGCAGAATCGCGAAACCATGAATTGTGTACACATCGTTGGCGCTGGCCTTGCGGGTTCGGAGTGCGCGTGGCAGTTGGCCGAGCGAGGTGTTGAGGTAGCGCTTTTCGAGCAGCGTCCCAAGCGTTCAACGCCTGCCCATTCAACAGCATTCTTTGCAGAGATGGTTTGCTCCAACTCGTTACGGGGAGCAGCCCCGACCAATGCCGTCGGCACGCTCAAGCAGGAGTTGGAACGATGTGGCTCTTTGATCCTTCGTCTTGCAAAACAAAACCGTGTACCGGCGGGAGGGGCTCTCGCGGTCGATCGTGACGGCTTCGCCGAAGCGGTGACCCGGGTGATTCTGGCGCATCCAAGGATTACAGTGGTTCGGGAGCACTGCGGGACCATTCCCAAGACAAGACCTTGTGTGATTGCAACCGGGCCGCTCACGAGCGATGAGCTCGCCGAGGATCTGGCCCAAACGATGGGAGATTCATCGCTTGCGTATTATGACGCCATCGCGCCTATCATCGAGGCCGACTCGATCAACTGGGACATTGTTTTTCGGCAGTCTCGCTATGGTCGTTCAGACATGGGGAACCATGACGATGCTGAGGCGTACGTCAATTGTCCTTTTGACGAAGATCATTACAACGCGTTTGTCGAAGCCTTGCTGGAGGCTGACAAAGTGCGGCCGCGCGAGTTCGAAGAACAACGATACTTCGAGGGATGCTTACCCATCGAAGTCATGGCGAAGCGAGGCCGCAAGACGCTGAGCTTTGGTCCCATGAAACCGGTTGGACTTGAAGACCCCAAGACGGGTCGTCGGCCTTTCGCAGTGCTGCAGCTTCGGCTCGAAAACACGTCCGGCACGGCATACAACATGGTGGGTTTTCAAACGCGTTTGAAACGAGCCGATCAGAAACGGGTGTTTCGAATGATACCAGGCTTGGAAAACGCAACTTTCACACGATGGGGATCCATTCATCGAAATACTTTTGTCGATGCACCTAAGGTTTTGGATGGAACGCTTCAAGTGCGCAGCGCGCCAGGTGTCTACCTAGCCGGCCAGATCACGGGTGTTGAGGGATATGTCGAAAGCACCGCGTGCGGTCTGATGTGTGGTCGCATCGTGGCGCAAAGGCTCAAGGGCTTGGAACCGATGATTCCCCCTGAAACAACAACGCTGGGCGGATTGCTTCGGCGTCTCAACACCAACCACAACGACTTTCAGCCATCGAATGTCACCTGGGCGCATGTCGCACCCATCCAAGGGAAAATGAGCAAGGCTGCAAAAAAGGCAGCCCTCGCACAGCGGGCCATGAAAGACCTTGAAGCTTGGTTAACCAAGGCCCCTGACGATGACCTGCGTTCCGGACTGGACGCGCTCATCGCTCAGCGTTAGAGCGAGCGGCAACCTCTCTGGTCCTACGGATCTGGCAACAATGCCGCAAAAGAATGAACGACTCAGTCAGATCGCCAAGGCGATTGGCGCAGCTGCTGGCGCAGCCACACTGGCTTGCGCGACAAGTGCATGCACGAGCGTTTACCGAGGAGCTGTTGAGGTGAACCCCGCCGAAGTGCCGCGCGGCACACTCATCGCAACCTTTGCTCGCACCGATTGCAAGGACAACGATGAACCCACGGTTTACGTGGACTATGTTCAGGGCGTTGATGGCAAAACGTTTGTTGTTGAACGAAGCAGTGTAGACCGCTGGCTGTTGATTTCAAACGGTCGACGTGAGGGGGATGTCATTGTTTTTCAAGCGATACGCGAGTCGAGCGAATTGCGCGAATACCGATTTCCGATACGGGTTGACCAACCTGGGCAGTATCTCTGGGCTACTGATTTCAAGAAACCCGCGGGATCGAGGCATCGATTTGAAACCCAAGTGCTCGGGACGCCAAACCACTGCCGTCTGCTTCTCGCCGATCCCCTGACGGGCAAAACGAAAACGGGCCCCGAGCACCAAGGTTGGGGGTTTGACGACAAGTCTTTTGTGGTGGGAGACCACGTATTGGTGAGTGTGCAAGGTCGAACGCTTCCCGCGGAGGTATTGCAAGCCCCAGGAGGCAAATACTTCGTGCGTCTTGAGGGAGTTGAGGGGGATGGACGCTGGATCGAAGCTTCGGAAATAGTGGGTCGATTAATAAAATGAAACCTGTGAGCTACCCAGGGCATGGCTCGATGCCGAGGAAAAAACAACCATGAGAGCTGGACTGGTCGGTTACACCCAAACAGGCAAAACAACCCTGTTTAACGCACTTACAGGACAAGCTGCTGCCACAGGTGTGGGAGGTCGTTCGGACAAGCCGAATCTTGGTGTCATCAAAGTTCCCGATCCGCGAGTGGACAAGCTCACGGAGATGTATAAGCCACGCAAAACGGTTTTTGCCGAAGTCCGATTTGTTGATGTTCCTGGTCCGAGGAATAAGGGGCGAGGTTTGGACTCGAGCACGTTGCAATCGTTGCGTGAAGTGGACGCATTGACCTTGGTTCTTCGCGGGTTCCCCGGCCTGGACGGCACGGCGGCGGACCCGGTTCAGGAGATGAACGACTTCGAAGCGGAGTTAACCATCAACGACCAAATCGTGGTGGAGAAACGATTGGCGCGTTTGCAAAAGGAACAAGCCAAGGGCATTGAGGTTGAAACACTAGCGTCGTGTCTTGAGGTGTTGTCTGAGGGCAAAGCGCTGCGTTCGATGCAACTCCGGCCGGAGCAAGAAGCAGTGATGGCGTCGTATGGCTTCGTGTCGCGCCAACCCATCTTGGCCGTCGCAAACGTAGCTGAAGATCAGGCAGCAAATCCACCGGCGCAAGATCTCATCAACGCTGCATCGCTTCGCGGCATTGAAGTCATGTCGGTCTGTGCTTCCATTGAGGCCGAAATTGCAAGACTCCCAGTCGAAGAGCAGGGTGAATTTCTCCAGAGTCTTGGCCTCTCTGAGCCTGCATCCGCAAAATTCGTTCGTCACGCCTATGGGTTGCTCGACTACATCAGCTTCTTCACGGTGGGGCCTGATGAAGTTCGTGCTTGGACGACGCGCCGGGGCGATTGTGCACCCCGGGCAGCGGGCCGGGTGCATTCGGATATGGAGCGCGGATTCATTCGAGCTGAGGTGATGAAGTACGAGGAATTCCTGCAGGCTGGGAGCGAACAAAAACTCAAGGAACAAGGCAAATTCCACGTGGAAGGGAAGAATTACGTCGTACAAGACGGCGACATGCTTTGCTTTCGCTTCAACGTGTAGCTTCCAATCCGAAATCTACCGGCACTGCACGAACTGTCTGCGAACTCCGCTTGGCATAGGTTGGGTAAAAACGCCTTCTGGAAGGGGCGGATTGAGGCCCACATCCTCGTAGCGGAAGCGCATATCATCGCGTGTATAGGGCACTTGAACGTGGATTTTTCGCGGGATCTCGGCGCGACAGGCAGGCCCGCTCGGTGGGATGGGCGGATCTAAGCCTAGTTCGTCTTCACGTGGCGGCATCGTGGTGGCGTCTTTGTGACCCGACAAAGATGCTTCAAAGTGAATGTAATCGCGCTGCATGACTTTGACGTACTTGACTCGCAAACGTTGCTTTGCGTAGTGCAGGGCGTAGTCGGCGGGATTGGGTTCCAAGTGGATTTCTTCTCGCGCCTCATGTTGGCTGAACAACACAACGACATAGTGACCGTCGTCCCATCGCAGCGTTGCTTGAGAGGAGTCGTGAGCGAGCAAGGGGGCTTCGCCGCGCATGAGTCGAACAAGCGCGTGGGCGGGCATTCGTACTTGAGTCAAACGGGCGATGTTGCAGGGTTCGGGGGGGCCCTCGAGAAAGGCCTTGTTCTTCATGTCAAAGAAGGAAAAGCGACGATTGTTGGAGGTGAGCGTGGCGAGGGTAACTCCGAACTGGGAGATGACATCGAATCGGACCCGAGCGGGATCGACTGCCATGAGCATCACATCTCCACGGATGCGCCCTTGCTTATTCATGTGGTCAAGTTTGCCCTCCCCTGAAATTCCGCGAGCACAAGCATAGGTCGACTTCATTTGATCGAGTGCCGTCCTTGCGTTGGGAAATTGTGAGGCAGGTGGAGTTTTTGAGCATGCGACCGTGCCAAGGAAAGCAAGCGCCAGCGTGAGCGGGATCATCCGACCGATCATGACGGACAAGGCTAGTCCCAAACCAAGCGATTCGGGGTGGTGATTGTTAAGCTGCCGACGCGTCAAGAGAATATCTGCCGTGGGGGAAGTTTCGAACACGCCACAGGTTGGAGTTATTCATGGGTTCAGGATGAACGCAGAGCTTCCAGCACGTCGAGATCGGGGATGCAGATAGGCAGTGTGGCGCGCACAACAGCGATATCATGTTTTTCGCACATCCTCGCGATACTGTATCCATCAAAGAGAACCACAGCGGCAGCGTTGGAAGCGGCGGCTTCTTCTCGAGCGCCAGAGAGCACAGGCCCGGATGAAACAAGCCAGCCAACGGTAGCGGGGCCGTAATGATGGAAGGCACCTCTTAGCTCTGTAACACGTTCTCGACCAATTTCTCGACCGTCGCGACGGATGACTAGGGCAGACTGAACGTTTCCAGCGCCGGTGTCATGCATTGCGGTGAAGTGGGCTTCATGACCGGGAATTCCGGCACGGCGTACAGCGCGAACGTGGTGGAATCCAACGCGTTCGAGCACCAGCAACACGAGCTCAACAAAGGCGTGACCGGGAAGCTCTTGAAGTTTTCGAACAAAGGCTTTTCGAGCGACGTCGCGGTAGCGTTCGACAGCACCGAGGGCCTCTTGTTCAAGGCGAGCCAGGTCACTGTTGAGGAGCCAATCGGTGAGGGAGACGCGTCCGCCGACGAAACGGAAGCGAGGACGCTGACCGGCTGCAAGTCGTCGGAGGTTGTCCGCACGGACGGTTGCAGCGATTTGAGATTGGAGTTGTTGGATATCCCCGGACAAACGTCCCCTACGCTGCGCGGTTTCCGCGAGTTGGCGAAGCGAAACGGGCCCAGATGCGCGGTCGCTCGCGCCAAGCACCATGGCGATGGTATCGGCCATATCTTTACCGCCAAGGTCATCGATGGCGACGTGGTCCAGGGCACTTGCCCCAACTTCCAGCACCACGGGGTGATGGCTACTGGTTGTTGCGAGGGTACGGGTTTCGGCGACAGAGCCATCGGCGTGAGTGCTGTCTGTCGGGCCGACGGGCGAGGCCGAATAGGAAGCACCGTTGGAATCTTGGCTATTTTTCGGGCGGCGGCGGCGACGGCGGCGGCGTCGAGATCCTTCACGCTCGGCGGGCTGTTCTGGGGACGCGGCGGCAGTCTGACTTTGATCAGCTTCCTCTGGTGGGGAAGCGATAGGGTCGGTGGTCTCTTCGCGCACAGGTGGGACATGAGGGAGAACGTCTTTGGGGGGCGTTTCGGGGGGCGAGTCGACCGCAGCCGATTCGCTTGGGGTCTCAGCGGAAGCTTGCTCCTCATCGACAGGTTCGGGAGCTTTTTCCTCTGCATCCTTCTTCTTACGTCGGACAGGACGCCGCTTCGTGGATGTGGAGGGTGAGTCGGCGGCAGCGACTTCTTTCGCTGTTTTCTCCACAGCGGCTTTCTCTTTGACGCTCGGTCTTTTCTCCGATTTTGGCGGAATGTCTTCTTCAATCGGCCTTTCAGGAGCGGTAACGGTGCGCGCGGTGGGTCTGGTTTTTACGACCATATCTTTGAGCAGACCAGACTCTTCCCATTCCTTGAGGGCAAAAACCCCAGGTCGTACACGGACCAAGGGGTTTTCGTCGCCTTGTTTCTTGAAAAGGGCCGCAAGTCTCGCACCCATCGTTACCTCAGGGCTCTTGCCCACGTGGCTCAGAAGGCTTTTTTCGATCGCGTATGCCGTAATCTCTTTGTAGTGAAGCGGCCTACCAACCTGTCGCAGCACCTCTGC
>PDWJ01003499.1_pt1 | contig 14922 bp, 14 predicted proteins | sample 1430881 | NCBI WGS metagenome assembly PDWJ01 (sample SAMN01162460, study PRJNA174530) | Oral metagenome, whole genome shotgun sequencing project. | biome: Marine environment; feature: Marine mammal; material: Swab sample of the gingival sulcus; isolation source: swab sample of gingival sulcus... | reverse complement strand
AAAAATGCAATCAACATGCGCGGCGGTGCAACTACTGTGTTATTAAGTGTATGAGCAAATAATTTCTTATTGTCTTCTGTTCTAAAGCGAATACCTAAACGCCTTGCCTGAGCATCACTTAAATTAGAACAGCTGCCCACTTCAAAGTATTTTTGTTGACGGGGCGACCACGCTTCGACGTCGATGCTCTTTACTTTTAAGTCGGCCAAATCGCCTGAGCAACATTCTAACTTGCGTACAGGTATGTCTAAACTCCTAAAGAATTCGACCGTCGCATTTAGCATGACATCGAACCACTTAAAGCTATCTTCTGGCTTACAGACGACAACCATTTCTTGTTTTTCGAATTGGTGAATGCGGTATACACCGCGTTCTTCAATGCCGTGCGCACCTTTTTCTTTTCTAAAACAGGGCGAATAACTGGTCAGTGCTTGTGGCAGTTCTGCTTCGTCCATTAACGTATTAATAAATTTACCAATCATCGAGTGTTCACTAGTGCCAATTAGGTAAAGATCTTCACCCTCTATTTTGTACATCATGCCGTCCATTTCGGCGAAACTCATCACACCAGAAACCACTTCACCGCGAATTAAATAAGGCGGTATGTAGTATTCGAAACCCTTGTCAATCATAAAGTCACGTGCATAGCTAAGAACGGCTGAATGCAGCCTAGCAACATCACCCTTCAAATAATAAAAGCCATTGCCACTGGTCTTGCGAGCGCTCTCTAAGTCGATGCCGGCGAGGCGCTCCATAATCTCGACGTGATAGGGCACCTCAAAATCGGGCACGACTGGTTCACCAATCCGCTCCAGTTCGACGTTTTCACTGTCGTCTTTGCCGATTGGTACGCTGTCGTCGATAATATTGGGCAGGCGCATTAATTTGCGCTTGAGTTCGGCGCCTAAATTGGCTTCAGCCGCTTCGAGCGCGGCTAATCTTTGCGCCATCTCAGTGACTTCGGCCTTGACCTTTTCGGCCGCGGCGCGCGCGCCAGATTTCATCAAACTGCCAATTTCTTTGCTCTTGGCATTGCGAAAAGCGCGCAAGTCGCCGGCTTCGGTCACCGCGGCGCGCAATTTTTGATCGAGCGCAATCACTTCATCGACCAACGACAATTTTTCCTCTTGAAATTTTTTTTTCAAATTTTGCTTGACGACTTGTGGATTAAATCTGACAAATTTAATATCTAACATCATGTCCTCCCGTTTAAATCAAAAAACCGTCCCCTGTCATAAAGGGACGGTTTAAACCGCGTTGCCACCCAATTTGATCGTCATCGACAATCCACTCGATTATGCGATAAAGGGCATCTCCTTTGGCTTTCGCCAACGCTCACAAAGTAGAAATTCGGTCGGCGTTATCGATTTTCAGCAGCCATCGACTCTCTTAAAACGCCTCGCCAAACCGTCTTTGGTCACAGCGATTTCACTATCTATATTATACCCCTTTTAAGCCAAATTGCAAGGGGGCACACAGACTTTAAAATTCGGCCAAGCCCTTAGTGCGCGGATAGGGTTGCGCGTCGCGAATATTGGTCATGCCGGTGACGTACATCAAATAGCGATCGAAGCCGAGCCCAAAACCGGAGTGATAGACGCCGCCGTATTTTCTAGTGTCTAAATACCAACCGTAATCGGCCGGGTCTAAGCCCTTTTCTGCCATCATCTTTAGCAGTACGTCATAGCGTTCTTCGCGTTGTGAACCGCCGATCAATTCGCCGACGCCCGGCACCAGCATGTCGCAGGCGGCAACCGTCTTGCCGTCGTCGTTGAGGCGCATGTAAAAGGCCTTAATATCCTTTGGATAGTCGGTGACAAAGACCGGCTGTCGATAGGCTTCTTCGGTCAGGTAGCGTTCGTGTTCGGTCTGCAAATCGACGCCCCATTTGACCGGGTATTCAAATGTCTTATCGGCCGCCAATAAGCGTTCGACCGCCTCGCTATAAGTAATCCGTTTGAAATCGGAAGCCACTAGTTTTTGCAAGCGGTCGATTAACCCCTTTTGAATCCGCTTGTCGAAAAATTCCAATTCGGGACGCGCCCTTTCGAGTAAAAATTTGGTGATGTACTTGACCATTTCTTCCATCAAGTCCATGTCGTCGCTCAAATCGGCAAAGGCCATCTCCGGCTCTATCATCCAAAATTCAGCGGCGTGACGAGCCGTATTAGAATTTTCGGCCCGAAATGTCGGCCCAAAAGTATAGACGTTTTTAAATGCTAAGGCAAATGGTTCAACTGCCAACTGACCGCTGACCGTCAAATTGGTCTCTTTGTTGAAAAAGTCTTTACTGTAATCGACCGCACCGTCTAGTAGCGGCGGTCGCAGCATGTCGAGCGTCGTGACGCGAAACATTTCGCCGGCGCCTTCGCAATCGCTGCCGGTGATAATTGGCGTATGCACATAGATGAACTCGCGCTCGCTAAAAAATTGGTGAATGGCCTGTGCCGCCAGCGAACGGACGCGAAACATCGCCGAAAAGGTATTGGAGCGCGGGCGCAGGTGCGCAATAGTTCTCAAGTATTCAAAACTATGACGTTTTTTTTGCAGCGGATAATCGCCGTCCGACGACGCGAGCAGTTTAACGTCAGTCGCCTTTACTTCAAAGGCCTGCTTTGCAGTGGGCGTCAATACCAATTCGCCGCGCACTTCTAAACCGGCGGCGACGCCAAACTTAGTAATCGCTTCAAAGTTGTCTAAACTTGATTCGTAGACGATTTGAATATTGTTAAAATAGCTGCCGTCGTTTAACTCGATAAAACCAAATTGCTTTGAGCCGCGATTGGTGCGCACCCAGCCCTGTAAGACCACCTCACCAGCGGCGTATTTTTGCGGTTGTAAGTAAATGTCTTTAATGCGCGTCACTTGCATAACATCCTCCTTTTTTGATAATAAAAAACCTCATCCCATGGGACGAGGTCATCGTGGTACCACCCAATTCTACACTGTACATACTCTCTTTGCTAACGCACGGCGTGCGCCTAAGCCTACTCGCAGCGCTTTCGGTTAGGATCTCCGGACTGTTCTTCACATCGGCACGTCGCTTTGGCTCACACCATCCCAAAGTCGCTTAACCCGCTAACCGAAGTTACTCGTTCCTTCAACGATAATGATAACAGTATAATTGAGCGCGCCGCAGTTGTCAATAGTTAGTTGGCAACTGACTCAGAGCGCTCGATTGTCAAGACGCAGACGTCGTCGCGCTTGTTGCGCTGATTGCCATTACTGATTAAGTCGCGCGCCAACAAATCGAGCAGTTGGCGACCGGTATAATGTAAATTGGAATCGAATAAGGCGAGCAGACGAGACTCGTAATTGCCGTCATCTGTACCGACGTCGAGCAAGCCATCGGTGTACAAAATCAACTTGTCGCCGACCGCCAGATGAATCGTTTCAGATGCGTAGTCGACGGCGCTGTCAATGCCGATAATCGGGTTGCTTTGATGACCAAAAGTCTGAATGGCGTCGTTTAGCTTCCACGGAAAGGGGTGCCCGGCGCGAACAAAGTTAAAACTGTGTTCTGCTGTGTTGATCACGCCGTAAAAGGCGGTCATATAAGGTTCTTCCACCATGTCAATCAACTGCCGATTCAATTTGTTCATCAGCTGTTCCGGCTGATCAAATATATTGGCATTGGTCGCCAGCAAGCCCTTGACCATCGTGGTGATCAGCGCCGCCGGCAAGCCGTGTCCAACGACGTCACACATGAAAATGCCAATTTGACAATCGTCGATTGGAATGATGTCAAACATGTCGCCGCCAATGTCTTCGAGCGGAAAGTAGATAAAATCGATATGATAATCGGCCTGTACGACTGGCGACTTGGGGATGATGCCCTTTTGCACCGCCTTAGCCAGCGCTAAGTCCCTTTTAAACTTATCGTTCAACTTGTGAACAATTTGATTTTGTTCAAACAATTCAGCCCGTTGCCTTTCGATGTCAGTAATGTCGTCAATCAAAAGCAACGCGTGTTTTTGGCCCTCGATGAGCAATGGTTTACAACTGTAACGATAATAGCGGCGCACTTGCGGATGGTGCGCATCGTGTTGGCGCACCAAGCGGCGATCGCGCGTTTCGCGATTCTCCTTTAAGGCGCCATCAATGGCATCCATCAACTGACACTCGATACAGTGCAAGGCCTCGCCATCGCGATCGTCGGCGTTATCGACGGCGACCGACCTACTCAACACGTCGCAAATGCGGCCCTTTGCCGGTTCGATGAACAAATTGACTTTTTCGACAGAATTGTCGTTGAGCGATCTCAAAAAATATTTTTCGTCAACTAAAAAAACGCCAACGTTCAAGTGGTTGATTACAATACTTGTCAATTCTACTTCACTGACGACGGCGTTCTTATGCTCCATTTAGGTCCTCACAACTAAAAAAATTTACTACATCGCCAATTCAACGCGTTCGTTAAAATCGTGTAGTGTTTTGCGCGTGGTGCGCGTCAATATTGATAAATCCTCTAAAAAATCATAACGCATATTGACTTCGTCGAGTAAAAATAATTTTTGGTCGAGCACTTGCCAACTGTTACCGCGTTCCATTTGCTGAATGATCGCAAAGGGAAAATTGTACATCATTTTGGCGTTTTTGACGGCGCGCAAATAGTCGTTAGCCGACTGGTAATCGTCAAACGACTTCAGCACCCGCTTATCGATTTCTTGGGTGACAATATCTTGAATCTTCAATTCGCTTTCAATGCGAAATAACGTCACTAAGTACATGGCAAGCCTCCACATCTATCATAACACGAATTTGATTTATTATTGTTACAATTAGATTACTATTTCAAGACTTTTCTATTTTATATCGACCGGCTGCCGCGCTTTACGGCAGCGCCTAAAGGGCGTATAATAAGATGACTAAAACCTGAGATGAGGCGCGTGATGACGAGACAAAAAACGATTCAAAATCTAGTGATAATCTTTGGGCTGATCGCCCTATTTAGCTGGCTCAACCGCGCGCCGCAAAGCGCGGCGCCGGTCGAACTTGACGGGCCCTACCAAGTGGTTTACGTCATCGACGGCGATACCATTATCATCGAGCGGGACGGCAGCGAAGAAAGGTTGCGCTTGATTGGCATCGATACCCCCGAACGCGGGCAACCCTATTACGCACAGGCCAAGCGCTTTACCGCCGATTTATTGGACGAAACATTCGTCTACATCGAAATGGACGAAGACCCCTATGACAAATACGGTCGAACGCTCTGCTATGTTTACCTCGACGATGGCCTACAAATGGCCAATGCCTTAATCGTCGAAGCCGGCTGGGCTAAACTGTTGACGATTGAACCGAACGACAAATACAAAACCCGCTTGGCGCGGGCTTTACAAACAGCTATTACAAATGGGCGCGGCATGTATTGAATTCGGCGGCACCTAAAAGCGATCGAGCATATCGAGATAGGCCTCAATCTGAATGCCGCGATAGGTGTCGGCGGCGTCGATATTGAGTTCAATCAACGACTTAATGTAGCGCATGGCACTTTCAGTGGCGCTTTCAACCGGCTCACCTGCTAAAATGCGACCGATAAAGACAGCCGAAAAAATATCGCCGGTACCCGGAAATTCAGCCGGCACGGCTTCAAATGGTATTTCAAAGTACTGTCGGCGCGCGGCATTGTAGCCAATTACGGCTTTGTGGTCGGCAAATGACACGCTGGTGACGACGATGTTTTTAGCGCCCAGCTGGCGCAGATAGTCGACGATGGCGCGCCCCTCGTCTCTAGAAATCAGATCGCGCGGCATCTGTTCGGCAATAAAAGCCGCCTCAGTATAATTTGGCAGGATGTAATCGGCCGTCGAGCAGAGTTCGCGCATATATGAAATGGTCTTTTGGGCGACGCCGTTGTAGAGTTTATTGTTGTCGCCCATAATCGGATCGACGAATATTTTTTTGCCCTTCTGCCTCTCCCGCTTGCAGTAATCTAATACCAACGCCACTTGGGCTTCCGAAACGATGAAGCCAGTCGAAATGGCATCGAAAGAAAAATCTAACTGATCCCAAACCGCCAAACACTTTTTCATGTAGTCTGACGTATCCAATATTTCAAACTTACCGTAGTTGAGGGTGTTTGATACCAGAGCCGTCGGCAAATTGTAAAGGTCGTAACCCAAATGCGATAAAATCGGCGCCATCGCCGAAATCGCCACTTTCCCATAACCCGGTAAATCGTTAATCATCAGTATTTTCTGCTTCAAGTTGTACTCCGTTCTAGTCGCGCCGGCGGCGCATCTCATTGTTTAGTTGACTTACTTCTATTTTGAACCCAAGTTTCCCAGTCGTCTTTGACGCGCTGTCCGGACAGTTGATCGGCCGCCAGCGCATTGCCCATTTTTTTGGAAAAGAGCAGATAAAAAATCAACAGGCCACCGACAAAGGTCGACAATAGACAAAACAACCCTGCCGACAAGCCAAAGACGTAATTGTAGGTACGCGCAAAGAGCGTCAAAAACACCAACGCCGCCAGCGCGGCAATCATGCCAAAGAACACATAGAACTCATCGCCTAAAAACAAATCGACTTGTCGATCTGTCAAGATCATAATCGCCATTTCGCGATTGACCTTTTCCTCTGTCATCACTTGATGAATCTGCTCGCTGGTCGATTTGACGCGATAGCCATTATAAATGCCGACGGCGAGCGCCAGCGCACTCAACAGCAAACAGATGACAATGATATTCTTAGCAAATTTAGAAAATTTATAATGCATTAGTCCTCCTCTGCCAACACCTCGCTCATCTTTTGGCTAATCATCGCTAGATTGTCTTTGTCGAGTTCGAACATGTAGAGTTTGTAACCGGGCATTAAATACGACGATAGCCCACTGCGGCCGCGCCCTTCGACGATGACCGACTCGACTTCTAACTGATTGCGCGTCGCCAATAGATAATCGACCCAGTGCATCACTTGATCAAAGCTCACATTGGTTTGTAGCGACTTGGCGACCGCATGTAAAATGCGCTCGGAATTCAGTAAATTTTCCTTTTGCATCAATTTTTCAATCACGGCCTTTATGACCTTTTCTTGGTTGCGGTTGCGATCGAAATCGCCGTGTTTTAAAGCGTAGCGCTCCCTGACGTAGCCGAGCGCTTCACGCGCCGTCATGTGAACGTTGCCAACCGGAAAGTAATCGCCGCCGTGCAGCGAAACAAATTCTTGATCGTTGTAGACATCGACGCCGCCGATTACGTCAATCACTTCTAAAAACGAAGTGAAGTTGACGCGCACAAAAAAGTCGATTTTATTGCCGTAGAGATTTTCTAAAGTGTGTAGCGACGCCCCTACGCCATACAGGCCGGCGTGCGTCAGTTTATCGTACTGATTATTGCCGCCGTCGGCGATTCGCACATAGGCATCGCGCGGCATCGACGTCAGCATAATTTTACCCTTGGCCAAGTTGACGGTCATGACGATGTTGACGTCGGAACGCGACACGGTCTCCAATTCACCATAGCTGTCGATGCCGCTGATATAGACGTTGAAACTTTCGACTTTTTCAACTTTGGGCGTCGGCAATTCGACCGCTTGTGAAACCGGCTGTTGATCGATCGTCTTTAAATTGGTCAATACGTCTTCGTAAACCGATTCAAATAAGGCCTCTGATTTACTGGTTAAAATGACCGTGCCCTCACCGCCGGCGATTAAACACTGATACAATTCTTCTTGCGATGACAAGTAAGTGACTTCGACAGTGCGCCCCTGCTGAATGAGTGCCTGCTCAATATCGGCGCGATCAAAGGCCAAGCCGTAAACGGGCTTGCCGGCCAAATCTTCAAATGTTTCAGCGGCGCCATCTAAGGCCACAAATTTGACCATATTGACACTCTGTTGCGCACTCTGATTCACCGTGTCAAAAAAGCGCAGCGTCGCATTCACCTTATACAGTACATAGCCGTCGATTAGCAGCACGACAATCAGCAGGGCAATTAACCAGCGCTGATATTTTTTGGTGCGATATAACAGCGCCGTCAATGCGACGGTAAACAGGGCTACCACCAACAAGGCGGCGCGCAATTTGCCAATCGACAGTAAATCGGTTTTGTTGAGTATGTAATACAAGTAGCCGAGCGACGTCAACAGGACGGCGCTGACCAGCAATAGAATCTTCTTTGAAAGTTGCATTTTTTCTTCCTTGACAATAAGTGTTCCCAGCGACGGGCATCAAATATAGTTATTATATCAAATGTCCGTTGCAATACAAGAATATTTGCTATTATACATTATTTGGTTTAAAATCTATTTCGATAATTTTTCCCAAGCCTCTTTTATCGACATGCTTAAATAATAAATTGGCAACCCAGCCAAAGCGCTTGTCGAGCGGGCGATAGCCGGCCATGTAGCCGCGCGCTGTCACACTGCTAAAGCGATCGCTCCAAGTTGCCAATTCGGCGCTGTCTTCGACGCTAAAGTAAAGGCCGACGTCGCGCATATTTGCCGCACCGAGCCAAGTCTTGGCCATTTTTTTTAGACCCTTGCCGTTGGTGGCGTCAAAGGCCAGCTTCGCGCCGGGAAAGGCCGCCGCCATCGCCACGAACAAGTCCTTTACCGCCGCCCGTTTAAAATAATAGAAGACGCCCGATGCAAAGAATACCGCACCGCGCGCCGGATCGAAATCAATTTTATCAAACCAACTGCAATCGCTTAAATCGGCCGCAATATTGTACTCTAAATCGCGCGCCGGCAACAGCTGATTGCGCACCTCTATCACATCGGGAAAGTCAATATTATAACCGCGCGCCGTGCCGTTGGCGACACTGTAAAACGTCGTATCGAGACCGCAGCCCAAATTGACGACTGACGCCGCCGGGTGTTCGGCCAAGTAACGACGGCAAACCGTACCCAAATCAAATTGTCGCGTAGCGGCCATGATGGCACCGATTTTTAATTTGAAACTGGGCTGTTTGGCCATATCGTAATCAATCTGCGACCACAGTTCCAGCGTCGCCCGATCGTCGAATAAATCGGGGTACAGCTCAACTGCTCGCTTGCGGCCATAAAGTGGTATCAGCAGCGTCTCTTGGACAGAATTGCGCTCTATTCTATATTTTTTCATCAATCTCCTCGTTTTCTAAGCATTATTTTAAAGGTATTTTACCCAAAACAATCGCAAAATAACGCGCAGTTTTGGGTAAATGGTTTTGCCGTGATACTATATAGCACTATTGTGGTTCGGCAGTCAGATGGTCGATTTTACGCCATTCCGCCTTGAGAATAAACGCACTGATTGAGGTCGACAAAATATCGGATAGCGGAAAGGCCAGCCAGATGCCAATTAAGCCCAAGTTGAACGCTTTCGGCAAGACGATCACCAATGGCAAGAGCATTAGCACTTGGCGCATCAGCGACAGCACGAGCGCCGGTTTGGCCTTGCCAATCGCTTGGAAAAACGAGGCCGAAATAATTTGCAAACCGACCACCGGCACGCCCAAGAACATGATTTTAATCGCCGAAGCGCCAATTAAAATCGCCGATTGATCATCGGTGAACAAGTTGAGAATTGGCATGTGAAACAACATGATAAAGGCCAGCGCGATGGTACAATAGACGACGAGCGAAGCAATGCCAGTCTTAACGGCCTTTTTAACGCGCGCCGCCGACTTGGCGCCATAGTTAAAGCCGACGATTGGTTGAAAGCCCTGCACGATGCCAAACATCGGTAAGAAGACAAACATCATCACGCGATTTAGAATTCCAAAGGCCGATAGCGCAATATCGCCGCCATAAAAGACGATGCCATTGTTTAAGAAAATGGCCAACACGCTGCCGGCCACTTGTCTAATAAACGACGGGAAGCCCAGTTTGACGATGTCTTGAATGTACTGATAATTTAATTTGAGCGTTTCACGACTCAGTTTAATGATGCTCTTGCCGGTCGACATATAAACGATGGCAGAAATCAAGCTGACGTACTGACTGATAACCGTCGCCAGCGCCGCGCCGCGAATGCCCATTTTAAACCCGAAGATGAAAATGGGATCGAGCACGATGTTGAGACCCATGCCAATGACCATCAAAATCATCGACATTTTGGCATTGCCCTCGGCGCGCAACACATTGCTATTGACCATCGACAGCATTAAGGCAAATGTGCCAATAAAAATAATCTGCATATAATCGCGCGCGTAGGGCAACAGCGTGTCAGATGCGCCAAACAACTGCAAAATCGGCACGATAAAAATCGAACCGAGTACGGCTAAGCTGAGCGCTATCAGCGCCATCAAGGCATAAGCCGTACCGGCGTATTTGCTAGCTTTGTCAATTTCACCGGCACCAAAACTGATCGAAATATTTGCCTGGACGCCAATGCCGACCAATAGCGCCAGCGACATAATCGCCATTTGAATTGGAAACGATACAGTCAAGCCACCAATCGCCAGTGCACCAACGCCCTTGCCGACAAAAATAGTGTCGACGACATTATAGAGTGCGTTGACCATCATGCCAACCATCGCCGGCAGCGATAATTTTAAGAGTAGTGTGCCAATTTTCTCCTCGCGAAGCATTTTTTCTCTGTCGTTCATAGTATCCTCTAATAGTTTGCGGTGACGATTAGTTTCGTCGACAGCACTAGTGCAGTCGCCAACAAAATGTGTCCAATGCCGGCGACACCGCTCACCGCAGCGACGATGGCACCGTAGTAATTGTAACCCAGCACCTCAATCATACCCTTAATCATCATCATTATAACCGTTAAACTCAAACCGATATGCCATAGCATCAAGGGGCGCTTGAGGCGCGCCAGCAACTGTGGATTTTTCTGATTGAGTATCACCAGTAAGACGTAGACCATCATCAAACCGAAGGCCCCCAACATGATTAAATGACCGTGCATATTGGACAACGCGCTATCGGCCGTAAAGCGATAGGCCTTGCTAAACTCGCGGAAAAAGACCCCCGCCGCCAGACCGAATATTAGGTAAACAAAGGCCATTTCGGCAATTCGCCTAACTGAAAAGTCGGCCATAAAACGGCGATAAGCGAGGTAGACGATTAAAAAATAAGCCACCGTCTTTGGCATCATCAAGGCGCCCAAAGCCGGAAAATCGTTGACCCATAAGACGACCGGCAAATAAAACAGAAAGCTCAAACTAATCAACGTCGCCATATAGGACAGGCCCTCGACGCGGCGCCTTTGATAACTCCAGACGATTAGCAGCAACCCCATCAGCGCAAAGGGGATATTGCGCAAGATGGCAAATGTGTAATTGCCCGGCAGCGTGCCCCATTCATTTTGAGGCATTAGAATCAAAATGATGCGCAAGGCACCTAAGCCAATCATTAAAAAGTCTTTGAACTTGCTAAAGTCGCCAGTTTGTCGCTTCAAGAAGTAATAGTACAGCAGATAGAAAAGCGTCATCGTCAGCGAAGTCACCGCTTTGCCATAAGACAGCAATGCGGCGTTGCCGGCAAAGCCAGTCGCGCTCCAATAAGAAATAACGCGCGGCAGCAAGTGAAAGGCATCGCCGACGCCCAACAGCAGCCCCATCACGCCAAACATTTTAGCCCGTTTATCGGCCTGCATTAATAGCTGAATCGCCAAGCCGATGACAAACGAAAGATACAAAATATCAAAAATCGATTCAAATAAAGCCATCATAACCTCCCCCTATTGACAGAAACAATTAAGCGATAAATAATTGTTCCCTTAAACCAGTCGTCAATAACTTAATGTAAATTTGGTATTTCTTTAAAAACTGCTGTTTAGTCCAAGCTTCGGAAAAATTGCGGGCAATTAAGTCGTGCACCGCCGCCTTAATTAAGTGAATCGCCTCACTCGCCATTAATTCAGCGCGCAACCCCTCAGCTTTCACTGCATCAAGTGGCGTCTGATTGTGTTTTGTACGCTTTAAATAAGCTTGCCACTTTTGTTGCAGCAGCGGCGTCCAACCCAAATAGCGATTGCGGTAAAGCGCATACTTTTTGGGGTCGTGGATTTCACGCGCAATGCGCTTGCCGTATTGCGCCAGACAAGTCGCCATATCAAACTCGTGTTTGCGCAGCAAAAAGTTGAAAATGTCGTGCATCTCTTTCGTTTCACTCGCCAGCAAATAGAAATAACAATCCTCAAGGTCGTCAAAATACTTGTAGAAAGTCCCCCTGGCAACGCCCAAGCGACCGACGATATTCGCGACGCTGGCCTCGCTGAAACAATTCATTTCAAACTCGTCGCGACAGACATTTAATATCGCCGCACGTCGCTTTGACGTCAAGTTTAAAAACGTAGATTTTGGCATAAATCCTCCCCAAATTAGCGGTGTATCGAGCCAACCAAAAACGCTCGCGACCTATCGTCACGGCGATCTAAACCCCAAGTGACACAGCGTCACCACTGAGCCAAAACCAAAGTGACACCTCGTCACTATCCCTATTTACAGTATAGTGACACCATGTCACCTTGTCAAGAAATAATTTAAAAACAATCAAAAAAACCTCTGAAAGCGCCTATTTTCAACACATTTATCATTCTCCCACGGTGCCAGGTTCAGTTGTGCCTGCTTATTTTTCTTTCTCGGTGCCAGGTTGCCCTGTGTGCTGGATTGTCCTTTTGGGTGCCAGGTTGCCCTGTGTACCGGATTGTCCTTTTCGGTGCCAGGTTGCCCTGTATGCAAATTCTTTTTTTTCGGTGCCAGGTTGCCTTGTGTGATAATCTTCCTTCTGGGTGCCAGGTTGGTTTGAAAATCATCTCGCCTTTCAGGACGCGCTTCGCCGAACTATGGGCTATTTAGTTTTGATTATTCTCTCCATCTATGATATTGTGAATTTGTCGGTTTATTGAATAAGCACCCGTGCAAAAGAGGACAATGTGAAAAAGACTAAAATTTTATTTGTATGCTTGGGCAATATCTGCCGTTCGCCCTTAGCCAATGAAGTGTTACAAGACTTAGTGAATAAAGCCAATTTAGCTGATAAGTTTGAAATTGATTCTTGTGGTACGGGCGCTTGGCACGCCGGCCAATTAGCCGATCAGAGGATGAGAAGTGAAGCGCGCAAGCACGGCATTACAATGACGCACCGCGCGCGGCAGGTGACGCAAGATGACTTTGCCTACTACGATTTAATTCTAGCTATGGACAAGTCCAATTTAAAGCGGTTAATGGCGCTTTGCCCTCCGCAATTCGCCACTAAGATTAAACTCTTTAGGACGTTTGACCCCTTAGCTAACGACGACGACAAAGAAGTGCCCGACCCCTATTACGGCGGCCCAACTGGCTTTAGCAATGTTTATCAAATGGTCGCGCGCACTTGTCTTGAACTAATAAAAATTTTATAATTGCGGGTTAATCGGCCGCAAAACTAATAATCGCGTCGATTGACGACTGTTTTGACGATTGTGCAAGCGATTAAATTGATGATTAAGGCAGTCGCTATCAGTAGCCCAATCAGCAACCACTGCTGTTGTAATTGGACAAATGTATTGATAAGTCCTTCGAACGGCTCAATGTAATTTTCAGATAGCTTTCCCAATAAAAAAATGACGACGATTAGCACTATGGTCACATAGCGAGCAATATCGCTGTTAAACAATAGGGCGACTGTCAATAAAAGGCAGTTGTAAATCAGCGTAGCGCCATAAATGACGGCGACTAGCTGCGGTTCTACCGGCGCCGTGATGGCAAACATCTGCATCAGCTGGATGGCTAAGGCCGTTAGCGGCATCATCGCGCTCAAATTTAAAAAGCTAAACAAATAGCGTTCGGCTATCAACGTCGACCTGTCGATCGGCGCCGCTAAAACATAGCTGAACCAGTGAAAGCGCTCCTCGTTTTTAATCAGCTCCAAACTGGTGAAAACCGTACCAAACGCCGCCAAGAACAATATCAACATGGTGCCTCTCTCGCCGTTAAACAGCAGCGCATAAAGCGCCATAAAACCAATTAGTATCAGGTAGCGCCTTCTCAGCGCATAGTAATCCTTAAGCATCAACCCCAGCATGATTGTCTCCCTTAATTAACATGTACATCAATTCTTCTAACTGTATCAAAGCGTAATCGCCATCGTAATTGAATTTGCGCTTGTCGACCAGCAGTTTAAGGCTATACTGATTGCGCAAGCTGCGCAAGACACCTACTTTGGCGACGGCATCGCAATCATCCGCCGCACAATTCACGATGGCGTAGTTATCGCGCAGCGACTCAACCGACTGATTTAATACTATTTGGCCATCTTGAATAAAAATGTAGTAGTCGCAGATTTTTTCCAAATCGCTTAAAATATGCGACGATAACAACACAGTGCAGTTTTCATCGCTGACAAAGGCCTGTAAATGTTCCAAAAAATCGTCGCGGGCAATCGGATCCAAGCCGCTCGTCGCCTCGTCGAGAATGAGCACTTCTGCGCCGTGTGACAGCGCTATTGCCAAATTTAACTTCATTTTCATACCAGTTGAAAACAACTTTAACGCGACGTCGGCGGGCAAGCCATACACCTCTAAATAGCGCCTATAAACCGCTTTATCCCAGTTTTGATACAGTTGCGCCATCACCTTGCCAATTTGTCTTGGCGTCAAAATTTCGGGTGGCTCATCGCCCAAAATCACGCTGCCAATTTTGGATTTTTGGGCGGCCGTTAGGGTGCGATGAGGATTGCCCAAAATGTCAATTTGACCGTCGTCAATTAAGACGATGTCGAGCAACGCCTTGATGGTCGTCGTCTTGCCGGCGCCATTTTCGCCAATAAAGCCGACTATTGCGCCCTTTGGAATATCAAAATTGAGCGGGCCGAGCTTAAAGGTCTTAAATTGTTTGGTTAAATTTCTAACTTCAATCGCATTCATTGTGATTCCTCGTATAATAGTTTTAACATTTCAATTAATTGCTCCAGTGACAATTCGGCCACTTTGGCGTGCTCAATCGCCCGCGTCATATCATTTTCGATTTGCTTTAACTGCTCCTCTTTGTACAATTCTAAATT
>PDWJ01007952.1_pt1 | contig 14924 bp, 13 predicted proteins | sample 1430881 | NCBI WGS metagenome assembly PDWJ01 (sample SAMN01162460, study PRJNA174530) | Oral metagenome, whole genome shotgun sequencing project. | biome: Marine environment; feature: Marine mammal; material: Swab sample of the gingival sulcus; isolation source: swab sample of gingival sulcus... | reverse complement strand
GACATTCAAGGAAACTTTATGGCAATGACCCAACAAGCAAAATTCTACGGTATACAGCCGGTTATCGGTATTTGCCCGTTGCCTATTGTCGACGATATTATTCCTGCGTGGAAAGCATTTACCGATTTTAACCGAGTTTTACATGAAATGAAAATATTGAATGAATGGTTGCATAGCTATGTTTCGGTTTTTGCCAATATTTCAATCATTGATTATGAGGCAGCATTGAGTAAACAATTTGGAGAAAACCGTAAAGACTTATACATCGACGGGCTGCACTTAAACAAACAAGGCAATACTGTTTTAGCAAAAACAATGCTGAACTTTTTAGAAACATAAAAAGGCATAGGAAACCGCTGATTAATTCGAATGCGAATTAATCAGCGGTTCCATACATTGCAGATGCAAGACTATGCCGATTACGCGTACTATCTAGCGCGTCTTACACTCATGTGAGATTAATTTTCGCCGGTATATCGCGGATCATTTTGGATTTTCTTATAAATCCGCTTTGTTTCAGCCTCAGAATATTTTCTGCCGTTAACTTTTAATACCAGCTCATTTTTACCATTCTTTTTATCTTCCATTTTCATACTGTGATACAGTGTTTTAACACCACACCCTTTCAAGCTGACATCATAGATCATGTCAACCTTTTCCTGCATAGTCATCATATCACCGGTAACAATGACTTTACCGCTCATAGAGGTAAAAGGAATTAAAAATTTCCGTCCTTGAACTTTAGCAGTATCATTCAATTGTTTGGTAGGATAATTGGTATAGATGAAGGTTGTTATTTTATTTTTTTCATCTTTCTTTATAGTAAGCTGATTTTCATCCACAGCTCCCATCATTGCCTGTAGCGATGAATAGGCGAACACAGTACCTACGCCCATAACAGCATCGCAAACCTCTTGATCACTTGGCGCCGCAACTATCGACGCAGGAACCAGTAGCGCAAGTGCGCAAAAAACAGTTAAAAACTTTTTCATTTTCTTTTCTCCTATTAAACTATTTTATACAACTATTTGTATTAAACCGGATTATACACTTAACACCTAAAAAATAAAAGAGCCGGGTTCACATTTAAACCAGGCGAGGCATCACATACTGTTCCAAAAACCGTGCAACGCCGTCCTCATCATTTGTGTAATCGGTAACCGCATCTGCACACGCCTGTATTGCAGGTAAACCGTTTTTCATCGCGACACCGTAACCGGCAAGGCGGATCATAGTTTCATCATTCATACTATCACCAAATGCCAGTATAGACTCTCGCGGAATAGATAAACGAGCTGCTAATTCAAGCAACGCCTCACCTTTCCCTGTATGAGGAGGAATACATTCTAAGAAATACGGTTTACTAATAAACATTGTTACCTGCTTACCGAAAACTGCTCTAAATTCAGGTTCAGCCGCTGCGATAATCTGAGGCTCGGCAGGTATAAGCATTTTGTAGACCGGTACGGTTTTCAATATATGACGGAAATCATCGGGGATAACCGGTTTCAGTTTTGTTAAATGGGAATCGCTTTTAGAAAAAACCGTTTCTTTTGCCGCATAGAGGATATCCTCAACATATAAATGACACGAAAGTTCTAACGCTTCCACTTTGTCAAAAATAGTCAGCGCAAGTTCCGGTTCAATATAATGCCCTGCAAGCTCTTTTTCAGTATCGGATTCCACTGTTTGGGAGCCGTTATTGCATATCAGATAGCTTTGTCTTTTATTCAGACCGATCCGTTCGGCAGAATCAATCATTCCGCACCGGTTTCTTCCCGATGCAAGAACAACTTGTATGCCTTTTTGCATTGCGGCTTCCAAAACCGATACCGTGTAATCTGAAATACTTGTATCGCGGCGTAAAAGGGTATCGTCCAAATCAAGTGCAATAAGTTTTACCGTATTTTTCATAGGTTAGTCTTCCGCAGCGGGAAGCGGCTCTCCTTTCAGCATCATTCCGATGCGCTTTAATGCCTCGCGTATTTTGTCTATTTCCGTTGCATAACAGCAGCGCACAAAACCCTCACCGCCTGAACCGAATACATTGCCGGGAACTACCGCAACTTTGTAGTCATTGATGAGTTTAACCGCAAACTCTTCCGAAGTTAAACCTGTTTGACGGATGTCGACAAAAAGATAAAACGCACCGTCAGGGCGTACATAGGGAACCCCGATTTTGTCAAGTGTACTCATCATTAAATTACGCCGCTGCCGGTAGGAAATCCGCATTGTTTCGACTTCATGCCAACCGTGCTCCAAACCTTCCAATGCTGCATGCTGACTCATAATCGGTGCACAAATTGCCGCATATTGGTGTATTTTATGAATTTGTACCATTAAATCGGCAGGACAAGCGATAAAACCAATACGCCAGCCGGTCATTGCAAACGATTTTGAAAAGCCGTTAAAAATAACCGAATATTCTTTCATACCGGGGAATGAACCGATTGAAGTATGATCTTCTCCGTAATGAAGTTCCGAATATACTTCATCAGAAAGTACCCATATTTGATGTTTTTTTACTACTTCAGCAATTTTTTTCAATTCTTCCGCAGGAATCATGGTTCCGGTAGGGTTGTTGGGTGAGCAAAGCATAATTGCTTTTGTCTTAGGGGTAATAAGTTTTTCAATTGCCTCTGCGGTAGGGATAAATTCCGTAGCGGAAGTATCCAAACTGACTGCTTTTGCGCCGCATAATTCCGCAAGCGGCTGATATGAGACATAGCACGGCTCTGCAAAAATAATTTCGTCATCGGGATTCAAAATGGAGCGGAATACAATATCAATAGCTTCCGAAACGCCGAATGTTACAAGAATTTCATTTTTGGGTGAATAATCCAGATTGTATTTTTTCAGATAGGCTGCAAGTGCTTTGCGCAAACTTTCCAGTCCCCAGTTCGATGTGTACGATGTATGCCCGCATTCCAAATGGTACCATGCTTGTTCACGCATTACCCACGGTGTCGGAAAATCAGGTTCTCCCACTCCAAGCGAAATAATATCATCTCTGCCGATGGTAAATTCAAAAAACCGGCGGATTCCGGAGGGTTGTATTGTGGTTATTTTTGTTGAAAATCTATCTTCACGCGTTTTCATGCTATAAATCCTTCACGGAAGTCTTTTTTGGGGTTCACATAAAAAGTTCCGTTTTCTTTATACGTTTTTAGTATAAAATGTGTTTGGGTTTCCCGAACCCCTTCCAAAGTTGCCAGTTTTTCCGAAACAAACGAAGAAACCTCTTTTAAATTTTCGCCGGTAACAAGCACCACCAAATCATGTTCACCAGATATAAGATGAACAGTCCTAACTTGCGGGAACCTGTAAATCCGCTCCGATATGGCATCGACACTGTAATCGCGCAACGAAGTCAGTTTAACTTGAATGATAGCGGACACAATATCGGTTTGAGGCAGCTTTTCTCTGTTGATAACTGCCGTATATTTTAATATGATTCCCTTTTTTTCCATCTTGCGGATACAGGCTGTTACTTCATCTTCCGTATGCCCTGTCATTGCTGCGATGTCCTGCGGTGAAAGCCGCGAATCATTTTCAAGCAAGTTGACAATTTCTTCCTGCATAGATATTCCTCCTTTAATACTATAAATATAGTGCGATACTGTAACATAAATGAAAAAATATGAAAATGCCCTGTTAGAATTTTTTTGCAGAGCCGGCGGGTTTATAAAACGGCATAAAATAACCGGAAAGCTCTAATGATAAAAATGCAAAGTCTTTGTCTGTCCTTTTTTTAATTGAAACAGACGGGTGCCGCATGTTATCTCTGCAAGCTCTTGCCGGTTATTGGTAATCTTCGCCTGTATACGGAAGCCTCGGGGAATGTGCCGCCGCAGTGTTTCATTCTGCTGCAAAATCTGCTCGGTATATTCGCAGGTATTTTTTGTTATTGCCGGTAGGGTATCGGTTTCATTTTTTTCTACAGGATTTCTGGGATCATATAACGAAACCGGATAACGGACATTATTTTCGTAAGGCGGAATTTCTTTATCATTGATACTACTAATCCAAGTCTCCTTTACATACGCATCATAATCGTAGTCGTTTGCTCCGTAAGGAGATACCTCATAACTTTTTAGCGGAATAAATTCGAGCCGGACATGAACAGAGCCTTTTGTTACCATAATCGGAAACTGCGATGAGCGGTACATACTGCTTGCACAAGAGGCAAGAACTACACAGCCTGTTAAGGCGAAAAGAAACCGCCTAAGCCGCAGCAAACCGGAAGAAAAACCGTGCATAAGCGAAGTATTTCACTCTGCCTAAAAAAAGTCAATTACGGCTGGGGAATAGCTTCCAGTAATCTTTTAATTACTTCATCGCCGGAAACAGAATCGGCAGCGGCTTCATACGAAAGCTTTAGGCGGTGCCTCAAGACAGGATATGCCATTGCTTTTACATCTTCCGGTATAACATAGGGTCTGCCTTGCAAAAATGCCTGTATTTTTGCACAGGTATACAGGGCAATGCTTGCCCGCGGTGAGGCTCCGATGCTGATATAGCTCAGATAGCCGCCCCGATGAAAGGTGTCTCTTTTTTCGGCAAGCGGGCGTGTTGCCGCAACAAGTGAAACAATGTAGGTATGAACTGCTTCATTGCATTGCACAGCGGAAACAGCTTGACGGATAGCTTCCAAATGATTCGGTGTCATAATAGGGCGGCTGATTTCTTGTACTGTTTTTTGTGAGGCGGTTATTGCGGCGTTGTTCAGCATAATTTTTACTTCATCTTGCAGGGAAGGATATGGCACAAACAGTTTAAGCAGGAAGCGGTCAAGCTCAGCTTCGGGCAAGGGATAGGTGCCTTCCTGCTCTATGGGGTTTTGTGTTGCAAGTACAAAGAACGGGCGGGGCAGAGGATAGCATGTTTCCCCGATGGTTATTTGACCTTCCGCCATGGCTTCCAACAATGCGGACTGTACTTTTGCCGGTGCGCGGTTAATTTCGTCCGCTAAAATGATATTGGCAAAAACCGGCCCTTTATGAACGGAAAACTCCCGTGAGTCGGGATTAAAAATAAGAGAACCGGTTAAGTCGGAGGGCAGTAAATCCGGTGTAAACTGAAGCCGCTTAAACTGTAATCCCGACAAAGCGGCAAATACACGGACAGCCGATGTTTTTGCAAGACCGGGAGCACCTTCAATCAATACATGCCCGCCGGCAATGTACGCAATCAAAATATGCTCAATTAAGCTGTCTTGACCGATAATATGCCCGCTCATGCAGGCTTTAAAGTACTGAATAAATTTCCTTAAATCTGTAGCAGTATTTTCCATAGATAGCAACAATTTTACGGGTATTTTCGGCAGTATGCAATAGCAAATTTCTCAAATTTACTGTAGCGCATCCAGCTCGGCGAGCCATATATCGGCGCAGGCATCACTGGGCATACACCACGCACCGCGCGGAGAAAAGCTGCCGCAGCCGGCAGCGGGACCGTCAGCAGAACAGGAGCGTTTGAATTGTTGAGAAAAAAAACGGCTGTAAAATCGTTTTAAGCAGCGGAGTATTTCTTCTTTTGTATATTTGTTATACGGCGGTGCGGCAAAGGTTTGCTCGGCAAGGAATAGCACTTTACGCGGACTGAAATGAGTATGCAAAATATAATAGAGGAAGAAATCATGCAGCTCATACGGCCCCAGAATATCTTCCGTTTTTTGAGAAATTTCATGGTTTTCTGCCGGCAGCAATTCGGGACTAATCGGGGTTTCCAAAATATCCTGTAAAATGCGGCTGCACTTTTTGCGGCTGCCTGCCTTTACCGATACCGGAGGGTACTGTTTAAAATAGGCAATGCAGTGTTTCAGCAGCGTTTTGGGTATACCGGTATTTACATTATACATGGAAATATGATCACCGTTATAAGTAGACCAGCCGAGTGCTGCTTCTGACAAATCCCCGGTACCGACCAGCAAAGATTTAAGCTGATTCGCTTTGTCCATAAGAATTTGTGTCCGCTCCCGCGCCTGTGCGTTTTCGTATACGGTGTCGAAAACGGCGGGATCATGCCCTATGTCGGAAAAATGCTGTGTCAATGCTTTTTTTATCGGAATAGTCAGTACTGTGCAGCCGAGTAATTTCGCAAGCAAAAGGGCATTTGACTTTGTACGCTTTGTGGTACCGAAGCCCGGCATTGTAACTGCAGTAACAGCACTACCCGGTAAGCCTAAAAGTTCTGCCGCAGCATGGGATACCAGCAACGCTAAAGTAGAATCTAAGCCGCCGGAAATACCCAGCACCAAGCCTGTACTTCCGGTATACTTCATCCGTTTTACCAAACCGCGGGCGGGCAGTTCAACCATGCGGGCAAAAAAAGATTCCAAATCGGCAGGATTATTCTGAACGGCAAGCGGAATAAACGGCATTGGATTACGGGGAAATAGCGGCGGCTCTGTAAGCGGCGGCGGTTCGGGTACGGTAATGTGTAAACAAGTGCCGCTGTCCGCACTACGGCAGGGAACACCAATGCCGTCAGCACTGCTTCCGGCGGCAGTGTAAAGTCTTTCTGTATCAATGTCCGCTATTACGGTACGATTGGAATCAGCGGCAGTGTAATGAACAGTTGTTCCGTCCGTATAAAACGAAAAGCCGTTTGAAGCCGCAAGTTCTTCTCCGGTACTGAAAATACCGGCTTCACCCGCATAAACGGCATCAGTGGAAGACTCTGTCCATCCCGCATTCACAAAAAGAACCGCTGCACTGTTTTTTTTAGACCACACTGCATAGTTACGCTTTAAATCCTCAAAAGAAAAAGGCGCAGACGGTTCTGCAAGCAGCTCAATGCAAAGACCGGCAGGTGCTGTTTCAAACCCTGCCGTTCCTATTCTAAAAGAAAGCCCATGTACAGCGTGTTCAAATATCAGATGCGGAGAAAACGGAACGGCAGTTCCCTGAAAGCCGTCTAATACAACCGAAGCGGCAGATGAATCGTCATAGCGGGAAAAAAAACGGGACGGCGAGGTGTCGGCAAGCGGCACTATGCCGTATATCTGCCCTCTACCGAATACGGCAGCTGCATTGTATATGCGGCCTTTCAGAAAAAACGGGAATCCTACTACAGCAGTCAAAGATAATCCTGCCGTTTGTGCCGCAATGCGGGTTAAAGTATGCTCCGCAGAAGCCAGCAGTACCCGCTGTCCGAACAAATCGCCGCAAGAGGCTGCTGTCAGGGCAAGTGCAGGGAAAGCAGCAATGTCGGCACCTTTTTCTGCACAGGTATACAGCTCATTCACAATTTGTTCAGCATTATACGTACAATTCCCTACCTTGCTCAACGGAACCGGTGCTGCAAGACGGTAAAATCCGTACCGATGAATATCCATACGTGTTTATTTCCTTGGGATTACTGCTGCTGTATTTTTGATACCCAGAATTCAGCTTCTCTTGCATAAGCTGCAATAGGGCAGTGTTCAGCAAGTTTTCCGTACAAATCGGCAGCCTGCATATTCAAATCTTTTTTATGCAGTATATAAGCAAATTGCAAAAAAATTCTCCAGATTTTTTTTGCTTCTGCAACCTTCAATATATTGGTATCACGGCCAACCCGTTCCAATAAATCAGAAAAATCAGTATATACATAGGTAAAATCAATCTTTTGGGTTACATCACTCAGATAGGTTACCGCTATATTGGCTCCGAGTAAGGCTGTCCGGTATGCACGGTCATATTCTCCCGCCGTAATGTACAATTGTGTTAATTCAATATATGCGCGTAAGGTGAGTAAAAGATACTTTTCTTTATTATCAGTTTGTCCCAGCAGACTGCAAACATGGGAAAGCGAATAGATAATTTCAAAACGATTATCGGGAATATAGAGAAAGTCCCGGGCATCCCACGCTGCGTAGTACAAGGTGAATGCTTGACGGTACTCACCTTGGAGTTCATATACCTTGCCGATAAGATAGTCGCATTCGGGATATGCTTCACTTTTTTTCAGCCACTCCATAAGATTCTTGATTGATTTATCAAAAAATTCAGGAGGGCGGGTGAGAAATATTTTATCTAAAATAGCACAGGCATCATCATCCTGTCTTTTTTTCAAGGTCTCGTACACATTAGCAATTAAATCTCCGGCAGCACGGACTTCATACGATTTAAGTGCAGAAAATAAGTAATTATAATACTGCAAGACCTGACTTTTGTGAACTCTACGGGCTTTTTCAAATAGACGGATTGCTTCGCCGAATTCCCGTTTTTCATAGGCAATTTTGCCTTGCTCCAACAGATGCCACGGTCCGGACGAAAAAAAAATTCCCTGTCCGCACACCGGAGAAACAATACTGAATATGGACAATAAAAATACCGTTATGTGTTTTTTCATAAATCTACCAGTTCCCTTTCAAAAGCAGCATCTACCGCTTCCGTACATTCTTGTCTGCTCAACCCTTTCAAATCAATACGGCGTACGATTTTTCCTTTTTTAAATAACAAAACAGACTGATCCGATCCGGTAATTCCCAAATCAGCATGTCTGCCTTCGCCCGGACCGTTTACCTCACATCCCATTACCGCTACCGTCAAGTTTTTTTGTGCTGCAAGCAGCCTGTGCTGCCAACGGTTTACAAAACCGTGAACATCAAACCCGTTACGCCCGCAGCGCGGACAGGAAACAAGCCGTATTCCGCCTGTGCGTTTTCCGCATTCGGTAAGAATTTCGCGGGCAGCAATCACTTCATTTTCCATACTGTCGGAAAGACTTACCCTAATTGTTGCGCCTATATTTTGCTGTAAGAGACGGCTGAATGCAAGGGTGCTTTTCACAATACCGGGTATGATAGGCCCTGCTTCCGTTACGCCTAAATGGAGCGGAACAGAAGACTGTGCTGCAAATGTCTCATTGGCAATCACCGTTTCCCGAACAGAAGAAGCTTTCATGGAAACAAGAAAGGCGTCAAACCGGTGTTTTTCAAAAAAAGCACTTTCGCGGAATGCCGCTTGTACAAGGGCTTCGGCACGGGACTTTTCTGCATCGGCACCGGCGGCAATTGCCTGTTCCATATTCTTCCGTAAATCACCGGGGAGCGAGCCTGAGTTTACACCAATTCTAATTGCCGTATTTGTCTCGCGGGCTTTTTTGATAACGGCAGCAACTTTTCTTTCATTGCCGATATTTCCGGGATTAACCCGAATTTTTGCTGCACAACCGTCCATACACCGTAATGCAAGGCGGTGGTCAAAATGAATATCGGCAACCAGAGGTATGGATGTCATTGCAGTTAATGCAACAAAAGCCTCCGCACTGGACATGTCAGGAACAGCAAATCTGACAATATCACAGCCGAGCTGTTCAAGGCTAGCCATTTCCCGAACAATTTCCTGCAAATCGGTGTTAATAAGCGGCTTTTTCCACATTGTTTGAATTAAAACCGGTGCGGAGCCGCCCAAGAGCTTTTGTTTTACGCTGCCTTTTCCGCCGATTGTAAGGGTTCTTGTTTGTTTTTCTTCCATAAAGAGAACCGTTTCCGCCGCTTATTTTTTATTCACCGGTACTTTACTTTGGTAAATACCTCCGCCGGAAAGAAAAAGTACACCGCCCCGCTGCTGAATCTGTCCAAGTACTTCAATGGGACGCTCCGCATCAATTGCAACAGAAAAATCACAAAAAACAGGAACAATACCTTCAAGCTGAATTCTGTTACCATACCCTACCAGAAGATCAAAGCTAGTGTTTATTCCGTCTGTTTTAATGTTTGTAGGGATTCCCGACCACACAGCCCAGCAATCAAGATATAGCGGAATGTCATTCTTTACTATTTCGTAATCGGGACTGTCTTTAATGGTATCAAAACCAGGTACCGCAAAATAATCCATAAGAATACGGGCTTTCTGCTTAATTGAATGAGCCGCATTTGATGATAAAATACGGTTGACTTCTATCTGGGCAAGATTATCACGGGATGCTTGGAAGTATTTTTGTGCATTGCGGTATGTTTGCAGCACTTCTTTTTCCGAAAGAACATACCGGTAAGAATCACCGGTCTCAATTGGTCTTGATTTTTCATCTGCAACCAGTTTTATTGCAGACAAATCTGCACGCTGCTTTCCCGGCAATGAGGGCAAAGATGTCCTAAACAAAATCAGCAATGCAATGCCGGCACAAACACTTAAAAAAGCCGCTCCCGTTATCAGTCTTTTTTGGATATATTTGCGTACTCCCGGACGGGGGTAATATTTTTTTATTTCACCCGACTGAATAGCATTTCCGATTGCTTCCGGCGTGTTGTGTGTTCTAATAAATTCAAGTCCGCTCCGTGCCAATTTATGATTCGGGTTATATTCTATTGCTTCCAAATAATACTCAATAGCACGGGGAGTGTCAGCTTTCCGCAAAAAGAGAGCTGCTTGTGCGCACAGCAAATCGGGATCGGTCATCTTAATACGGCGTGCACATTTCAAGTAATCCACAGCACCGCCTATATCTCCGGTGTGCAGACAAGCAAGCCCTAAATATAAATAAAAAGGAAAAGACTTGTTAAAGGCAGCGTTATAAGAAGAGTCCGGATCATAACCGGGTGCATATTGAATAACATTCGGCTCTAGAAGTGTTATTACTTCATGATATCTGCCTTTTACAAAATGTCTTTTTGCCTGTTCAAGAACTGATAACCGCATTACTTTTCCCGCATTTTTACTATTGCATCATCCGCTTCTTTTGTAAGATTAAGAATTTGCTCCTTTGTTAAACTGGTCGAGGTCTCAGCCCTGCCTAATTTTTCCAGTAACGCTTTAATATATGCCTTGTCTTTCCCTGCAAGTTCATCTTTTTTTGCTTTTGTTCCTCCTTTAGGTGCTTCTTTTACAGCCGGTTTTTTACCTGGTGCTTTTTTCGGCGGAACTTCTTTTTTAGTACCGGGCTGTGCCGGTGTATTTTCCTCCAAAGGAGTGTCAGCCTCAAGGTTTTTGTTTGCAGGAAAGAGGAGCGGATGCAGCCGTTCGTTGGAAACCCCGATATAGTTTATAGCAGTGAAAAAACTTTTATAGGGTATGGTTTGTATAGGCCATACATATAAAAGCCCTGTATCATATCTAAACCACCGCCTAAATGATCTGCCGTCTACATACTCGGGCAGCCATGGTTTTTTTACCAGCCATTTTCTGTTTGCACAGTAAACTGATGCAGGCACCGTCATATCTTCGTGTCTTAGAAACAACATGCAGGATGTTTCTTCATTGTCAAAAATAAGCATTTTGTCTTTTTCCAGTGCCGGACGCAGCATCAACTCACTGGCTATTTCACTTCTTAAATCGGTGTATAACGGTATAAAACGTTTCCTGTCCAATGATATATCAAACCGGCTCTTCAATCCTATTTCAACCGGATCGCCGGAAAGGTTTTCAACAGTTGTTTTAATTTTAAGCACTTTTCCAACGGACTCTTGATCTGAATCAGCAAAAGACAGTTTCTGCTTCACCACAAAATCAAAGGTAAACTGAAACACTATGCCGATTCCGTCTTCAGATTCTTCAACAACAACTTTATTAGTCTTTGTTCTCGTTAAATGATATATATCTTCGCCAAATAGTACCGAATAAACATTGCGTGTACGCTGAAAGTCATCACTATATATCGGCAAATAGTAGTCTGACTTTGATGAAGCTGCATAGTACACACAGAAATTTCCTGTTTCATAATCCACAACCAGTTTTAACGGGTGCGCAAACAGTTCCGCAGTCTTTTTCTCATCAGCGTATAAAAACATTATAGCTCCAAGGAACACGGAACACGCCAGTACCTTTTTAATTCTTTGTCTCAACATTTTTGTTTTTCTCCTTATTCCTCTTGATACAGTTCTTCCAATATTTTTTTCCGGTTTCGAAGCTCTTTTAACATTGTCTCACGCTCTTCCCGTTCATGCAACTCTTTTTCTTTGCGCAGTCTTTCTTTCTCAGCATCTTCTTCTTTTTGCTTACGTAGTTTTTCTTTTCTCTCTGCCTCTTCTTTTTGTTTGCGCAGTCTTTCTTTCTCTGCGGCTTCTTCCTGCTGCTTGCGCAGTTTCTCTTTTCTCTCTGCCTCTTCTTTTTGTTTGCGCAGTCTTTCTTTCTCCGCGGCTTCTTCCTGTTGCTTACGCATTTTTTCCTGCTCTGCTGCCAGCTCTTTCTTTAATTTTTCCTTCTCTGCAAGCATTTCATTTTTCAATTTCTCTCTGTCAGCATTTATTTGTTCATTTGCTTTCTTTTGACTCTCAACCATACCGTGCTGGCGGTTTAATTCGTCGGAAAGCTGTACGATTTTTTCTTCAAGTATGCGTATCCGCTGTTCAAGCTGGGCAATTCTATCTAATCCTTGTGTTTTTTCCTGCGGAGGCTCTACTGTAGGCTTTTCTTTATCCGCCGTCGGAAATGCTGCCGGCAGGTACTCTTCTACAGGAGGCTCAATTGAAGGCATATCAACGGCTTCTCCGGCGATAATTCTGTCAATGAGAAACATCCTGTATTGTGCCAAATGCAGCTTTCCTGATGTCGGATATGTTGCAACAACATAATTAAACCCCTCACGGGCGGCAAGATACTGGCGTTGTACAAACTCATTTTCCGCAATCCAATAGTGGGCTGACGGAATTTTAGGATGCCTTGAATACTTCTTAATGAAAAGCTGCAGCACTGCTGTCGACCGCTTATATTCTCTGCATAAATGAGATATCCGCCCTTTTTGATACATGACTTCCGCCGTACCTTTGTCATGCGGGTATCTTTTCAAAAATAAGTCCGCATAATTCACTGCTATGTGATAATTCCGTGCGGACGCATGTGCCATTATGAGCCAATAGAGTGCGATTTTTTTTTTGAAAGGCTGCAAATTAACTGCTTGTTCAAAGGATGTTATTGCAGTATCCCAATCGGATCGGCTATATGCGTTCAAACCTTTTAATACATAATCTTCACCGGTAAGCGTAACCGTTAAAAAAAATAAAAAAGAAACAAGAAACAGCAAACGTTTTTTCATAATTTTATCTCTCCGGAAAAAAATGACGAGCCCGATACAATGACATCGGCTCCCGCAGCAAGCGCAAGGGGTAAGGTACGGGCATTAATACCGCCGTCTACGGAAATGAGATAGGGATGCCCGTTCTCTTCCCGATACCGGCACAGTGCAGTTATTTTTTCAAGGCAAGAGTGTATCATTTGCTGTCCGCCGAATCCGGGATTCACCGACATAACTAACACTAAGTCAACTAAGGGAAGTATTTCAGTCAAGACCGATACTGGTGTGGAAGGCACCAATGTAATACCGGCTTTCATTCCGGCTTTTTTAATTTCTGAAATCAAACGGTGTATATGTACGGTAGATTCAACATGAAAAGTAAAGTAATCACAACCGGCATCGGCAAAAGCATCTACAAAGTTTTCAGGTTTTTCCACCATCAAATGAACATCAAACACCAGTGATGTTTTATCCCGCAAGCTCCGTATAACCGGAGCCCCAAAAGTTAAATTCGGAACAAAACTGCCATCCATTACATCAATATGTAACCACTGTCCTCCGCGCTCTTCAATAAAACGTAATTCGTCGGTAAGACATGAAAAATCGGCACTTAACAAAGACGGCGCTAATAAAAACGGTTTTTCCATACAGTATAACCGGCAAAGCATTCAAATATCTCTGCCGAACCCCTCCTTTATGCCGCCTGCGGTTTGAAAATATGGAACAAACGGCTTCCATCCGTTTAACATTATCGGTTAGTTACATATAAAAATAAGATTTTTATGTGTAACTTGTCATTTTTTTGCAGTTGTCTTACGAAAAAAGAGATGTTTTTACCATATTTATTTTTGAAATACGCGCCAGCGAGACTTTTTCATCCATGCCGCTTATTTTTCTTTGAAGAAGCAGCACGGCATCGGTTCCGTTTTTTTCTATACGGACCGGCAGTCCGATTATGATACGGTGTGTTTCATCGGAATCAAAGGATATTTCCACCGGCGTTTGGGTGGCAATTGCTTTTTCCGCTAACCGTATTTTTCCCAGAAAATCTAATGCGGATACGGCCCGTGTGCTGCCGTCAATGGAAGAGGCGGTAAGCTGTGCAGGAAAAATAATCAGTTTACGTTCAATTTGTTCCGTCAAACGCCGTTTCTGCTCGGGTGAAAAATCGTTTTTTTCAAGTGTTTTTTCAAGTTCCTGTTTATAGCCGGCGTATTCTTTTTCACGGGTGTGCTGATGTTCTCTTTGTTTATGGTAATATGCTAAGGGTTTATGTGCCGGACGGTCGGTAAGGGGGAGCGGCGGAAAAGCGTTTGCACCAGTATAGGCTTCATCTTTAGACTGATAGAATGAACAATCCAATCCTGCCCCTTTCAAAACAGCCCGAATGGAAGCAGCATCATTTTCATGCAATAGGTACACCCCGTCAGCCAGCTCTTTATAAATCATACCGTTCAAATCAGTGTTTTGCTTAAACAATGCCCGTTTTTCTTCTGAAATACACAGCACAAAACCATGATATAAACCGATTTCAGTATGTTTAGCATACCAATCCGTAACACTGACGATAATGTTTTGGGGAATAGTATTTGCAGAAGCATTTTTCAGCTCTTCAATGAAAAAATCCGCATCGCTATGTTTTTCAAAGCAACGTGCACATGCGGCACGGGTTATTTCAAACCGCCCTGTCCGCTGTATCGAAACAGGTTCAAGATACGGCAAAAGCGGAAATATATTTTTTACGGCGGTACCGGGCAAAACAGTCAACTCAAAAGACGGATCAACTATTACCGGACAGTTTTGCTGCGGCTCCGAAAAAACATTTTCGTTAATGTACCACAATCCATCGGCTTCCTGCAAAAAACCAAAGTCTTTTGCCGCAGCAATAAGCCGGAAGTTTTGCCCGTGAGTAGGAATTTCGTGTAAAAGCTCTTCATCAAAAGGCGGAGCAGTACAGCTTGTCTTCCGGAGTTCGTAATAATATA
>PDWJ01016798.1_pt1 | contig 14932 bp, 20 predicted proteins | sample 1430881 | NCBI WGS metagenome assembly PDWJ01 (sample SAMN01162460, study PRJNA174530) | Oral metagenome, whole genome shotgun sequencing project. | biome: Marine environment; feature: Marine mammal; material: Swab sample of the gingival sulcus; isolation source: swab sample of gingival sulcus... | reverse complement strand
CGCAAAGCCCAGGCACCTGCCTTCGCCGCAACGGTTCCAGAATGCCCTTTCCCGTTACTTGCCAGACGCAAACTGGACCGTGATCAGCGCCGTTCTCGATGATCTGCCCGCGCCGGAAGCATTTGATGCCTATATCATAACGGGGGGGAAATACTCCGTCTTTGAGCAGTACGACTGGCAGGACCGATTGTTTGAGTTCATTCGCCGCGTGCATGAAAAAAAGATCAAGATGATTGGGGTCTGTTACGGACATCAAGCGATCGCGCAAGCGTTGGGCGGCGTCGTTGCGCGCAGTCCGAAGGGATGGGGCGTTGGCGTGATGCCGGTGTCGGTTGTTCAGGACATGTCATTTGCAGCTCAAGAAGAAGTCCTGCTACATGCCATGCATCAGGATCAGGTGACCGTCGCGCCGGAACAATCTGAAATCTTTCTCGCCAGTGATTTCTGCCCGATCAGCGGCTTCACCATCGGCAGCGTGCGCTGGATGGCCCGTTTCCTGTCCAGCAACTGAACTGCCGACCGTGGTGAAGCCCCCCCGGCATTTCAGTGCCTGACGCATCGTTCTGTATCATTGAGAGCGATTAGCGCAATCGACGTGATCTCATCTGGGCCCCTGCGCAATCAGGCTGACGCCGATTGGCGCGCGGCGCCGCTGTTTGCGGGTGCGTTGGCAGCACCATTTACTGCAAGAGAAGTGTAATCTGGCCGCAGGGCCGATGCAGAACTTGCGCAATCCGAGCGCGGAGCCCCTGCGGGGTTCACAGCGCCGGATCGTGCAGACAATGCGCCTGCGGCGGCATCTGCACCACCCGATTCCAACCCTCTGTTTGTGCCCCATTCCGGTACCGGAGGTGGCTCATGAGCATCGCCGTATCGCATCGGGGAATGGCGGGTGTTGGCGCGTCATGGAGAGCGGGACGCGGGAGGCAAGCGTCAGCGTTTTGGGGAGGGCGAGATAAAAGGCCGGCCATCCCGGCCTCTCAACCCATTGCTTTCGCTTGGCTTTTTGGTGGTCGTGAAATTGCGGCGCGTGCCACAATTTGGAGTTTTCCCAAGGAAATCAAGGCTCTTTTCGGCACCCCAACTCATTTGCCCCTTCCAGGAGACCTCTCATGAGTGAGTTTGACAACGCGTTTCAGATCCGCCCCGGCCGGATTAAATCTCCCCGCAACCCGCGCCCGCAATCCTTCATCCGGCAAGTGGTACGCGCAGCCCGCAAGGCGGGTCACATCTCGCCCCCCGCGAAAGGTAAGCGGCTGCCGGGACTGGGCGGCAGGCGCTCGACTTTTGGTCGGGGTCGCAACTGCTATGGCCGGGCCCTTTTGTTCACCCCGCATCGTCGTGTCGTGATGAAAGCCCGCATCACACGTCACAGCGGCAAGGCCTACCGCTCCGCACCGCTGACGGCCCATCTCACATATCTCAAACGCGATGGCGTCACGCAGGAGGGTGAGCGGGCCGATGACCTGGGCTTTGCCAAACGCTGCGACGGGGACCGGCATCACTTTCGTTTCATCGTCTCTCCAGAAGACGCCACCCAGATGAGCAACCTCAAAGCCTTCACCCGCGATCTGGCCAAACAGATGGAGGCGGACCTTGGCACCAGGCTCGATTGGGTCGCGGTGGATCACTGGAACACCGACAATCCCCATGTGCATCTGCTGGTGCGCGACGTCGATCAGAGCGGGGCCGATCTGGTGATCTCGCGCGACTACATCAGCCGGGGGCTGCGGTCACGGGCCGAGGATCTGGTGTCCATCGAACTGGGGCCGAAACAGGCCCATGAGATCAAGGCTGAGCTGCAAAAGGAAATCACCGCCGAGCGCTGGACACGGCTGGATCGCGAGCAGGCTTTTGGTCGGCAAATTGCATGGCCACTTGGACCTTATGGATAAGTATTCCCATCATGCTGTTACCCTTGAAACTTGGCTCGTGTCTGATCGCAACAAGTCCTGTTGGTTTTGCCTGCCACAATCAAAACACGCCAAGACAAGTATCTGCCCTCCAGGCTACTACGATCCTGCACGTACCATTGAGCTTGCGTCCGGCTCAGCGCCTATTGCCCCTGCAACGTGGCAATTTATCTGTCGGCCAGAAAATGGGAACCAAAATGCGTGGAGGGCGCGGCAAAACGACCGAACTTGAGCGCCTCCGGGCTGCTCTGGAAACCGTTGCCATGCTGGTGGTGATTGATCCCGTATATGCCCCGATTTTTACCCGCCTTGAGGCGGAAATCGCGCTTGAAGAAGCCCTGCTGGCGCAGGATGTGGTGGCGCGTGCCCGGGCACTGGTGGCTCAATACGCCACGCGTTGAATCAGATCACAGACATGCGACAGCGAGGCCCCCTTGCCATAGCGTTCACGGTTGAGCGCATGGCCGAACAGGTCCCGCCTGATCCGCTCGTCAATCCCCGCCGTCAGAAGCCGGTCCTCGAAACTGTGCCGTAGCCCATAGAGCGAGTGATCCGGCGTCTCCATGAGGCCATTGCTGCGTAGGAACTTGTTCACCGTCGCCGACAGGCTGGCGGAACTGCAGCGGGATTTGGGGAACCCTTTTGGGCAGGCCTTGAAGGCGTCCAGATGAATTTGCGCCTCTGTCAGGGCAGCCAACTCGCTGGGCCGCGCGCCGGTATTGACCATCGCCAGCAGGATGCAGCGCGCCTCCTTGTTCAACCCACCCAGCGCACCGGGCTTGAGCAGGTGATCCCTGATCCAGCTTTCTGAAAAGGGCGGACGCGGGCGGGCTTCGCCCTCCTTGAAGGACAGGTCAGACAGGGGCAGCGCCAGCCCGAGGCGTTTCATCCGGTTGACCATTTTCAGCGCATCGCCAAGGTAGATCAGGTCCTTGCCACAGCTGACGGGAGTGGATTTTGGCCCCAAAATCCAAGAAGCATCAGCGTTAATTCAGAAACTCGTGGCACTGTTCGCGGTCAGCCCGTCGGCTTCCATCTTCTCCAGCCTACAGCCGCGAAAATCCAGCATGTCGTCGCCGGTGATGTCGGCCAGCGCCTTGTCACCAACAACCGAGATGAAGTTGCGCACGGCCTTCTTGCGCGGGTTCTGCCAGCGGCGAAGCTGATCCTCGCTCTTGCCGATGGTCTTGTCAGCGGCCAGGCCCCAATACAGTTCCAACGCCCGCGAGACCGTGATCGGCGGCTCGGGCGTGCCCCCCAGCACGGCCGCCGCTTCACGCGGATCGGGTTCGTCCTTTCGCTGCGTCGTTGCTTTGATGCGCGCAAAAAGGTCTTCGCGGGGCAGGTCCGCCACACTCGCCGCCGGCAGGTATCGAAAGCCCCGCACCGCAGCAAGTTCCCGTGCCGCCTCAAAACGCCGTTCCGCATCCGCCGTGTCCCCCGCCAGCCGGGCTTCCCACGCCTCAACCAGATTTTGCCAGGCGATGGGCGCTTTCTGCCGGGCGATGGAATCGGAATCGGTGTGGAGGCTCACCCAGATGCCCTTGCGGTCTTCAATGGCGTGATACCGCACCGGCACCCGCCTGCGCAGGTGGTTGTAGCTCGCCACGACTTTTTGCAGTGTTTGACACCAAAAGTTGCAGCAAAGCGTTTTTGGGGGTTCTAGCTGTTTTGGCTGATATGAACGCCCCGTTTAACACCCCATTCAATCCCACTTGAAATTAGAGATCAGAAGTTCACCGCGCCGCCCTCGGCTGCTGGTTTGTTTGCCGATGGTATAGGTCGTTGACACCTCTGTCATTTTAAAGGCCGCAAATGTCTGGCGAATTTCAGGGACATCATTGATCGACATAAGGAAGCGCCCCTTGATCCGGCCGAGCTGGTCCGCCATCCGCTCGAATTCCTCACGGCCGAACAGCTCCTTGCCATAATCACCCTCGCACCCCCAATAGGGCGGGTCCAGATAGAACAGCGTGCCTGCGCCATCATAACGGCGGATGAAATCGGCATAGTCCAGACACTCAATCACCACACCGGCCATGCGGCTGTGCAGGTCTTCGAGCATTGGCTCCAGAGTGGTCAGGTTGAACCGACCCGGCCGGTCTTTGGAAACTCCGAAATTGCGCCCGCTGACCTTGCCACCAAATGCGGTGCGTTGCAGGTAGAGAAACCGCGCTGCGCGTTCCAGATCGGTCAGGGTGTTCGGGTCTGTATCGACCAGCCGCAGGAACTCGGCACGGGTGGTGAGTTGAAAACGCAGCACTTGCAGAAACTGCGGATAGTGGCGTTGCAGGATGCGAAACAGGTTGCTGACATCGCGGCCGAAATCGTTGATCACCTCGCAGCGGGGCCGCATTTTGCGCCGCAGGAAAATGCCACCCATGCCGACAAAAGGCTCGGCATAGGTCTGATGCGGGATGCTATCAAAGATCGCGGTGATGCGCTTGGCAAGGTTGCGTTTGCCGCCCAGCCATGGGGCAACGGGGTTAGTGGGTTGCACCGGTTCCAGCTGCGGGGCGTTAACAGATTGTTTATCGGGGTGTAAATTATCTCTTTTCATGGGGTGTAGAATCATGCCTGTATGCCGCCTCCCTGATCAGGGATAGGAGCGGCCATGAGTCTTTTGCTGGTCGGCGGGGTCGGGTGTGAGAATTTCGGCCCCGTGTCGGGGGGCGCTGTAACGCCCCTCGGCCTCCGTTAGACGGTGGCCTTTCTCCAAATCCATTGCCAAAAGCGGCGGTTGATCATCCCGAAATAAGCCACCCCGGTGCGGATTGCCGGAGCCTGTTCGCTGAGTGCGGCGGCGCGCCATTGGCTGTCAGCCTCAAAGCCACGGGCACCGCTTTCGAGCAGAACGTCATGGATCAATGCGGCCTTCAGGAAGTATGGATCATCGCACGACCAAAGCCATTGCAGGGAACGCGGAACAGAGCTTTCAAACTCCCGGCCCGGTTGGATGCTCAGGATATAGGGCGAGCCTTTCCACATCAGATGCCAGGTGACAGTCTTGGTGCTTACATAACCCCGCGCACCGCCCTTGCGGCACCAGGACACGTCAGGTTTGTTTGGCATTTTTCTTCTCCTCATTGTCGCGTTCGGCATCAAAGCTGGTGGTCAAGGTGTCGGTCAGGCGGTGCTGGACGCGCGTAATCAGCCACTCGCCGGTCAGCTCGGGTTTGATGCCCCGTAGATCAACCTTGGCTTCGGCCATCAGTTCGCCCCAGAAGCCGCCCAGTTCAACGCTGATCTTGCCGCTGGCCCGGCGCGAGCGTGCAAGGGTGGCTTTGGCCGCGCTTTGGGCCTCGGCCTCGGTTGGATAGCGATGGCGCAGCGCCAGCTCTGGCTCTTTGTCTCCCACTGTCCAGGCTTGGCCACCGCATCCAGCCCCTTGGCCAGCCGGGTCAGGAAGTTGAGATCGCTTTCCGAGGTCTGGGCCTGATAGGCGTGAAAATGCGACTTCAGGCTGTTGCTCACCACCGGTTTAAGACCGTGTTCACCGGCGATCTTTGTGACGATATCCCCAACAGTCTTTTTCTGCCAGCTGCGCGTCTTGCGGGCGCGGATGCCGCCCAGCATGTTGGCGGCTTTGGCGCTGATCGTCATGGTCGCGGGTGCGATTTCGCCGCCAACGTCATCAACCACATAGGTGCCGATTTCGACCAGATGGCCGACAAAGCCGAGCGCGATTTTGAGCGTTGCGCCGGTTTTGGGCAACGCCACCAGATGGTCACGGTCATCGATCGTGATCTCGGCCGTGTCTGATTTCTGCCCCGCTTCATCAACAATGGTCAGGCTGATCAGGCGATCCTGAAACTTGCCGGTGACATCCGTGCCGTTTGCGATGATCTGATAAGAAACGTGCATGGATCAGCTCCACAGCCGGATCGGTTTGCGGGTGCTGGGCGCTGACTTGGCGGGCAGCTTGATCAGGACGCCCTTTGGCAAGACCGGCTCGCGTGCGGCAAGGCCGGGATTGGCCTCATAGACGGCGGCTGTCATATCCGGGCCATAGCTTTTGAGGGTCAGTGTAAACTCGATCTTGCGCGGGGCCCCATCGCGCAAGAAATAACTCTTGCGCTCTTCCACCTGCACGATCACCCAGCGCTTCCAGACCCAGCCCAGCCCATCGACCATCATCATAGGTAGCCCGGTGCCAGCTTTCAGGCGCATCAGCTCAACCTGACGCAGGCCGCCTTTGAAGTGCGGATAGATCACGCCCTCGATCGTAACCTCCTGCGTGTCGGGGCCGAGATATTGCAGCCCCGGTTCACGCCCAATCCGATCGACCTTGTTCCAGCGATACCCGGCGCTGCGGGCAAACTGCTGATACGCCCCGTTTCTCATTCCAAAACGAAAGCTGCCAAGCGCCATCATAACAAGCCCAAACTGCATCAGTAATCCACCCCATCATGCAAATCCGCCCGCCGGGCGTCCTCGCGCCGGGCCAGACGGCGTTCAACCTCGCGGCCGATTTCCTCGGCGCTCATGCCCGGCGCCGGATAAATGTTGATCGAGATCGTGTCCCCCTGCCGGTGGATGACCGGCGCAGTCGAAGCCTGTGTGGTCATGGCCGGACGGGTCTCAATGCGGGCCGAAATCTCGGCCGGATCGGGCATGGCGGCAGCGGGCGCGGCGATCATGCTGGCGGCCATCGCGGCTTTGAGGGCGCGGGCGGGCATGATGGACCCGGCCATGCCAGGCACAAAGAGTTCCGGGCTGCGCTCGCCGACAAGGTAAGGAACCCCGGCTCGCACCGGCCCACCTCGGTCACGGCCGGGAAATGGCCCCGCCGCAGCCGCATCGGCTGACGCGGCGCCGCTCGTCTTAGAAATGGAGTGCATTTTGGTGGCCAATGCGCTCACGCGCCCCAGCGCTTTGTCGATGGAAGCGGTGCTGATTTCGGGGGCGACATATCCGCAATTTCTTGCAAAAACGGCCCGGTAAACGCCCCCTTCATAGGGCCAGAAAAGGCGTCAACCTGCGCCTGAAGGCTGGCGATGCGCTCTTTGGTTTGGGCCGCTTTCTTGCTCAGATCGGCCAGATAAGCAGCCGTGGGCAACTCGCCTGCCTTGGAAATCCGTTGAACTGTGGAAGCTGCTTCCCGCTGTTCTTGGGGCAGCGCCGCAAAACCAGGCGTTTCACTTATCGCGGGGACCGAAACTTCAGGGGCACCCTCTGCGCCGGTCACCCAGCTCCAGGCATCCTGCATCCAATCGGGCACAATGCCAGATAGCTTGTCAGAGATCGCGGAGACCATTTGAGGAACGAGGGAAGCCATGCCATCCCAAAGACCTTTGAGAAGCTCGACGCCTGTATCAAACAGGCTAAATTCCCGGAACGCCTCAACGATCTCCTCCGGGACGCCAAGAAGCTCCATGACATAGGCCACCAGCCCCTGCATGCCCTCAACCGCGAGCGTAAATGGATTGAATTCCGCGAGGAGCCTGAACACCCCGTTTAATAGCCCCTCATCAAAGGCTGCTTTGACAGCATCCACCTTTTCGATAAAGAAGCTGACGATCTTATCCCAATTGTCGTAGACGACCTTTGCCAAGATGGCGACACCCGCGATGATCAGCCCAATCGGGTTGGTCAGCATCAGAACCCCCAAGCGCAGGAAGGCTTTTGCAATCAGCCCAACACCGCTGAGAAGCCATTTGATTGGCCCCTTTGCTACCCAGGCGATCACCGACCCGGCCTTGCGGATTGGGGCCATCGGAAAGCCCCAGATCAGGCGCAGCGCAAAGAACCAAGCATATACTTTCGCGATGGTGCCGATCAGCCCCTTGTTCTCTTTGATCCAATCCGCAACCTGACCGACAACCCGACCGAGCGCCTCACCGGCGCTTTGTCCCCAGCTCAGCCATTGTTCTTCAGTGGCGTCCATCGGGCCAAGCAGGTTGGTGAACCACGACCAAATTTTGCGAGCATAGTCGATGATGTCATCAAGCATGGGTGCGGCTGGGCCAAGTGCTTCACGGAAGGTCTGCCAGAAACCGACAAAGAAGGTCTTCAAACCCTCCCAATTATTGTAAATCCAAACGCCCGCCATCGCGATCCCGGCCAGCAACGCACCGATGCCGGTTGCCAGGAAGGCCAAGCGGATTGCAATCAACGCGCCACGCACCAGCTTCATCGGGTTCAGCAGCGCCAGCAATGCGCGTCCAAGGCGCGGCAGAAGCACCAAAAGCCAGCTTCCCGCGCGGATGATTTGCAAGATCGGCGTCAGCATTGAGAACAGCACCCAGCGTAGGGCGATCGACCCAAGGCGGAAAAACAAGAGCCCAGCGGTCAGCTTGAAGATCGTGCTGATCAGTTCTGGGTGGGCTTCAGCCCAGACACGAACGCTTTCGATCACAGGAATGATTGTGTCGAGCATCTCAACGATCTGGGGAAGTAGAATTGAGCCGACAGAAATAGCAAGGCTCTCTGTCATACTTTGGAGCCGCTTGATTGCACCCGCAGCCGTATCATTCATTTGCCCTGCAATGCGGGCGGCCGAGCCTGCCTCAGAAAGCGCTTCGGCATAGTTTTGCAGTTCACCCCGCCCGGCCTGATCCATCAAAATTTCAGCAGCATTTGCCGCTTCCATTCCAAAGATTGCCGAAATCCATCCGGCACGATCACCGGAGCCAAACTTTTCCATGGCGGCATCAAGCTCGGCCAAAATTGTGGGCATATCGCGGAGGTTGCCTTCAGCATCCATCGTCTCAACACCCAGCTCGGCGAGAGCTTCTGCGGCGGGTTTTGGCATGGCCGCAAGCCGCAGGAACATTGCCCGCAGCGCAGTGCCTGCCTGACTGCCCTGAATACCCGCATCGCCGAGTTTGCCCGCCATCGCCGCCGTCTGTTCGAGGGATACGCCGAGGGCCTTTGCATTCGGCGCGACATACTTCATCGTCTCGCCAAGCATTGAAAGATCGGTGTTCGAGCTGGTGAAGGTGTTGGTCAGAACATCGCCAAGATAGCCCATCTCTCCGGCCTGCATGCCGAAGCCCGTCAATATGTTGGAGGCAATATCGGAGGCGCGGGCGAGATCAATCGCACCAGCACTAGCGAGTTGCAACATGCCTGGCATGGCGTCGATCGTTTCGCTGGCTTCGAAACCGGCCATCGCCAAAAATTTCATACCGGCGGCGGCTTCGGATGCCGCCCATGGTGTGGTTGCGCCCAGCTCTCGGGCGGTCTCGGTCAGACGGGCCAGCTCTTCATCGTCGGCGCGAGCAACGGCTGCGACCTCGGCCATTGAGCGTTCAAAATTGATCGCCGGGCGCAAAGATGCAGCCAGCGATCCGGCCAGGGCCGCAACTCCAAAGGCTTCGCCCATGAGAGCCGAGCGGCGGGCCTGATTTGCGGCCAGTTGCTCGTTGGCCCAGGCAACACCGGCGCGGCCTGTTTGTTCGGTCACCGCGCCGATCTTTTTGAGGGATTTGGTGACGGCACGGGACGGGCCAGTGACCTGGTCCACCAGCTTCAAAATGAGCGCAATGTTCAGATCGCCATTGGCCATCTCACGTCTGTTCCTATCTCTGTTTCAAAGGGGCTGAGCCTGTGTTGTTCTGAGCCTCAAAGCGCTCACGGGCTTTTTCATGCCACCGGGCCAGTTCTTCGATCGACATTCTGTCCATCGCCTCCGGCGGCCAGTGGAAGACCAGAGCAATGTCTGCCATTGCGTCTTCCACATCGTTTGAAAGGCTTACATATTGGCCTCGATCTGTGCGATCTGCTCCTTGCTGATAAAAAAACCAACGCCCTCGCGCACCAAGGCGAAGAAGTCAGAAGGCGGCAGATCGGCAATCTGCGCCTCGGTCACCAGCGCAATGCGGGGCAGCAGCTTCAACCACGCAGAAGTCTCCATCTGCATAACATTTGCCAGCATCAGCCCGCGCAATTCGCCCGTCTTGGGGCAGCGCAGGGTGATTTCGTCAGTTTCTTTGCCGTCGATTTTGATCTTGCTGGACAGTTATCAAAAACCCATCGCTTTGCGCAGTTCGGCCAGCTGATCCACACCACCGATGACGCGCTTGCCCGCCTCGATGTCGATCTCAAACAGTTCTTCACCGTCTTTGGTCATGCGAAAGTAATCGACTTCAAGGGTCAGTTTCAACGGCACGTCAGAGCCCGGTTTCAGGTCGCCGAAATTCACAACAGACAGCCAGCCGCCAATGGTAGCCACATAGCTGTCAGCGGAATAGTCATTCTGGCCCATCGCGCCGGGGCGCAAGATCAGGCGCTGGCGAGTTCCGGCCATCTTGATCAGCTCGGGTGGCCATTCGGCGAGGCTCAGCTCGGCCTGCATGGCTTCCATCCCCATATCAACGGCCACAGAACCGTCCATGCCACCACCACGGTGGCTTGCCGTCTGCATCTTCAACTCGGGCAGTTTGCCTTCCAGGACGCGGCCGGCATAGCTGATCCCATCCACGAAGGCGTTAAAATTGCGGATTGTGCGTGGATACTGCATCATGTCAAATCCTCCTTAGGCTGCTTTGACCGACGAAATCAGATCGTCATAGTATTTGCCGTTGCGATGAGCGCGGAACACCAAATGCTCGAGCGGCGCGGGCGGTTCAAAATCGAAGTCGAGATAGAGTTTCCCGGCCTTCAGCGTGGCTTCGGTGTTCAGTTCGGGATCCAGCCAGCATTTGAAACCGAGCAATGCCCCGGTGTTGACCAGCTGTTGACCGAATGCCTGGACACTGTCGCGGATATCCATGAACAGCTGCGCCGACATCGGCCGGTCCATTGCCCAGAGATGCGCCCGCTCAATGCTCTCATAAATGATATCGGCCGTGCGGCGGACCGACAGGAAGGCCCATTGCGCATCGGGGCTGGTGCCCCGGTTGCCCCACAGACGGAAACCATCACGGCGAATGATTGTAGCAACCTCGGCTTCGTTCATCCGGTTGGCCTCGGTCTCGGTCGAGCTGAGATGGAAGCTGATCGGCCGGGTGGTGCCGGAGATGCCGTTGATCACCTGATTGGACGGCGACCACCAGAAGCCCTTTTCAAGGTCGCGTTTGGCGATCAGCCCTGCAACATAGCCCGAGGCAGGGCGGGTGACATAGGAAGCCGACACATTGTCAAAGACACTCACGGCTGGGTCGACAATGAACAGGCGGTCAGAGCCCCAGTTCTGGCGCGCGGCTTTGGCATCGGTTTCGTTGGTGTTCGGGCCATCGGCGATCACCACCGCGCGCAGCCTTTCAGCAACCGCGATCAGGTTGGTGGTGACCGGGCTGGCCGGATCACCGGGCGCGGTCTGGGTGAAACCCGGTGCAGCAAGGATGCGCGGCGTCAGGTCCAGCCTGGAAGCGGATGCTTCCAACGCCCAGAGGCCAGTGCCCTGGGTGGCATCCCCCACCACATTGGCCAGCGTGGCAGCGGCATCAGTCCCTTCGGCCACGCGGATCATCACGGCCACGGATGCGCCTTGGGCATAGACCGCTTCATAGGCGTCCTTCAGGGTGCCCGCATCACCGAGCAGCGCTGCCTTGCGCGGCCCTTCGATCAGAAGTGGGGTGTTTTCAGGGAACTCAGCGGCGTCGGCATCTGGGGCAGTGCCCACCAGACCGATTACCGAGCTTTTGACGGTGCGAATGGGGCGAATGCCATCATTGATCTGGATGACTTCGACGCCGTGTAGGAATTGTTCTGGCATGGTCAGGAACCTCCGTTGATAAGGGTGAGGGCCTCATTGAAGGCCGTTTTCGCTTGGGCTTTTGCGGCCATTAGCGCGGTTTGAATTTGGGTTTCGATGTTGTCAGCATCATCGGTGATATCTGCGATTGTGGCTTTTGCTTCGGCTTCAATGGCCCCAATCAGCAGGGCGATTTCTCGGAACGCATTGGCCTTGGCCAAGATAAGAGCCAACATGCTGTCACGGTCGATCCCGCGCGCTGCGGCCTCACGGTCAAGGATTGCGAGTTCTTCCGGCCGGGCATTTTCGCGATCGCGGGCGATCCGTTCCTTAAATAGCCATTCCGCGATCTTGCCGGGGGCAGTGGTAGCGATGGCGGCGCGGTATTCGTCTGCAAAAGTCGTCACCTCACGATGGGCAACCGCCCTTAATGCAGCGCCTGCCTTGGCCGCAGGATAGCCCAGATGGATTGCTCCAGCATAATCAACGGCCAGCGTTGTCCGACCATCATGTGTAATGTCAAATTTCATTTTGCTCCCCTTTAGTTTTGCAGCAGAGATGTGCCGACCACACCTCCGTCGGCGAGTTGGGCACCGTTGGAGAGCGTCACTGTTGACTTTGCGATAATCGCAACGCCCTCAGACACGTCGACCACTCCGAAAATCGGGCCATCAAACGATGATTGCCATGCCGACAAATTGGCCGATGATCCGCCATTGCAGCTCATCAGGCCCAGCGATGCGCCAGCGATGCCGCCAGACACGTTGCACCGCCGCAGACCAACAACCACTTGCCCCCCGACTTCGTAGGCAATGATGGCACGCATCACCCCCCAGTCCCCCGCGCCAGCTGGCATGTTTGTTGGTATTTCAATGTCAATTTGATTGAATTTGTAAGCACAACGCCCGCGTGACCACAGCGCGTATATGCTGGTGTTCCCCGAGCTGTTTTGATATGTTTTTGCGCAGATTTTGGGGTTTGCGCCATCACCTTCTTTTACAAAAGACACATATTTGTTTTCAACGTAGACAGTTTCGTCCAAATTGTAACTTTTATCGGCCATTAACGACAGGATGACCGAAGCGCCAGCAGGCGCGGCCATGATGGCGCTCTTGATTGTAGCAAAGCTTCCTCCGTCCACATTGGACGGGTTTGGATCATCGGGATCAATCATGGCTGTGAAATACATCGCACCGGCGACCACATCGCCGAGATCTTCGGCAAGCGCATCATATGCTCCACGCCTTGCTGCAATCTGCTGATCGGCATCGTCCCAAAACGCTGCGGCCCGCTCGGCCACCTGGTTCAGGGCCGTGGCCGCTCGGTTCAAATTCTGCATCGGGTCAGACATAAAATCCTCCTTTAATTCTGGGCTGCACGATCAATGTCGCGGAGTTGTTTGCATTGTGTCAGTTGGCGGTCGATGATCAGCGCATCGGTCCACAGCTTTAGGACTGCGTGATCGAAATATTCATCCAGTGGGGCATCCATGATCACGATGCCATCCGCGACACCATCAAAGGCAATCACATGGTTGATCAGGTATTCGATGGTCCCGGTCTTTCGAGAGCTTCCAACGTCCAGTCCTGCCCAGAGCGCGATCAGATCGCCTTCCTCATCAAAAAAGCCCATCTCGCGAACAGTGACCGAGGCGGTATCGGGCGGAAAGCTCGCCTTAACGTGCCAGGCATTGGGCCCGACAGGATAGTGGCGTTCGATTGCGCTGCGCAGCCGCTCGCGGCGGAGCGCTGTCTGGTTCGCCTTGGGGGCATAGGCTGCGCCCTGACCATCGCCAAGCGCGATGTATTTGATTTTGACCTGACTGCCAGAACCCGCCGCATCGCGGATTTTGGTGATGCCCAAAGTGGTGAAAATGTCAGTGCCTGCGTTCATGCGGCATCTCCCATGTCAAAGCGGTGAATTTCCCGGCAAATCGCCCGAGCCCGGTGGCCAGTTCGGGCCGAAAGCCGGGGCGCGTGGATGTCGATCGGCAAGGCGGGTTTGATGTGGCGGTGATCCTCAACGCGCTGAAACGATCCGGTGCGGAGGGTAACGGTGCCCCCCTTTTTCTCACCGATCCGTAAGCGGAAATGCGACCGAACTGGCTTCACACTGTCAATCAGCAGCGTGACCATATCGACCAGCTCGGCGCTGATCTGAAAACCGGCTGCAAAAATGTCGTCGCCAAAAGCATCGATGCGGAAGGTGTGGGGATCCCCGCCATGCTCAAACCACTCCGAAATATCTGTCCGAAACCCGATCGTGCTGAGCGCCCGGCGCACAGCCCCGGCGGTGCCTTTAATCCGGTGGATTTCGATTGAGCGCTTGATAACCTCGCGCTTCGTCGCCTCCGACCAGCTGGCGTCCCAGACATCCACCGAAAAAGCCCAGGCCAGCCAGCCCAGCAGGGGCGCGGGGCAGGTTTCCGGGTTCATCAGCTTGGCGATTGGCGTCAGATCAGGCTTGCCCTTGCGGATCGCCCGCTCAATCGCCCGGTCAAGCTCGGTGGCATTGGGTTTCAGAATGGTGGGCAGATCAAACATTGCGCCCTCCGACAGAAACCGCCAGTGCATCGGCCGCGCAGAACGCGGCCTCGGCCGGGCCGACCACAATATCGGCGCCGGGCTGAGTGACAATCACATTCTGGACTCCGGGCTGGTGCAGCGCAGCATGCAGGCCAGAAAGCGTGATGTCGTGGCCGAGGCGGTGGTGCGTGTTGATGTAGACCACCAGCTCTGCTTTGGCCGCAGCTTCCACCGCGCCAGCATCCGGCCCCTCATAAAGGATCAGGCTGGCCTCGACCTGGTAAGGAATGATCGTCGCCGGCTGGACCGTTACATGATCAGTCAGCGGCCGCCATCATGTGACAGCACGGTCACCACCACTTCGCCGGGGGCCGGGCTGGCCACGCTGGCGTCTTTGACCTCGCCAGACGCAGACCGCGCCCAGAAGAGATAAGAGCCACGCGGCCCGGCGGTGCTGTGACCCTCAAGCGAAAGTTGGATGCGACTGCGGAATGCCTCATCGCTTTCCTTGACCTCCTCGATCGGCGGATTGACCGTGGCATCCGCCTCCTGGACAATCAGGCGCTCAACACCCCAGAACGCGGCCAACCCATCAAGGTTGGTGCCGGTGGACAGCGCCAGCATATTGGCGCGGGCTCCGTCATTGAACTCCAGCCGATCGAGCATCCGGTAATAGGCGCAGACGCGCAGCAGCTGCGTGACCGGCTCGCTTTCAAGCGCGAGATACGTTTCCAGTTCAGGCATCAGGCGAATGGCCTCTGCCTTCATCTCGGCCAGCAGCACCTCATATTCGACGGTCTTGATGACCTCAGGCGCGGGCAGCTTGCTCAGATCAATCGAAGTGAAACCGCTCA
>PDWJ01003935.1_pt1 | contig 14935 bp, 11 predicted proteins | sample 1430881 | NCBI WGS metagenome assembly PDWJ01 (sample SAMN01162460, study PRJNA174530) | Oral metagenome, whole genome shotgun sequencing project. | biome: Marine environment; feature: Marine mammal; material: Swab sample of the gingival sulcus; isolation source: swab sample of gingival sulcus... | reverse complement strand
TATGACTGGGACCCGTCCATGCCCGGCTGCGAGCTGGTCGGCAATCATGGCCCGAATGCCAGCGTGAGTTGTACGCAGGTCAACCATGCGCTGGACTTGTTAAGCAAGACCCTGACCTCGGGCGATGGCGTGAATGACCCGAATATTGAGATCGCCCTGAAAAATATTGATGTGCGCGACCCGGATCAGGACAGTAATCTGGTTGAGCTGAAACTGAATCTGTGGTTCAGCAAGGCTAATGATATTGAATCCACCGACGATGGCAACTGTGACCCGATCTGTGAAATTTTCACCATTAATTCCGTCGGTGTTTATAAGCCGACCGGTGGACCGGGTGATACACCCACCGTGACCGGCTATAACCCGGTGTCTACCGAAGATGCCTCCGGTAATAATCTGCCGAATAATCATGGTAATGGTGAAACACACCCGGATTATGTTACCTACCCACTGGTTTATACGCATCCGGGAAGCTGGACAGCGCGGAAAAGTTTTTACGGTGTAAATACCAATGCCAAACCAGCACTGACCCGCGCCTATGCCGCCGGTGAGACTATTCCGGTGCTGCTGGATATCTTTGACTACCGCTTTCTGGACGGTGCAACGTCGCAATTATGTGACAAGATCGATACCCATAATTTTGAGTATGTCGGTCTGTCGGCTCCTTACCGGAATGATATGAACTTTACATGGAATAACTATCAACGTTATAACCCATTGTTTGTCAGTTATGGCTTTGACTCCTACAGAGCGTATGTTGACGGTTCACCCTATGTTTCCTTTTTGTATTCCACGGAACCGCATCCGACCTTGGTGGAACAGCGGGATGATACCTGTGATGATGATGTCAATGGCGATGGCAAATATGTACTGGATGGCATCAACCAGATAACACAACAGGCCGATGCGCCGAATGACTGGGTGACGGATACCGCGTTACTGCCCGGAGGGGCGGCAGCGGTGACCAAGGTGCGTATGGAAACCGTGCTGGACACCAATTACCTGAGCAGCCTTGACCCCGACGCAACCAGGGCGGCCTTTATATCGAACCATCTGTTAAAAATCAAGGACGATGCAGTCGGCTATCCGAACCCGGACGGGAATACCTATCTGCCGAATTTCAGTAAGTCTCGTCGCCACAACGGTGATGGCAACTGGACTAATTGGATTAACGCCGCCACTGGCCCTTATGCCGTTTCTGCCGACCCGAATGAGGCCGGTTTCAGCTATGAGTTTGCTTACGCAGATCGGATCATCTTAACCCCGTCCTCCACCTCGATTGACAAATATAGCTCTAATTCATCCAGCTATGTCAAGGGTTCCGAACGATTCTCGGTGGATGGCGGTACCACCTGGCTGACCTATGATGAATACCTGGCCTCTAATCCGGTGGTCACGCTGACCAGTGCGCCCAATCAGGGGCCGAAAACCCTGCTCTGGAAGTTTGATGATCTGCAAACCGGCGAGCAGTTGCCCTTAATCCGCTATACGGTGTTGATCGATCCGGGCGTGGCCGCCGGAGAGTTTTATAATGCCGCAGCATTGTATTCAGATATTTCGGTTGATCTCACTGGTGGCCCCGACCCGGACGGAAATGGCCCACTCTTGTCCAGCCCGGACGGTGTCGGTGATACTCAAATAGCCGCATACCAACTGTTTGCCTTCGCCGGTTACGGTCTGGACGTACAAAAACGGGTGAAGCAGCCGGTTTACCCGACCAATACACCGTTTGAATTTGAACTGATTTATCAGAATCTCGGCGGCGAGAATTACGGCCAGGGGGATTTCATTGATATTCTGCCCTATAACACTGATGGCACGGCGGCAAACTCCAGTGGTCTGGCCAGCAGCCGCCGTCCGGGAACCCGGTTCAATGGTCTGTTCAGCGTGAGCGGTGTCACTGTTAACAACGGTGAAACCGTGTATGCCACCGATGCCGCACCCGCGACGCTACAGCAAGACCCCTGTCATGAAAGCAATCAGGCAGCAGGTTATGTACCGGCAGCCGGTGATGTCTGTTATCAGATGTATGTAAACAACGGCAATCAACTGGCCGGTGGTGCCACTACTGGCAGTGGCGCAACGAGCTGGGTCAAATGTACCAGCCTGTCACCATTAAGCTGTGGCAACCTGGGCGCCGAGGCCATCACCGGCCTGCGCTTCAACGTAGGCACAGTGGCACAGGGTGCCGGTGGTCAGTCGATCCTGCTGGAGCTGATCCCGACGGGGAATGTCGGCGGCACACCGGCACTGGACGATCAGGGCGCTGTTACCGAGGCTTCCACTGGTGATATTTATACCAATAACTTCGGCGGCCGGGTACCGGAATTGTCGCTGCTGGTGATCTCCAATGATGTCAGTGTCACCATGGTCAGCGGCTCCATTGGTGATTATGTCTGGCACGATGTCAATGGCGATGGGGTTCAGGATGCGGATGAGGCACCACTGGCCAATGTCACGCTGAGCCTGCTGGATAAAAACGGGGCGGCGATTTATGTTGATCCGGCAACCGGTGGCGTGGTCAGTGCCGATACCGCCGGAGCAGTGCCTTATCAGGTCACCACAGATACCGCCGGGCTGTACAAGTTTAATAATTTACCGGCTGGTGATTACACCATCGCAGTGGATGAAAGCACCGTACCCGCAGCCTTGCTTCAGAGTTTTGACTTCACTGGTGTACTGGATAATCGTTCTGCGGAGTCTTTGACGCTGGTGAACAATGCGCTAGGACAACTGGTGGATGTGGAAGATAATACCGATCATGATTTTGGTTACCGTAATGCCTCTGTCGACCTGAGCCTGAGCAAAACGCTGGACAAGACCACCGCAAAACGTGGTGATGTGGTGACGTATACACTGACTGTTCGCAATGACGGGCAGGATAATGCCAGCGGCGTGAAAGTGGAAGATCAGCTGCCTGCGGGAGTCAGCTACCAGAGCCATGCACCGGCGACGGAAGTGTACAACGGCGGGATCTGGGATGTGGGTACGCTGCCCACAGGCGAGTCCAAAACACTGGCGATTACGGTGGTGGTGGACTAAGGCTGCCCTACAGTGACTGAGCCGCCTGCCCCGAGATGGGTGGGACGGCGATGCCGGGTTATCGAAATTGTTACAGAAAATTACAGAAAATGTGACATCCGTAAATCAAACCAGATACATATGATTATCCCAAAGCATGTCTTCCGCCTGTAACAATGTAGTTACTGCTGAGAACCGATCTGGGTGCGCCGGAATCCGGTAGAGACTGCCATCCGCCGCAGAAACCAGAAAGGCCTGCTGCTGTGCCAGATACTGAATGCCGCTCGGCTCAGTTATTTCCAGTGCCGAAATAAATTCCAGTGCCGCCACATCCCAGAAGCTGATCCGGTTACCGCGCGGTGAGGTCACGGCCAGCACGCCACTGTCATCGGCATACGCCAGATCCGCCATATAACCCCGCAAGGTACTGATCTGTGATTCGGCAATCTGCAATGCCTTTAATTCACCGCCGTGTTGTTGCCAGGCTACCAGTGTCTGTGGCTGATGACGGTAAATATCGCCCTGATACTGCATGGCAACACCAACATCACCGGCTGCTGTCACCGTCAGATGACGGATACTCAGCTGGTGATCATCCAGTCGGTATTCATCCATTTTTTTCCCGTTAGTGCTGTCCACATAGGCCAGTGATGGTTGCATGGTTTTCAGGTTCAGCTTGCGCCGCCCGAAATCCGGATGGGTTTCAATGCCGCCGTTCGCAATCACCAGTGTCTGACCATCCGGCATCAGATGAATATCATGCGGGCCAACGCCGTAAGTCTCATATTCACCGATCTGCTCATAAGTCGCCGCGTCGCGAATACCAATGACACCACGCACGGCCTCATAGTCATTTTCGGTAGTAAACAACACCGAACCCGCAGCCGAGAAACAGCCGTGGCCATAAAAATGCCGCCCGGCGGCGGCCTCAATAAGTCGCTGTTCGCCGCGATCAAGGTCAATGTCGGCACACATCGTATCTGGCCGCCGCCCGAAGGCCAGCACCCGTCCGTTTGCCAGTGGCAACACATCATGGGCACGAAACGGCAGCGGTTGCGTTGTCCTGTTGACAACCCCCAGCTGTACCCGGCTCAGAAAGTGTTGCCCTGCCCTGTTATCATTGGCGGAATACAGAAAGTGGGGTGAGCCAGCGTCACCGGTTGAGGTTGCCGCTGAAACAGCCGTATCAAGCCGCTTATCCGCTGCACCCGCCACTCCCAGAGTAAGCAAAGAACCGGCCAGTGCCAGAAACTGTCGCCGCTGCATCATCATCACTGATCACTGTGTATTATTTAATGCCCGAGCCTTAGTCACCATCATTATCATTAAAGCCCAGCTGTACTCCCAGTGCCGGTGCCAGACCTTCGCGCACGGTAGCCGATAACTGTTGCACCTGTTTATAGAAAGGTTTCACCGATTGCGGTTTCTCCTGCAGTAACTGAAACAGATCCTCTGATGACCATTCGGCTGCCAATAGCTGCCTGAGTTGCTGTTCCAGCTGTGCGGCCAGTTCCTGATGCCCATTATCCTTCAGCCAGCTCAGAATGCCGCCATCCACCAGGACACGTTGCACGCCGACCAGACTGTTGTTGATATTTGCCAGTGAGTAGCCACTGCGCCAGGCTTCCAGCTTATGCGGATGAGCTTTCGGCGCACCGGAACGACTGCCACGCAAACCCAGCGGCACACCCAGCTGCTTGATTTCAACCGCCTGCACGACCTGATACAAACGATTCACCAGCAATTCAATCGGCTGATAGGCCGTAGTAAAATATGCGCTGCCAGCTCCGGCAGTGACGACGGCTTCTGCATAACTGTTGTCTTTCCGGTTCCAGCTGTCCGCGATGGTGTGCAGATTTTTTGCCAGCAAGCCGGAGGCAGCGACCAGATAGTTGCAACGCTGCCCGTCGGTATCACTGAATGCTGCCAGCAGCTGTTTATCCTCCTGTTCACGATCAAACAGCAGGTATTCCAGTGTTGCCAGCCCCTGCCCGCCGACACCGGACTGATCAACCCTTTCCTGGGTGACGACTGTATCAGCACTCAGCAAACCCTTGATCACTGCCTTTTTTACCGGCCTGAAATAAATGGTGAAATCAATTTCATCTTCAACCGCCGGACCAAACAGATAGAGTGCGCTTTGCTCCCACGAAGAAAGCGTGGCAGCCCAGTCGGCACGCGTTTTTTCCAGTCCGGCAGCCTCCGGCTTTGTGCAGAACTGCTTAGCGGTTGCAGCCAACCTGGCAGCATTATCATCCAGCTGGCGATAAACCGGCAGAATGGCCTGTTCTGTCACTGTGACCAGAAAGTTGCGGGCGGCTTCATCATCCATACGGGCAATCGCTTCCGTTGTTGCAGCAGTCTTCACTGCCGACTTCGCCTCTGTCGGGGTATCTGCCCACACCACCGGCATCATACAGACCGCCAGACCAACCGCTCGAAGTATTAATTGCATGTTCATTGCGCTACCTGTATTCATGACACTACTTGTAAAAAATAATTGTAACGACCCAGCCCCGGAGCTGAATCCGGTTATTAGCGGCAAGCTGAATGGTTACAGGGAATTCAGAAAGGCGATCAAGGCCTGACGTTCTGCCCCGGTCATCGCCAACACCTGCTGTTGTGAAGCCTCCGCCTCACCACCATGCCAGAGTACCGCCTCCAGCAGATTACGCGCCCGGCCATCATGCAGAAAACGGGTATGGCCATTCACGGTTTCCACCAGCCCGATCCCCCATAATGGCGGAGTCCGCCATTCACGTCCCGATGCCTGAAAATCAGGCCGTTCATCAGCCAGACCTTTACCCATATCATGTAACAACAGATCGGTATAAGGCCGGATGCGCTGGCCGGACAGTTCGGGAAAACCGGCAGATTCCCCCGTCACATACTCACTGACATGACAGGTATTACAACCCACCTTGTTAAACAGTTTTTCACCCTGCAACACCACTGGATCATGGACATTCCGTCGTGCCGGAACCCCCAGCGTCTTCGCGAAATAGACCACTCGCTGCATAATCTTGGCACTGATTTCCGGTTCACCGCCGTGTCTGGCACGCTGACAAAGCGTTTGTGCCTCGGTACAACCTTGTTCCGGAAACAGGGGTGTGGTAATGCCCAGATCACTGCTGAAAGCCGCTTCGGACTGTTGCTGTACATCAGGATGATTCGCTTTCCAGCCAAAACGGCCTAACACCGTTTTTTGCTGCCGGACATCCCAGACCCGATTGGCACGACCGGAAATACCATCACCGTCCTTATCTTCCGGATCGGCATGGCGCAGAATATCACTTTCCGTAATGGCTTCCAGCAGGCCCAGCCCGATCATTACCGGTGCTACCCGCACCGAAGTTTGCAGCTGTGGGTGCAGCTCACCGTAATTCAGATCATCGAATGATAATTCCGGTTTCAACAGCGTATATTGTTTGCCATCATCAAATTGCCCGGTTATCTCCTGATAACTCAGACGCGGCGTCGCCTCTGTTTTCACCCCGGGAATGGCTTTCGGCTGTAGCTGATCACCATAATTCGGCTCCGGCACCGCACCACGTTTCAGTACCGTCTGCTGCTGTTCAGCTGTGCTTGGCGGAATACTCAGCCGGATCAGGGTTGAAAGAAAACGATCATCTTTACTGATCGGTGGCTGACCACGACCATCCCTGACATGACAGCCCTGACAGCCATTGGTATTGAAAAACGGCCCCAGCCCGTCACGGGCAGTGGTTGATGCCGGTGCAATCACCCAAGGCAGTTTGAAAAAAGCATTGCCGGTGAAAAAATCTTCCCGGCGTAACAGACTCAGATTCCGTGCCGGTAACGAGAAGGCATTACGGCTGGTATCGAATACGGTTGTCGCTCCGCCCGACAGCCTGGGATCGGCTGCCGGGGCTGAAGCAGGTTGATCATCAGCATTGACCAAGCACGGGATCAGTAATAATCCCGACACTATAGCTATTGAATATCTGATCATTTCGCTATTTTGTGTTACCCGGAATTAACCGCCAAAAGAATCACTGGTTTCAGGGTTCAGATTGTCAATACCCAATGCAGCAGAGGCGGCTTCAATGGAAGCAGTCTGGGCACGCAGGGCTTTAATCACATCTTTCACCCGTGCATTGCCTTCTTTATTACCCGCCACAATCTGCTGGTCAAAATGCTCGCCCTTCTCGGCGATTTCAGCCAGTACTTCTGCCTTTTGCTGTGAATCTTTCAACTGATCGGCCAGCTTTTTGCTCAGCTCCTTATCCTTGGCGGCCACCAGATCGGCCAGACTGGGCCCTTCGACCTTGCTGCCATCAATTTTGGTATAGCTACCGTTAAAGATATTCTGAATACCCCGTGCATTCTCGACAATATCCACATGGGTATTATCACTGAAGCAGGAATGCTCATCTTCCTGTGAGTGGGCCAGCAGGGCAACGTTCATGCGCTCCCCGGCCAGTTCACCCAGACTCAGACTACCCATACCAAACAGTATGCGACGCAGTGCTTCATGATCATCCAGAGCCAGAAACGCCTTACGGTAGTTATCCTTGCCACCGTCCCAGTCAGCAACCATTTCTTCCAGATCCTTAACCAGCAGGTCGGCGGCTTCCAGCAGGTATTTCGCCCGGCGTTCACAGTTACCGTGGGTACAACCATCGCCCTGTACAAAGTCAGTATAGCTACGGCTGCCGGTGTCACTGGGGTTTTTATTCAGATCCTGGCCCCAGAGTAAAAATTCAATGGCGTGATAACCGGTCGCGACATTGGCTTCGGAACCGCCCTTTTCATGCCATGATTCCAGCAACTCCGCAGTAATCGCTTCATCACCAGCAATCATATTCGCAGAGGCAAACGTATTGCCGTCTTCATGCTCATAGCCGTCAGCGACATAATCAATCAGGCCTTCATCCAGTGGCCAGGCATTCACCTTGCCTTCCCAGTCGTCCACATTGGCGTTACCAAAGCGATAGACTTCTGTCTGTCCGTAAGGGATACGGGCCTCCAGCCAGGCTTCCCGCGCCGATTGCAGTGTTTCTTCAGATGGCCCGGCCACAAACGCCTCAATGCGACCCTGCAGGGTTTTGGCGGTCGCCAGGGAATCACTGAATGCGGCATGGGCAATTTCGACATAGTTTTCCAGCACAGCATCCGTGGATACCTCGGCCACAACAGCCGGAACACTAAACATAAATGAACTTGCCAGAGCTGCTGACAATAAGGTTTTCTTCAGGGATTTCATAGGTACTCCGTAAGCTATAAATATATAAAAGAATCTGTCTGGTATTAAAAGAGAACTTGCACTGGCCTGACTCTTTAAGAAAAATCAGGGAGAAATTTCAATATTGCAGTTTTATTTCAACTTCCGGATTTAAACCGGACGGTCTGTCACCATCGCCTTTTTCTCATCAGCAGCGGTAAGAATCAACTTGCCTTTACGGGTAATGCTGAGCAGATAAGGCTTATCGCCATGCTCAAGGATCAGCTTCCTGCCGCCCTGCATCAGCTCCTTCAGGTTGATCCTGGACAGTGACTCTGACGACCTGTTCATTAGTGTCGGATAACTCATCTTAAACTTCCTGTTTAATCAGGCCGGACATGGCATCGCCAGCGGAATCAGGGGGATGATCCCCGATGCGGTTTTTGCCTGTTGCGCTTCCGCAATGACTTCGCGGGTATGTGATTCACAACGACCACAACAGGAAGCGGCTTTTAACGAGTCACGCACCTTTTCAAAAGTATCGTCACCCTGCTTCACGGCTGTCCTGATTTCACGATCTGTTACAGCATTGCAGACACAAACATACATCCCGGCCACCATCTGATAATGATTCTTAATAACTAGGAGCATAATAATCATTATCAGGCACTAATGCAAGTGTTTCTCATTTAATTGATTTTATTGAATTTTTTTCGGGTTTCGACCAAAATTTATACAAAAAATCACCCTCCGGATCGTGCACCTGCCACTGTGGAAGCGTACAATTTGTGGCTTCATTAATTAACCTTTTGAGAGAAACGATGAAAGGAAACCCCGCTGTAAAACAGGCGCTGAATCAGGCACTGAAATATCAGCTCACTGCCATTAACCAGTACTTTCTGCACGCACGCATAGCAAAAAACTGGGGACTGGAGCAGCTGGATGAAGCTGAATACAAACGCTCTATCAAAGCCATGAAGCAGGCCGATGAACTCATTGAACGCATCCTGTTTCTGGAAGGTCTGCCCAACCTTCAGGATCTCGGCAAGTTATATATCGGTGAAGATGTTCCGGAAATACTGAGTAACAACCTGAAAATGTGTCAGGAAGGTATCAGCCAGTTGCGCGACACCATCCAGCTGTGTGCCACTGAACAGGATTATGTTTCCCGTAGTAAGCTGAAACAGATTCTGGAACAGGAAGAGGAAAATCTGGACTGGATAGAAACCCAACAGTGGCTGATTCAGCATTCCGGGCTGGAAAACTATTTACAATCTATGATGTGAGGCTAAAGTAATGAAAGGTAATCAACGCGTTATTGATGAATTAAAGAAACTGTTGGCGGGTGAACTGGCAGCACGTGACCAGTATTTCATCCACTCCCGGATGTTTGACGACTGGGGACTCAGTAAACTGGCCGAACATTTTGAACATGAAATGGAAGAGGAAACCGGTCATGCTGACCTGATTATTAAACGCATTCTGTTCCTGGAAGGCACTCCTGACCTGAATCAACAGGACCCTGTCAATATCGGCTCGAATGTAAAAGAGATTATGGAACATGATCTGGCACTGGAGCAAAAAGTCGATGCCGCCTTAAAGGCTGCCATCAAGCTGTGCGCAGAAGAACAGGATTATGTGACCCGTGGCATGCTGCAATTACAGCTGAAAGATACCGAAGAAGATCACACGCACTGGCTGGAAAAGCAGCTGGGTCTGATTGAGAAAATCGGTATACAGAATTATATCCAGTCTCAGATCTGAAACTGAGCAGACCGGGGATAGTTAGTACGATTCCAAGTATCCCCGGCTATTCAGGCACTCAGCCATTCTGATGCTCACCTACCCGCAAAATTTTCATCTGATTCGTTCCGCCCTGAATGCCCATCAAATCGCCCTTGGTGATAATCACCAGATCCCCCTGATCCACCACCTTTTCCCGGATCAATAATTCCACCGCATCGCGGTTGGCCGTTTTCGGGTCGGTGACCGATTGCTGCTGGCGCACCGGATATACGCCCCGGTACACACTCACCCGGCGACAGGCAGCATCATTCGTTGTCAGTGCATAAATCGGAATCCCCGAGCTGATGCGTGACATCCAGCGCGTTGTCGATCCCGATTCGGTCAGCGCCGCTATCGCCCGTACCCCCATGTGATTGGCGGTATACATGGCAGCCATTGCCACCCCTTCATCCACATGTTTAAACCACTGATCAATACGGTGATCTGACTCACGTACTTCAATTGCCTGTTCGGCTTCCTTACACAGCCCGGCCATGATTTCCACTACCCGTGCCGGATGTTTACCCACTGCGGTTTCACCGGACAACATCACCGCATCGGTACCATCAATCACCGCATTCGCGACATCGAACACCTCCGCACGAGTCGGAATCGGGTTGCTGATCATGGTTTCCATCATCTGTGTGGCGGTGATGACAGCACGATTCAGTTCACGGGCACGGCGGATCAGTGCCTTCTGGGTCAGCGGCAATTTGGCATCACCGATTTCCACCCCCAGATCACCGCGGGCCACCATAATCACATCGGAGGCACGGATAATCTGATCCATAATCGGCTGCTGTACGGCCTCGGCCCGTTCAACCTTGGCCACCATTGCCGCATGCCCACCGGCCTCTTCCAGCAGATGCCGGGCCAGCTGGATATCTTCCGCATGACGCGGGAAAGACACTGCCAGAAAATCAACACCGATTTCGGCAGCAATGCGAATGTCTTCCCTGTCTTTCTCCGTCAGTGCCGGTGCCGACAAGCCGCCACCACGCCGGTTCAGGCCCTTGTTATCGGATAACACACCACCATTAAGTGCCCTGGTATGAATGGCATAACCTTCAACCGCCGTTACGGCCAGTACAATGCGACCATCATCCAGCCACAACTCGTCACCGCTGGACACGTCATTAACCAGCTCCTTGTAGCCCAGTCCGACGCAGTGCTGATCACCCTGCGTTTCATCCATCTCCGCATCCAGGGTGAAGGCCGCACCGGGTTTCAGCGTAATACTGCCTTCCTTGAAGCGGGCAATGCGCAGCTTCGGTCCCTGCAAATCGCCGAGAATGCCGACCGTGCGCCCTGCTTTTTCTGCTGCCTTGCGCACCAGTTCCGCCCGGGCCGCATGTTCTTCCAGCGTGCCATGAGAAAAATTGAGGCGCACCACATCCACCCCGGCACGCACCAGATCCTCAACGGCCTGTGGTGTACTGGTTGCCGGTCCCAGGGTGGCAACAATCTTGGTTCGTCTCACGGTGCTGCCCGCTCTTCCAGCATCGCCACCGCAGGCAGCTTTTTACCTTCCAGAAACTCCAGGAAAGCACCGCCACCGGTAGAGATATAAGACACCTTGTCGGCAATAGCGTACTTGTCCACCGCCGCCAACGTGTCCCCCCCTCCGGCCACTGAAAACGCCGCCGACTCAGCAATCGCCCTGGCAATCGCCTGGGTGCCTGCACCAAACTGGTCGAACTCAAACACCCCGACCGGGCCGTTCCAGACAATCGTACCGGCATTTTTAATCACTTCAACCAGTGCTGCCGCACTGTCCGGACCAATATCAAAAATCATGTCATCATCAGCCACCTCGGTGACCGCCCTGGTTTCTGCGGCGGCGTCCGGTGAAAATGCCTTGCCACAGACCACATCGGTCGGCACCGGAATATCACCGCCACGCGCTTTAGCCTTTGCCGTCAGTGTCTTACAGGTCTCCAGCAGATCCGCTTCATACAGTGACTTGCCGACATTGTAGCCTTCAGCAGCAATAAAGGTGTTGGCAATCCCCCCGCCGACGATTAACTGATCCACCACGCTGGATAAGGACTCCAGTACCGTCAGCTTGGTCGATACCTTGGAGCCTCCGACCAGCGCCACCAACGGGCGTGCCGGATTATCCAGTGCCTTGCCCAGAGCCTCCAGCTCACCGGCTAACAATGGCCCGGCACACGCCACTGGCGCAAACCGCCCGACCCCCTCTGTGGAAGCCTGAGCGCGATGAGCCGTCCCGAATGCATCCATGACATAAATGTCACATAACCCGGCATACTGCTTCGCCAGCGTTTCATCATTTTTCTTCTCGCCCCTGTTGAAACGGACATTTTCCAGCAGTACCACCTCGCCATCTGCGATTTCCGGAGCATGATCCAGATAATCCCTGACCAGTGCCACCTCCTGATCCAGCAAACCGGACAGGTGCGCTGCCACCGGTGCCAGCGAAAACTCGTCCGCAGGCTCCCCTTCCACAGGACGATCCAGATGGGTCATCAGCATCACTTTTGCACCGGCGGCCATGGCATGCTTGATCGTCGGCAGGGAAGCACGAATGCGTGCATCAGAAGTAATTCTGCCATCCTTAACCGGAACATTCAGGTCTTCACGGATCAATACCCGTTTACCGGCCAGATCCAGATCGGTCATCTTGATAATAGACATCACCCAGGCTCCTTGAGAGGTCTTAACCCATCACATGTTTGGCAAAACGCAGCATGTTGCAGGTATAACCATATTCATTGTCATACCAGGCAACCACCTTGACGAAGGTACCATCCAGTGCGATACCGGCTTCAGAGTCGAAGATTGAGGAATGACTGTTACCGCGGAAATCAGTGGCCACCACTTTTTCATCGGTATAAGCCAGTGTCTCACCGATACCGGTATCGGTTTCAGCCGCCGCCTTCATCGCCGCACAGATCTCATCATAGGAAGCATCTTTTTCCAGCTCAACGGTCAGATCAACCACCGACACATCCGACGTCGGTACACGGAAAGCCATGCCGGTCAGTTTACCGTTCAGCTCCGGCAGTACCACACCCACCGCTTTAGCCGCACCGGTGGAAGACGGAATAATATTCTCCAGAATACCGCGCCCTCCGCGCCAGTCTTTCATCGATGGGCCATCCACAGTTTTCTGCGTGGCCGTCGCCGCATGAACGGTGGTCATCAGGCCGCGTTTGATACCCCAGTGATCATTCAGCACCTTGGCAACCGGAGCCAGACAGTTAGTGGTACAGGAGGCCGCAGAAACAATCGCCTGATTCGCATAAGTTTCATGGTTCACGCCATACACAAACATCGGTGTGCCATCCTTGGACGGTGCGGACATAACGACTTTCTTTGCACCCGCTTCAATGTGCTTCTGACAGCCTTCTTCAGTCAGGAAGAAGCCGGTGCATTCCAGCACCAGATCAGCCCCCACTTCACCCCAGTTCAGCTCAGCCGGATCACGCTCGGCAGTCAGGCGAATGTGCTTACCATTAACGATCATGGTGTCACCGTCAACACGGATGTCGCCGGGGAAGTTACCGTGTACCGAATCGTATTTCAGCATGTAGGCCAGATAATCATTGTCCAGCAAGTCATTGATCCCCACCACTTCCAGCTCACCGGAAAAATCATTTGCGATTGCACGGAATACCATGCGACCGATGCGGCCAAAACCATTAATGCCAACTTTAATTGTCATGTTGAACTCCAGAAAAGACTTAATAAAAAATTCAGCCAAAATGTTACTTAAGCTTAATAATCCCGCTACCTGGCAAAACAATAGCCGGATCAGCAACGGAAGGTGTACCTCTTTTACAGAACGTCGTTGACGGCTGCAACCACATTTTCCACCGTGAAGCCAAAGTGCCTAAACAGTTCACCGGCGGGTGCCGACTCACCGAAGGTATCAATCCCCACCACTTTTCCGTTCAGGCCGACATATTTATACCAGCCACCGGTGACCCCGGCTTCAACCGCAACACGCGCCGTCACCGCCGCTGGCAGCACTGACTCACGATAAGCATCGTCCTGGGCCTCGAACACATCCACCGATGGCATGGACACGATGCGAATCTTCCGGTTCGTCAGCTGCTCAGCCGCCCCCATCGCCAGTGCCACCTCGGAACCGGTAGCGATAATAATGGCCTCCGGTGTACCGTCACAGTCTTTCAGCACATAACCGCCTCGGGCAATATCAGCCTGCTGCCCGGCGGTGCGCTGCTGGAAGGGCAGGCCCTGACGGGTCAGTACCAGACAGCTTGGGCCATTACGTTTTTCAATCGCCGCACGCCAGGCCACCACGGTTTCCACACTATCGCAAGGCCGCCATACCGACATATTCGGTATCAGGCGCAAGGTCGCTGTCTGCTCAACGCCCTGATGCGTTGGCCCATCTTCTCCCAGGCCAATCGAATCATGAGTGTACACAAAAATACTGCGAATTTTCATCAATGCCGCCATTCGCAGTGCATTCCGGGCATATTCGGAGAACATCAGGAAAGTCGCACCGTAAGGGATAAAGCCACCGTGCAACGCAATCCCGTTCATCATCGCACTCATACCAAATTCACGCACCCCGTAGGACAGGTAATTACCACTGAAGTCCTGTTCAGGGCCGTGCATGGAGTTAATACCCTTACTTTGATTATTAAAGGTATTATTTGAGGGTGTCAGATCCGCCGATCCGCCTAAAAACTCCGGCAATAATGGTGCAAATCCATTCAGTGCATTTCTGGATGCGACACGTGTTGCCGGTGACTCCGCCTGCTCCACAATGGTGGCAATTGCCGTATCCGCTTTTGTTGACCAGTCTGCTGGTAAATCACCCGCCATCCGGCGCTCAAATTCAGCCGCCTCTGCAGGATAATCCGCCCGGTAAGCCGCAAATGCAGCATTCCAGGCTGCCTCAGCCGCCGCACCCTTTTCTTTGGCATCCCAACCGGCATAAATCTCATC
>PDWJ01003493.1_pt1 | contig 14935 bp, 12 predicted proteins | sample 1430881 | NCBI WGS metagenome assembly PDWJ01 (sample SAMN01162460, study PRJNA174530) | Oral metagenome, whole genome shotgun sequencing project. | biome: Marine environment; feature: Marine mammal; material: Swab sample of the gingival sulcus; isolation source: swab sample of gingival sulcus... | reverse complement strand
TTTTCGAAGTATTTTCCTACAGTAAACCTCCAAACTACTGAGTTCATTAACAAATTAGTGTTATCATTACAGTTTGCCACCGCACGGGTGGTTTAGAAGGACCTCGGCGCATTCAGCGAGTTAATAGCATCGTTTGCCACCGCACGGGTGGTTTAGAAGAGCGAAAAGATGGAATATTCGTACAGCGCGATGTTTGCCACCGCACGGGTGGTTTAGAAGTTTTGCGCGAATGACATCCTGTTCATCCAGCCGTTTGCCACCGCACGGGTGGTTTAGAAGTGACAGCGTTATTAAGTGCTCGCTCTCGGTGAGTTTGCCACCGCACGGGTGGTTTAGAAGTAAATGAACATTGCTCTACCCCGTTCCTTGTTGTTTGCCACCGCACGGGTGGTTTAGAAGTCCCTAATCATTAGAGCGATGGATGTGCTACTGTTTGCCACCGCACGGGTGGTTTAGAAGTCAGGCGATGCTAATCACACCTACTATGACATGTTTGCCACCGCACGGGTGGTTTAGAAGACATTGCAGCGCAACATGTTGCATAGCGAGACGTTTGCCACCGCACGGGTGGTTTAGAAGCCGCTGAATCGGTATAAACCTTGTACCTCACCGTTTGCCACCGCACGGGTGGTTTAGAAGGTACCGCAAGTAGAGTCCAGTGGCGAAAACAAGTTTGCCACCGCACGGGTGGTTTAGAAGAGATGCCGCCAAATTCGTCAAGTTGCGGAACGGTTTGCCACCGCACGGGTGGTTTAGAAGTAGCGCATTGAGCAACGGGGTACAGCGGCACCGTTTGCCACCGCACGGGTGGTTTAGAAGTCTTTCGCTGCAGCGGCTAACTGTAACTGTTTGTTTGCCACCGCACGGGTGGTTTAGAAGGCTGTACCCCGTTGCTCAATGCGCTATCGCGGGTTTGCCACCGCACGGGTGGTTTAGAAGTCCAGCGTGGATGGCGCAATATCGTGACCGCCGTTTGCCACCGCACGGGTGGTTTAGAAGTTCAGGTTGAGCGGCTCTTACCTTGTTTGCATGTTTGCCACCGCACGGGTGGTTTAGAAGCTGAAGGCGAACAAGCATTGTTCAAGCGCGATGTTTGCCACCGCACGGGTGGTTTAGAAGAGAAGGTGAAGAGCCCGAGAACATCGAATTGTGTTTGCCACCGCACGGGTGGTTTAGAAGTGTATTGGTAACCGGTGTTAAATCTTCACCCCGTTTGCCACCGCACGGGTGGTTTAGAAGTGCTCGCAGCCCGTACCCCGGCAATGCCAGCCGTTTGCCACCGCACGGGTGGTTTAGAAGCTTTGATGCAGTCGCTTTCAGTAACTGGATTAGTTTGCCACCGCACGGGTGGTTTAGAAGAGACGCTGAGCTATTCATTGAAGAATGGCTGTGTTTGCCACCGCACGGGTGGTTTAGAAGGCAATTAACTGGAAAACAAGGCCAGACAATGAGTTTGCCACCGCACGGGTGGTTTAGAAGTAATTCGGGCAAAGTCCACAGATAATAAACACGTTTGCCACCGCACGGGTGGTTTAGAAGTTCAGAGAGCACATCACCGATATTCATCGCTGGTTTGCCACCGCACGGGTGGTTTAGAAGTGCCTCAATACTGAGGGCGCTCGTGCCCGCTTGTTTGCCACCGCACGGGTGGTTTAGAAGTATCAGTTTGGTGTAAGCATTATAAGCTATATGTTTGCCACCGCACGGGTGGTTTAGAAGTTTTATTTGCAGACCGACTTTACTGAAGCTCAGTTTGCCACCGCACGGGTGGTTTAGAAGTATATTAACGGTGAATTCGTCAATATGACGTCGTTTGCCACCGCACGGGTGGTTTAGAAGGGCCCCATGTAAATAGCCGTTTACCGGCTTCTGTTTGCCACCGCACGGGTGGTTTAGAAGAGCGGCTGGGAGCACAAGCGAGGTAAGCGCAAGTTTGCCACCGCACGGGTGGTTTAGAAGATTAACCACGGCGTTGCTCCTGAGCATGCCAGGTTTGCCACCGCACGGGTGGTTTAGAAGATGAATGACAAGCGCGCTATTCAATCGGCACTGTTTGCCACCGCACGGGTGGTTTAGAAGTTCAGGGAGATTATCCGCCTGCCCCTGTTTTAGTTTGCCACCGCACGGGTGGTTTAGAAGTGAAAGCGGCGGGCTTTAAAGTTCGTGCAAAAGTTTGCCACCGCACGGGTGGTTTAGAAGGGGTATTTATCGAGTAATACACTGCACAGTTCGTTTGCCACCGCACGGGTGGTTTAGAAGTAACTGCCAGTCGAACAGCTGTGCAGCAATACGTTTGCCACCGCACGGGTGGTTTAGAAGCGGTGCCGGATGAATCAAGCGCCCATGGATGGGTTTGCCACCGCACGGGTGGTTTAGAAGGATCGGTGACAGCAAGCCTTGCTTTACGTCAAGTTTGCCACCGCACGGGTGGTTTAGAAGAAAAGATTCGACTACGTGTCGCAGGTAGCAACGTTTGCCACCGCACGGGTGGTTTAGAAGTTATGACAGCAGGCCCGGCGCTGGAGCGAGATGTTTGCCACCGCACGGGTGGTTTAGAAGCATTCCCTGCCGTTTATCGGTTAATATTGCGCTGTTTGCCACCGCACGGGTGGTTTAGAAGCAAACGGTTGAATACGGCATGACTATTCAACAGTTTGCCACCGCACGGGTGGTTTAGAAGATACGTTCGCGCGATCCCGGGTTGTGTCTATTGTTTGCCACCGCACGGGTGGTTTAGAAGATTAATCTCGCTGGCCAAAGATTCTGCGAGCCGTTTGCCACCGCACGGGTGGTTTAGAAGATGACGGGCTTTACAGACGGTTCTACGGCTATGTTTGCCACCGCACGGGTGGTTTAGAAGAACATTAAACGCAAAAGAGACCAGTGCATCGAGTTTGCCACCGCACGGGTGGTTTAGAAGTGTAAATCTGTATGAATGCGTAAGATCGATTTGTTTGCCACCGCACGGGTGGTTTAGAAGAATACAGGATTAACCGTCACCGAGCTGGCACGGTTTGCCACCGCACGGGTGGTTTAGAAGTTACCATAGAGATCGGTGATCGCTACTTCGAAGTTTGCCACCGCACGGGTGGTTTAGAAGCTAGGGTTTTGTTTTTTTCTATCGAGCTTTGAGTTTGCCACCGCACGGGTGGTTTAGAAGCTTTGATGCCGTCGCTTTCAGTAACTGGATTAGTTTGCCACCGCACGGGTGGTTTAGAAGTGTTGCTACTGCGCGATCAACCGGGCAGAGTGGTTTGCCACCGCACGGGTGGTTTAGAAGAGCGAGTAGCGGTATGGTTTTGCTTAATGATAGTTTGCCACCGCACGGGTGGTTTAGAAGACCACTGGAGCAGGCTAATTCCTGAGTGTTTGGTTTGCCACCGCACGGGTGGTTTAGAAGTTTATGTCGGTGACCGGAATGACCCAATAACGGTTTGCCACCGCACGGGTGGTTTAGAAGTAACTGCCAGTCGAACAGCTGTGCAGCAATACGTTTGCCACCGCACGGGTGGTTTAGAAGTGCGTCCAGTTGATTGCGCCGATGAGCATGCTGTTTGCCACCGCACGGGTGGTTTAGAAGTGAAAGCGGATCACCATATCAGGCGTGGGTTTGTTTGCCACCGCACGGGTGGTTTAGAAGGTTGCAAAAATATAACTGGTCTCCAGCCTTCAGTTTGCCACCGCACGGGTGGTTTAGAAGAGAACGTAAAAGCAATGGATAACTTATCCTCAGTTTGCCACCGCACGGGTGGTTTAGAAGCCCATCCATGGGCGCTTGATTCATCCGGCACCGTTTGCCACCGCACGGGTGGTTTAGAAGCGGAATTCCTCACGCGTGTCGATGATGTGGTTGTTTGCCACCGCACGGGTGGTTTAGAAGTGAAAGCGAGGGCCGTCGCCGACCCTCTATTCGTTTGCCACCGCACGGGTGGTTTAGAAGGCACAAGGCCGCTGGCACGAGATACATAAAGCGTTTGCCACCGCACGGGTGGTTTAGAAGGATCCCGTAACAAAGGGGTATCCGTTAGATGAGTTTGCCACCGCACGGGTGGTTTAGAAGAAATCATGCCGGAAATTATCGCGGTCAATGTAGTTTGCCACCGCACGGGTGGTTTAGAAGATGTTCTCCATCGCCGCCGTTGCCGCCGCGCGGTTTGCCACCGCACGGGTGGTTTAGAAGATCAAGTAAGCATATACGCGTGCGCTTAAACCGTTTGCCACCGCACGGGTGGTTTAGAAGTTATAAGATAGATATAGCGGCTCTTCTCCGCTGTTTGCCACCGCACGGGTGGTTTAGAAGTGTAGTCTATTGCCATAATATTACTCCATTAAGTTTGCCACCGCACGGGTGGTTTAGAAGGGCCGTTTCCTTGCCAAATATCTGAATAAAGTGTTTGCCACCGCACGGGTGGTTTAGAAGCATTCCCCGCCGTTTATCGGTTAATATTGCGCGTTTGCCACCGCACGGGTGGTTTAGAAGCGATGATTCGACACCATGCGGCAGCAATGAGTGTTTGCCACCGCACGGGTGGTTTAGAAGTAATTTGCGCCACGCTTGACTTGCTACCGAGATGTTTGCCACCGCACGGGTGGTTTAGAAGAAGTACGCTTGCAAGTCAGACCAGAAAGACGTGTTTGCCACCGCACGGGTGGTTTAGAAGCGCTGATAAGCGCCTGCGGAGCATTCCTCGGTGTTTGCCACCGCACGGGTGGTTTAGAAGGCTTTCCGACGACGACGATTAACGGTCATTTCGTTTGCCACCGCACGGGTGGTTTAGAAGTGTCAACTATCGGCTGTCGGGTAATCGCTTTTGTTTGCCACCGCACGGGTGGTTTAGAAGCGTTGGTCACGGTGTGAGAGTGTGCAAACAACGTTTGCCACCGCACGGGTGGTTTAGAAGGCCCCCTTACGAAACAGACAGCGACTGGAGCCGTTTGCCACCGCACGGGTGGTTTAGAAGTGCTGTCGATGCGTGAACAGCTGGGTGAGGACGTTTGCCACCGCACGGGTGGTTTAGAAGAAAAATCAAACTGACCGCCGAAAACAACAACAGTTTGCCACCGCACGGGTGGTTTAGAAGTGAATTTTGAAAGCTTCTTTATGGGAGTGGATGTTTGCCACCGCACGGGTGGTTTAGAAGATAGTTTTTCGACGCGGGATTATTACCCCGAAGTTTGCCACCGCACGGGTGGTTTAGAAGGAACTGAATCATGCTCGATGCCGCTGCACCCAGTTTGCCACCGCACGGGTGGTTTAGAAGATACCGGTGAAAACCAGCGCTTTTTTGAAGGCGTTTGCCACCGCACGGGTGGTTTAGAAGAATTTGATAGCCGTTTATAAAAAAGGTCTTGAGTTTGCCACCGCACGGGTGGTTTAGAAGGATCCGGTAGACACCTTTACTTGTTGAACGTAGTTTGCCACCGCACGGGTGGTTTAGAAGTCCACCATTGTCAGGGCATTCGGGAACCGTAAGTTTGCCACCGCACGGGTGGTTTAGAAGGATTTCAGCTAGAAAACCCAGCAAGTAATCTAGTTTGCCACCGCACGGGTGGTTTAGAAGTCACCGGTCACAGGGTCGACAACCGTGTAAATGTTTGCCACCGCACGGGTGGTTTAGAAGTTTTTCGATAGGATCTTTAAATTTACCGATGAGTTTGCCACCGCACGGGTGGTTTAGAAGTGTTGTCGACGTTTTCCGCCGAATGGAAAAAAGTTTGCCACCGCACGGGTGGTTTAGAAGTATGTGGTGCTTAATACCTTTTCAGTCTGACTGTTTGCCACCGCACGGGTGGTTTAGAAGGTAGAGGTCGGTAATCGCTACTTCGAAATCATGTTTGCCACCGCACGGGTGGTTTAGAAGTGTAGCCAGAGCTGTCTCATGTTCACTGTATTGTTTGCCACCGCACGGGTGGTTTAGAAGGCGAAGATGCACCATTCGTTCTGTGTGACCGGGTTTGCCACCGCACGGGTGGTTTAGAAGCGGCGGCAGAGAGGCAGGCGCGGTCAGTAGAGGTTTGCCACCGCACGGGTGGTTTAGAAGGAGCTTAAGCGGGTAATACTCAGGAAATGGCTGTTTGCCACCGCACGGGTGGTTTAGAAGCGGCACCGGTCCCGCCCCCACTGTTATCGGGGCGTTTGCCACCGCACGGGTGGTTTAGAAGTGAAAGATGGTAGCACACACTTCAAGGGCGTTGTTTGCCACCGCACGGGTGGTTTAGAAGTTGGCGTGAGCGTATGCAATCTGTTTAACACTGTTTGCCACCGCACGGGTGGTTTAGAAGTGATGGCAAGTTCCGCCCACAGGATGGGGAAAGTTTGCCACCGCACGGGTGGTTTAGAAGTCAAGGGAGATGATCGCCCGAGGTGGTTGGCTGTTTGCCACCGCACGGGTGGTTTAGAAGTGTGGGCTCAGGCGCTAGAAGACAAGGACGGCGTTTGCCACCGCACGGGTGGTTTAGAAGGATAGCGCTATATCCAGCTGATTAAGTAACCAGTTTGCCACCGCACGGGTGGTTTAGAAGGGCCCCCTACGAAACGGATAATGACTGGAGCCGTTTGCCACCGCACGGGTGGTTTAGAAGTAAACGTTGCTCCTTATGATGGCTGTTCATTAGTTTGCCACCGCACGGGTGGTTTAGAAGATAGTAATATACCTTTGTTGTTGAATGACTGCGTTTGCCACCGCACGGGTGGTTTAGAAGTGATAGCCGAGCCGCTTGACTTTTGCCGCCTGGTTTGCCACCGCACGGGTGGTTTAGAAGTTCTAACTAGAGATAAAAAAAGCCGCACCTTTGTTTGCCACCGCACGGGTGGTTTAGAAGTGATGACGGCAGGTCCGGCGCTGGAGCGGGATGTTTGCCACCGCACGGGTGGTTTAGAAGTGAATGCGCTGATTCTGCAGATGCCGGTGCTCGTTTGCCACCGCACGGGTGGTTTAGAAGTGTCGCTACCGCGCGATCAATGGGGCAGAGTGGTTTGCCACCGCACGGGTGGTTTAGAAGTAATGAATGGCACCGGGGTCGGGTTTAGTTGCGTTTGCCACCGCACGGGTGGTTTAGAAGTGTAACCAGAGCTGTCTCATGTTCACTGTATTGTTTGCCACCGCACGGGTGGTTTAGAAGCACCCATCAGCTCGCCGTCGATAGAGAATGCAGTTTGCCACCGCACGGGTGGTTTAGAAGGATACCCTACGCGATGCTATTCTTAACCTGAAGTTTGCCACCGCACGGGTGGTTTAGAAGAATCGGTGACAGCAAGCCTTGCTTTACATCAAGTTTGCCACCGCACGGGTGGTTTAGAAGATCGTGCGTAGCGTGAAGTGTGAATGAATTGTGTTTGCCACCGCACGGGTGGTTTAGAAGTAGTTGCCAATCAAACAGCTGTGCGGCAATACGTTTGCCACCGCACGGGTGGTTTAGAAGTGATCAAAGGAACGATAAAAAAAGCATCACTAGTTTGCCACCGCACGGGTGGTTTAGAAGTATCGATGAAATAAACAACAACCACTTAAAACGTTTGCCACCGCACGGGTGGTTTAGAAGACAGGCGCGCGACTTGTCCGGAACCGGGCTTTGTTTGCCACCGCACGGGTGGTTTAGAAGTTTTAACGCCCTACGCGATGCTATTCTCAACCGTTTGCCACCGCACGGGTGGTTTAGAAGGGTTCATTTTTTACGCGGTCAGCAATCATTCCGTTTGCCACCGCACGGGTGGTTTAGAAGGTCTAAAGAGCTGATTATTCAGAATTACGAAAGTTTGCCACCGCACGGGTGGTTTAGAAGCGATGAGTTTAAGGACCTCTGTCGGAGCTGGAGTTTGCCACCGCACGGGTGGTTTAGAAGGAGCAGCGACGGGAGACATGGTCGGAAACAGTGTTTGCCACCGCACGGGTGGTTTAGAAGTGACAGCGTCTTACCGATAGACAAGACTATTAGTTTGCCACCGCACGGGTGGTTTAGAAGATCGTGCGTAGCGTGAAGTGTGAATGAATTGTGTTTGCCACCGCACGGGTGGTTTAGAAGTGAATCAACTCTGAATAAGAGCCCTTTTTTTGGTTTGCCACCGCACGGGTGGTTTAGAAGACTGACAAGTCATCTTGTCATAAACAAACTCCGTTTGCCACCGCACGGGTGGTTTAGAAGCATCGGGTAATTTACCCTGTTAATAGTTATATGTTTGCCACCGCACGGGTGGTTTAGAAGAACGATTACTATTTCGCCAATCTTGCATACAAGTTTGCCACCGCACGGGTGGTTTAGAAGTGATGAATGGCACCGGGGTCGGGTTTAGTTGCGTTTGCCACCGCACGGGTGGTTTAGAAGGCTAATAAAAGTTGATCTGCAAAGGAGTTAAAGTTTGCCACCGCACGGGTGGTTTAGAAGAGCAGCTGACTAAAGAGGAATGGGAACGATGGGTTTGCCACCGCACGGGTGGTTTAGAAGCGTCGATTTAATGATGCTGCTACCGAGTTCATGTTTGCCACCGCACGGGTGGTTTAGAAGAATCCGGACCATCCCTACTTGAAGGCGAAAGGGTTTGCCACCGCACGGGTGGTTTAGAAGCACCGGAACCGGGGCAGCCGATAGCAATCACTGTTTGCCACCGCACGGGTGGTTTAGAAGCATCGGGTAATTTACCCTGTTAATAGTTATATGTTTGCCACCGCACGGGTGGTTTAGAAGCGAGGTGGTTCAAGTTGATCAAGCATGGTTGTGTTTGCCACCGCACGGGTGGTTTAGAAGTCTTATCTGGTTGATCGAGCCTCTACTTTAGCGTTTGCCACCGCACGGGTGGTTTAGAAGAATCGGTGATAGCAAGCCTTGCTTTACATCAAGTTTGCCACCGCACGGGTGGTTTAGAAGTTAATAGTTATCGGCAAGGTAAAGAATGGATCGTTTGCCACCGCACGGGTGGTTTAGAAGTTTATATCGGTTACCGGAACAACCCAGTAGCGGTTTGCCACCGCACGGGTGGTTTAGAAGTTACCCCCATGTCTGTAGCAACACTACACCCAGTTTGCCACCGCACGGGTGGTTTAGAAGATATATATGTGTGTATTGTATCGTTGGTTAGTGTTTGCCACCGCACGGGTGGTTTAGAAGCAACATCACGCGTACAGGCAGCAAAGCTCATTGTTTGCCACCGCACGGGTGGTTTAGAAGTGCCTTTCGCAACTAAACCCGACCCCGGTTCCGGTTTGCCACCGCACGGGTGGTTTAGAAGTGACAGCGTCTTACCGATAGACAAGACTATTAGTTTGCCACCGCACGGGTGGTTTAGAAGTGTTCGCGGCTTCTTTCCTCTTGCGTCTTGCCGTTTGCCACCGCACGGGTGGTTTAGAAGATACCGTATTCGATTAGCGCCGATTCCACCTCGTTTGCCACCGCACGGGTGGTTTAGAAGGATGACGAAAGACCGGAATCGACCACCTCTTTGTTTGCCACCGCACGGGTGGTTTAGAAGGGATAGATCATTAACAATTCTTTAGCGACCACGTTTGCCACCGCACGGGTGGTTTAGAAGGCTAATCAATGCCGCCGGCTTTCTCCTGAGCGGTTTGCCACCGCACGGGTGGTTTAGAAGAGCAGCGCAAGACCAGCAATCAATTGCTCGATGTTTGCCACCGCACGGGTGGTTTAGAAGAATCCCGGAATGACACCAAGCGTAATGATCGAGTTTGCCACCGCACGGGTGGTTTAGAAGCAAGCCCTTTGTGACCAGCGCAATACCACTGCGTTTGCCACCGCACGGGTGGTTTAGAAGATTTCAGCAACAGTAATACCCAGCTTCGATTGGTTTGCCACCGCACGGGTGGTTTAGAAGTTGAGCTAATGGATGCCGGCGGCTATGACGCTGTTTGCCACCGCACGGGTGGTTTAGAAGGCTCTGAATGCGATTATTGTTGCGAACCCCATGTTTGCCACCGCACGGGTGGTTTAGAAGTTTTATAGCGAACCTGATATTAACATTGCTCTGTTTGCCACCGCACGGGTGGTTTAGAAGTCTACAAAACCCAGCTCTCTAACTCCGGTTGAGTTTGCCACCGCACGGGTGGTTTAGAAGCTGCCTGTTATCTATCCTGAAAAACTACCGCTGTTTGCCACCGCACGGGTGGTTTAGAAGCTTAAAAAAACCGCTTCTTATGATAGCGGCGAGTTTGCCACCGCACGGGTGGTTTAGAAGTCTGACTGTGTCAACTCCTGATCCATAGGCACGTTTGCCACCGCACGGGTGGTTTAGAAGATATTAAAAGGTTGGCGCATAAATTCTTCAGGGTTTGCCACCGCACGGGTGGTTTAGAAGAAATGACTCAGAGATAGCAAGACCTAGCGCATGTTTGCCACCGCACGGGTGGTTTAGAAGAGTTTGATGCACTGGTCTCGTTTGCGTTTAATGGTTTGCCACCGCACGGGTGGTTTAGAAGTTGGGGAAACGCAACAGATATGCTTGCCAGTAGTTTGCCACCGCACGGGTGGTTTAGAAGACCGGGCTATCAAGCGTGACACGGCTCGATGTGTTTGCCACCGCACGGGTGGTTTAGAAGTCATGAGATGCTGGTCGCGGCACGTGAGAAAGGTTTGCCACCGCACGGGTGGTTTAGAAGGTTTGGATTACGTTCTTCTGTCAGGGCGATACGTTTGCCACCGCACGGGTGGTTTAGAAGTGTCTTGCAAGAAAAGCCATCTCGCCATCACGGTTTGCCACCGCACGGGTGGTTTAGAAGATCGCAGACTCTTTCTCGGCTTTTGTTGCCTCGTTTGCCACCGCACGGGTGGTTTAGAAGTTTTACAGTGCCAGTGTCGGGGTTAAATCTATGTTTGCCACCGCACGGGTGGTTTAGAAGTTTTACAGTGCCAGTGTCGGGGTTAAATCTATGTTTGCCACCGCACGGGTGGTTTAGAAGAGTAATATTCCCTGTGACTCGCCTTCAGTCCGGTTTGCCACCGCACGGGTGGTTTAGAAGGAATTGATCAATCCCCATGCGCCAAGCTCCTAGTTTGCCACCGCACGGGTGGTTTAGAAGATTTATTTTGAGAGTACCGGAAATAATACTAGGTTTGCCACCGCACGGGTGGTTTAGAAGAACCCCATAGGTGCGGCTCTGGCACTGATTACGTTTGCCACCGCACGGGTGGTTTAGAAGATTAACATGTCAGGATCAAAGCGTCTCAAAGCGTTTGCCACCGCACGGGTGGTTTAGAAGTGACACCGCGATTAACAGCGTCAACGAACTTTGTTTGCCACCGCACGGGTGGTTTAGAAGTGATCGCGGCTTCTTTCTTCTTGCGTCTTGCCGTTTGCCACCGCACGGGTGGTTTAGAAGTTCAGATAAGGATGGCTTGGGCTGGCAGGGCTGTTTGCCACCGCACGGGTGGTTTAGAAGGCCATCAGAACAAAAAACCCCTTGCAGCTTTGGTTTGCCACCGCACGGGTGGTTTAGAAGTATTGAAGGCGGGGAGCCGTATATAACCCTGTGTTTGCCACCGCACGGGTGGTTTAGAAGTGATAGCCCAGCCGTTTAACTTTTGCTGCCTGGTTTGCCACCGCACGGGTGGTTTAGAAGTGTTTCCTATTAGAACAACAACAGGACGAAGCGTTTGCCACCGCACGGGTGGTTTAGAAGAGCCCGAACCATCCTTATCTGAAGGCGAAACGGTTTGCCACCGCACGGGTGGTTTAGAAGCATCCCACTTATCACCTTGCAGCCAGTCTTTAGTTTGCCACCGCACGGGTGGTTTAGAAGTTGTGACGCCGATTAACCAGACCGCGGCTCACGTTTGCCACCGCACGGGTGGTTTAGAAGACCCCGGACCATCCTTATTTGAGGGCGAAATGGTTTGCCACCGCACGGGTGGTTTAGAAGAATCACTGATGCGATACCCGCTGCCACAGCGCGTTTGCCACCGCACGGGTGGTTTAGAAGAGTAACCGCGCTCTGCATTGCAAGCGGTGATCGTTTGCCACCGCACGGGTGGTTTAGAAGTGAAGGCACTCATTTTTATGCTATCATTGAGAGTTTGCCACCGCACGGGTGGTTTAGAAGTACAAAGGTGTGGTCGCGCACTGTCGGTGAGTGTTTGCCACCGCACGGGTGGTTTAGAAGTTCTCTGTCTTTATGCTTCAATAAAACTCAGCGTTTGCCACCGCACGGGTGGTTTAGAAGCACATACCATCGAAAATACCAATGCACTCTGTGTTTGCCACCGCACGGGTGGTTTAGAAGCATGCTCAGCTCGGTCTTGGTTAGTTTATGACGTTTGCCACCGCACGGGTGGTTTAGAAGTGATAGCTGGGAAGAGTGGAAACAGGCTGGCAGTTTGCCACCGCACGGGTGGTTTAGAAGCGGTGCCAGACAGAGCGAGTTGTGATGGATGGGTTTGCCACCGCACGGGTGGTTTAGAAGATTTTCTAAGTATTACCAGCTTAAGCCTAGCAGTTTGCCACCGCACGGGTGGTTTAGAAGGACGACGATTCGGCGGGGCATAAAGCCTCTAAGTTTGCCACCGCACGGGTGGTTTAGAAGGGCGGGTAATCAAGCCAGTGTAGTGATGCTTTGTTTGCCACCGCACGGGTGGTTTAGAAGTAACCGGTTTATCCAGCTTGCTTTCAGTCTTGGTTTGCCACCGCACGGGTGGTTTAGAAGTTGCAGTTAGCTAGTGCAGCAAGTCTTGATTTGTTTGCCACCGCACGGGTGGTTTAGAAGCTGATAATGGCGGTGGCGGGACCGGAGCCGGGGTTTGCCACCGCACGGGTGGTTTAGAAGATTGCCGAGGCGTAAGCTGTTCGACCCGCCTCGTTTGCCACCGCACGGGTGGTTTAGAAGGATCCATGCCGCCCGCCTTCAGTGGACGAGCAGTTTGCCACCGCACGGGTGGTTTAGAAGTTTGTCCCTGATGATGTAAAAATCGGCACTATGTTTGCCACCGCACGGGTGGTTTAGAAGAGAATCAGGGAAATGTCAGGTAAAAAGACGTTGTTTGCCACCGCACGGGTGGTTTAGAAGAATCAGAAGGGATGCTTATCCGGATGATTTTGGTTTGCCACCGCACGGGTGGTTTAGAAGATCAGGATAATCTTATAGCGGCCCCGGGTTGAGTTTGCCACCGCACGGGTGGTTTAGAAGGCACAGGGGTGTTGGCATGAGATACATAAAGCGTTTGCCACCGCACGGGTGGTTTAGAAGTGTCAGGTAAAGCCGCCATCAGGATAATCTTAGTTTGCCACCGCACGGGTGGTTTAGAAGCTTAGTAAGATAGGGTTCCAGTGATATAGCGCGTTTGCCACCGCACGGGTGGTTTAGAAGTTGAAAGTTAGGCCCGTGTTGTTGGTGAAGTCGTTTGCCACCGCACGGGTGGTTTAGAAGTGTTGGCCAGTGGTGGTTTTTTGGTGTCTTGCGTTTGCCACCGCACGGGTGGTTTAGAAGTCCCTCTGATACGGTCTTAATTCAAACATGGCGTTTGCCACCGCACGGGTGGTTTAGAAGATCGTGCGTAGCGTGAAGTGTGAATGAACTGTGTTTGCCACCGCACGGGTGGTTTAGAAGCGCACCCCTGCAATGCCTGCTGGTGGTGATAGGTTTGCCACCGCACGGGTGGTTTAGAAGATGGCGGCTTTACCCGATAGGCATCACTATGAGTTTGCCACCGCACGGGTGGTTTAGAAGTTTTATAGTGCCAGCGTTGGGGTTAAATCTATGTTTGCCACCGCACGGGTGGTTTAGAAGATATTGCAGGCGGGTCGAACTGACCGAGCGCAGTTTGCCACCGCACGGGTGGTTTAGAAGGCGCATCATAGCTGTTCTTTGCAAGACACCAAGTTTGCCACCGCACGGGTGGTTTAGAAGAGCCTTTATCGATCATCTGAAAGTCCGTCAAAGTTTGCCACCGCACGGGTGGTTTAGAAGCCCAGACCCGCACCTATACCTGATTGCCCCATGTTTGCCACCGCACGGGTGGTTTAGAAGTGTCTGCCCAATGGTTGTTAGTCTGCCTAGCCGTTTGCCACCGCACGGGTGGTTTAGAAGACCTAACGCCGGGCAAAAGGCTGGTCTGGATTGTTTGCCACCGCACGGGTGGTTTAGAAGACCCATCGCTCAAACTCTTCTTTAGTTAGCTGGTTTGCCACCGCACGGGTGGTTTAGAAGACCAACGGCTTATTGACCGATACTCTGTCGACGTTTGCCACCGCACGGGTGGTTTAGAAGGATATACTCTATGAAAGCGAATGGACACCGATGTTTGCCACCGCACGGGTGGTTTAGAAGTGAATGCGTATTTTTCCGGCAGGTTTGGCGTCGTTTGCCACCGCACGGGTGGTTTAGAAGACCACAAAAAAAGGGAGAGGGGCGGCGATTGCGTTTGCCACCGCACGGGTGGTTTAGAAGTGTGCGCCCGATAGACTCATTCCAGGATTTTAGTTTGCCACCGCACGGGTGGTTTAGAAGATTAGATTATCCTGCTGGCGGCCTTACCTGATGTTTGCCACCGCACGGGTGGTTTAGAAGGCACAGGGGCGTTGGTATGAGATACATAAAGCGTTTGCCACCGCACGGGTGGTTTAGAAGTCCTTGTGTTCCCGTTTACGCTGTTCATAATTGTTTGCCACCGCACGGGTGGTTTAGAAGGCCACAGGCTGGGCACGGGGTGTGTTTTACGTGTTTGCCACCGCACGGGTGGTTTAGAAGAGTTGCCGCGCTCAGTCAGTTCGATCCACCGAGTTTGCCACCGCACGGGTGGTTTAGAAGATATCAGCGTATGAATTGCCATTGCTTTCAACGTTTGCCACCGCACGGGTGGTTTAGAAGTGTCGCTTTGCGCTGCCACTGGTTCCGGGGAAGTTTGCCACCGCACGGGTGGTTTAGAAGAGATCCGGGAAGACTGGATTCAGGACTCACCCGTTTGCCACCGCACGGGTGGTTTAGAAGATAATGACATC
>PDWJ01021549.1_pt1 | contig 14937 bp, 12 predicted proteins | sample 1430881 | NCBI WGS metagenome assembly PDWJ01 (sample SAMN01162460, study PRJNA174530) | Oral metagenome, whole genome shotgun sequencing project. | biome: Marine environment; feature: Marine mammal; material: Swab sample of the gingival sulcus; isolation source: swab sample of gingival sulcus... | reverse complement strand
TGGATTGCGAACTGATCGTCTATCCCGGCGAGCCCCACGGGCTGACGACCCATGAGAACAGGCTGGCGAAGATCACCTGGGATCTGGCGTGGTTCGAGAAGTACTTGCTTGGTAAGGAAGACTGACCAAGCAGGAACACCGTCAAAGCAAGACACCGTTAAGCAAGGCACCGTTAAGCAAGGCCCTTGCCGCCCGGCGAGGGCCTTGCTATTTTTCCCCGCGCGAAAGACCGACCAGAATTCCAGAACCATGGAGGAAACGCCGTGAGCCAGGATGCCGCCCCCCGCAAGCATGAATTCCAGACCGAGGTGCGCGAGCTGCTGCACCTGATGATCCACTCCCTGTATTCCAAACCCGAGATCTTCCTGCGCGAGCTGATCAGCAACAGCGCCGACGCCCTGGACAAGGTCAGGATCTGCTGGACAACCTGGGCACCATCGCCAGCAGCGGCACGCGCAACTTCATGAAGAACCTGACGGGCGACCAGGCCACGGACATGAACCTGATCGGCCAGTTCGGCGTGGGCTTCTATTCCGTGTTCATGGTGGCGCGCGAGGTGGAGGTGCTGACCCGCAAGGCGGGCGAACGCCAGGGTTATCTCTGGAAAAGCGAAGGTGAGGGCGAATTCACCCTCGCCGAGGCCCCCAAGACCGGCCACGGCACCAGCATCACCATCCACCTGAAGGACGATCCGGATGTCACCGCCTTCGCCAGCGAGTGGAAGGTGCGCGAGATCGTCACCAAATACAGCGAGTTCATCGTCCACCCCATCTGGCTGACGGTGAACGAGAAACCCGCCGAGCCCAAGGAAGGCGAGGAGTCCCAGGAGCCCCAAACCCCCAAGGGCCCCCAACGCCTGAACGAGAGGACGGCCATCTGGCGCCGCAATCCCAAGGACGTGACCGAGGAGAACCACAAGGAGTTCTACCAGCAGGTCAGCCACGACTTCATGGGCGATCCTCTGGCCCACTCCCACACCCATCTGGAGGGTATGCAGGAGTTCTGGGCCCTGCTCTACATCCCCACCAAAGCGCCCATGGGTCTGTACCACCAGGACCGCAAGCACGGTCTGAAGCTGTACGTCAAGCGGGTGTTCATCATGGACAACTGCGAGGACCTGCTGCCCGGCTGGTTGCGCTTCGTGTGCGGTGTCGTGGACAGCGAGGATCTGCCCCTGAACGTCAGCCGCGAAATCCTGCAGAACAACCGCACCATGGCCTCCATCCGCAAGCACGTGGTCAAGAAGGTGCTGGAGACCCTGCAGAAGATGGCCGACGACCGGCCCGAGGATTACGCCAAGTTCTGGAAGGAAATGGGCATGGTCCTCAAGGAAGGGTTCTACATGAACTACGAGTGGCAGGACGAGCTCAAGAACCTGCTGCGCTTCCACTCCACCAGCAGTGGCCTGGACGATCTGATCAGCCTCAAGGACTACGTCGCGGGCATGCGTGAGGATCAGGAGAACATCTACTACGTCACCGGCGAGAACCTGCGCACCCTGGCCACCAGCCCTCTGCTGGAAAGCTACCGCGCCCGCGGCCTGGAGGTCCTCTTCCTGGCCGACCACGTGGACGAGTTCATGCTCAGCGGCCTGACCGAGTTCGACGGCAAGACGTTCAAGGACATCAGCCGCGGCGACGCCGGCCTGGAGAAAACCGAAGAAGAGAAGAAGGCCGAGGAGAAGCAGCAGGAAAGCTACAAGGACCTGTGCGCCAAGCTGCAAGAAGCCCTGGCCGAGACCGTGGAAACGGTGCGCGTCACCAGCCGCCTGCAGGACAGCCCCTGCGTCCTGGTCAACAAGGACGACGCCCTGGAGATCAACCCGGATCACAAGATCCTCAAGGGTCTGCACAAGCGCGTGGCCGACGGCGAAGATCTGGGCGACTGGCCCGTGGTCCTGCTGGGCCAGGCCCTGCTGGCCGAGGGTTCGCCTCTGCCGGATGCCGGCGCCTATGTGCAGGCCGTCAACAAGCTGCTGAGCTGATAGCGATAGCGAGCGCGATTCGGATCAGGATCGCGCCGAAAACTGATTGGCGCTGGCGGCAATCCCGCCCTGCCGGGTGGGGTTACGCCAGCGCCTGTTCCATCCGATCACAAGCCTGGACCAACAGCGCCCGCGGGCATCCGAAATTCAGCCGCACATACCCGGGGCCGCCGAAATCCGCGCCCGGACTCAGGCCCACGCCGTGCTGCTCGAAGAAACCCACCGGATCCTCAACACCCAGCTCCCGCACATCCAGCCAGGCCAGATAAGTGGCCTCCACGTCCGGCATGGTCACCCCGGGCCAACCGGCCACGCGTTGCCGTAGATATTCCCGATTGCCCCGCAGCACGCCCCGCAGTTCGATCAGCCAATCGCCCGCCTCGCGCCAGGCGGCGGCCGCCGCCACCGGCCCCAGCACGTTGACATGGGGCACGAGGCCCTGGCCCGCCCCCTCGAAACGCCGCCGCAAATCGCGGTCCGGGATGATGGCCAGAGAGCACCCCAGCCCCGGGATGTTGAAGGTCTTGCTGGGCGCGAGCAGAGAAATGCTGCGGGCCGCGATCTCGGGCGACAACGTGGCCAGGGGGCGATGCCGGCGATCCGTCGTCAGGATCAGCTGGTTGTGGATCTCGTCGCTGCAGATCACCACATCGTTTTCCAGGCACACGGCCGCCGCCGCGCGCAATTCATCTTCCGTCCACATACGCCCGACGGGGTTGTGCGGATGACAGAGCAAATACAGGGCCGTGCGGTCGGTGATGGCCGCGCCCATGGCCTCGGCGTCCAACCGCCACCCCTCGGTGTTGTCCCCCGCCAGCGGGGCGGCCACGCATTGGCGCCCCACCCAGCCCGGCGCCTTCAGGAAGGGCGGATAGACTGGCGTGTTGACCAGCACCTCGTCCCCCGCTTCACCAAAGGCGCGGCAGGCCTGGGTGATGCCCGTCACCAAACCAGGCAACCACACCAGCCACTCCGGTTGCACCTCCCAGGCGAATTCACGCCACAGGGCTGCCAGCACCGCGTCCACCTGGTTGCCGGTGGCCGAGCCATAACCGAAAACTCCCTCGTCCACACGTCCGCGCAGGGCTGCCAGCACCATGGGCGGACAGAAAAAATCCATATCCGCCACCCACATGGGCAGGATGTCGTGACCCGCGTAACGCCCCCACTTGAGGCCGCCGGTCACCTCCCGGGCGGCAGGGGTGTGGAAATCGTAGCGGGGCTCAGCCACGGCCCCGCTCCTTGAGGAAGCCGGCGATCTGCTCGGCGGCTTCGGCGGCGTTGGCGGCGTGGCTGTAGCGCGGGTTCTTGCCCGCGGCCTGCAGGAAGTCCTCGCCCGGCTGGAAATCCAGCAGCACCAGCGGGCGCTCGAAGCGCAGGGCCATGGCGATCTCGCTGAGGGTGCCGCCCGAACCGCGGCAGGCCACCACCACATCGCTGCTGAGGATGTTGATGACGTTGCGGGCCGCGCCCATGCCCGTGGGGATGACGATGTCCAGCCCCTTGGCCGCCTGGCCGTGGTCGTCATCAAAGAGCACGCCCACCGTCAGGCCGCCCGCCTCCTTGGCCCCCGAGACCGACGCCTGCATGACCCCGGTGGGACGACCGCCGCTGAGCAGCACCCAGCCGTGACGGGCAATTTCCGCGCCCAGTTGGCGGGCGTTCGCGAGGGTGGTGTCGTCGGCCACGCTGCCGCCCATGACACCCACGATGGTCTTGCGCATCTAAAATCCTTCCTGCCGGAACGCGTCCGGATCCATGAGTTTGTTCTCCAGGTTGGTGGTGTCCAGTTCGGGGCTGAATTTGCCCGCGGAAATAAATTTGAAGTCCACCCGCGCCGCGCCCAGGCCCTGGGCCAGACGGCTGAGGGTGGCGGCGGCGGAGCGCTCGGCCTCGCCCTCGGTCCGCGCCACCAGTTCGCCGGCCAGGACGCTGGCCTGGCTCTTGGTCTCGGAGATCAGCTTGTTCTTGGCCTCCACGCTGAAGCCGCCGGTGAAGACGCGGCCGATGACTTCGGGCATCAGCCAGGGCATCAACTCCGTCTGGTCTTCGCTGTGGATGTGCATGTCGCGGATGCGGACCTCATGCCGGCAGGGCGGCATGGTGACCAGGAAGTCGCCTTCATCGCGCCGCTGGATGTTGAACTGGGGATCGTTCAGATCGTAGCGGAAATCCACATCGAATTCGATGACCAGGGTGATGCGCTGTTCCGACAGAAGCCACTTGAGATACTTCTGGCCGAACTGGCCCAGCCAGTGGTCGCTGGCGGTGATCACCTCTTTGGTCATGATGCGGAAGGCGTTCAGCTCACCCATGGCCTTCATGCTGGTGATGAAGCTTTCGCGGCTGACCACGGAGGCCTCCTTGCCGCCACCCCGGCCTCGTCGGGAGAATTTCCCCACACCCCAGCCCACCAGGGCCACCAGCAGGCCGCCCAGAAATCCGATCAACAAATAGTCCATGAAAGACGTGCTCCTTGCGCTGAAGTTGGACCACAGCATGGCAAAAGAGCCGCCCGGCGGCAAGGGCCGATGGCGAGAAGCGCCGGCAGAAGGTTAAGAATCAGTTCCCGGTCATGGCCCGCACCCCCGCCAGCTGACGGCCGCTGAACAGGAAACCCAGCGTGGGCCAGGCCTGCATGGATGCCGGCACGGTGGTGCCCTCCTCGACCAGCACGGCGCGGTGCAGGCCCAGATCATCCAGGTACTTGGCCAAACGGTCCAGCTGGTCACGGGTCAGGGTTTCAGGATCCACCAGCGCCGTGTCCACGTCGTGGCAACCGGGCTCGCGGTGGAAGAAATCCTCCATGGGGAAAAGCGTGTGCCCCTGGTGCGTCAACAGGGCCTGGACCAGGTCGCGGCGCTGCTCGTCCGTGGTGATCACCACGCAGGTGCGCGCGGGCCCCCGCGGCATCGTCATGCCCGTGGAACCGGCCCCGGTGATCTTCATGAAGTCGGACATTTCATCGACCTTGTCGTTCATCTGATCCAGGGCGCGGATCATGTCCGTGGTGGTCAGGCCGGAATGGTTCAACAGACGCGTCAGATCGTTCTCCGAGGTGTAGGTGTCGAAATCGCCCCGGTTGACGCAGGCCAGGATATCGGCGATGGCCGTCAAGGTGGTCAGGCCGTGCTCGGTGGTGCAGGCCACGGACATGTCGTGATGGTAGCGGCAGGCTTCGCTGAGGCTGTCGGGCAATTTCCAGAATTTGAGCAGCGCTTGGCCCGCCACCGTGTGGTCCATGCCGAATTTTTCCTGCTCCAGAAGCAGGCGATTCGCCGGCGCCCCCTCCAGGATTTCCAGATAAGCTTCCGGCACGGCCGAAGCCAGGATGTAGGCGCCGATGTCGTGCATCGCCAGGATGTAGGCGCCGATGTCGTGCATCAGCCCGGCCACGAAGGCCTCTTCCGGATCCGTGCGGCGCGTCACGTAAGGCGCCACCGCCTGCGCCGCGCTGGCCACGGCAATGCTGTGAGCCCAGAAGCGGGTCATGTCCAGATCGCACTTCAGCTTCTTGAGGGCATCGACGGTGCCGAACCCCAGCGCCAGATTGCGGATGCCCGTGAACCCCAGCAGGACCACGGCCCGGCTGACGGTGGTCACCTCATGGGTCACCCCGTAAAAGGAGCTGTTGACCAGCTTGAGCACCTTGCCGGCCAGCAGACCGTCCGCCGAAAGCACCTTGGTCACGTCATCAGCCGAGGAGTCGTTGTCATTGATGACCGCCAGCAGATGATCCGAGCTTTGATGATGTCGGGCATGGCCTCTCCGGTCGAAACGGCTGGACAAGGTTCCTGCGGAACCGGACTTTCCCGCAGTTGTCGACCGGCGTACGAAGATCTTTAACCCAAAACTACTCCGGCTCCCGATCCGTCAGGCGATCCGGCAAACCCCGCTGCGGCCCGTGCAGGCCCCGGCTCAGCTTGCCGCCGAAACGGTCATGCACCTGATCCAGCAGCTTGTCCAACTCCCGATCGCGCTCCCGCTCCGGGTCCGGAAAAAGTTCCGCCTGCTCCTCGGCGGGATGCTGCAGGTTCCCGGCCGTCACACCGATCAGGCGCAATGCCCGGCCGCGGCGGCCAAGGCGCTGGTGCAGCAGATGGCGAGCCATGTCGCGAATTTCCATGCTGCTGTCGGTGGCGGTAGCGAAGGTGCCGCTGCGGGTGAAGGTGCTGAAATCGCTGTAGCGGGCCTTCAGGGTGATGGTGCGGGTGTGGAAACCATGGGAGCGCAGGCGGCGCGCCACCTTGTCGCTGAGCTGGTCCAGGACCTCCTGCAGGTGGGCCGCATCGGCAATGTCTTCGTGAAAAGTGACCTCGTTGCCGATGCTCTTGGCTTCATGCACCGGCACCACGGGCCGGTTGTCCAGCCCCTGGGCCAGGCGCCGCAACTGACGGGCATGATCGCCGAACTGCTGCACCGCCAGCGCCTCCGGTATGGCTAGGAAATCCCCCACGGTGCGGACGCCGAGGCGATGCATGCGTTGCCGCGAAACCTTGCCCACCCCCCACAGACGCCCGATGGGGAGTTCCGCCAGCAGCTCTCGCGTCCCCTGCTCCGGGATCACCACGAAACCCGCGGGCTTTTCCAGATCGCTGGCCAGCTTGGCCAGGAACTTGTTGGCCGCCACCCCCACGGAGGCCTGCAGGCCGATTTCCGTTTTGATGCGCTCCTGGATGCGCCGGCCGATGGTGGCCGCGCTCCCGAACAGCCGGCGGCAACCGCTGACATCCAGGAAAGCCTCATCGATGCTCAACGGCTCCACCAGAGGCGTGAAATCATGAAAGATGGCGCCGATCTGCCGACTGATCTCCACGTAGCGGTCCATGCGCCCCCGCAGGAAGACCCCATCCGGACACAGCTTGACCGCCCGAGCCGCGCTCATGGCGCTGTGCACGCCGAACTTGCGAGCCTCGTAGCTGGCGGCCGAGACCACGCCGCGGCCCTCGGGCGTGCCGCCCACAATGACGGGTTTGCCCCGCAGGGATGGGTTGTCCAGCACCTCCACCGAGGCATAGAACGCATCCATGTCCACATGGAGGATGGCCCGGGGGCCGTGGATATCCAGGGCGTGGGTCATGTTCCTCTTCCCTCTTCCTTCTTCCCCGATAAGAATCCGTCATCAATATATCCGCATCACGGCCGATCCTGATATCAGCAAAGGTAGCCCCTGGTATTTTACAGCCTCCCCAGCGCCCCGCAGCCCGGGCCCCCTCAAGGAGACCTCCGATGAGAAAGCTCTTGCTTCTGCCCCATGACCTGACGCTGGCCCTGGTTCTGGTTCTGGCCACGAACCTGATGACGGCCACCGCCGCCACGGCCTGCGCCGATGAATACCAGGCCAAGATCGGTGGCGGTCCCATCGGGGGGACCTTCAACACCTTCGCCAACACCATGGCCGTGTATATCCCCAAACATCTGGTGAACATCAAGTTCTTCGCCGTCGGCAGCGGGGGCTCCGTGGAGAATGTCAAGCGCGTCAGCAGCGGCGAAAGCCAATTCGGTCTGTGCTACGCCGTGGACAGCGCCCTGGGCGCGGGCGGTAAACTGCCCGAAGACACCAACCGGTACGACGGCACCCGGGTCCTGGGATTCCTGTACGGCGCCTCCGCCCAGCTGGTGGTGCGCGCGAACAGCGACATCAAAAGCGCCAGGGACCTCAAGGGCAAGCGCGTGGCCGTGGGCAGCCCCGGCAGCGGCGCCGCCACCAGCGCCGAGCGCTTTTTCCGCCATCTGAAAATCTGGGAGCATCTCACGCCCCGGTTCCTGGGATACAGCACCGCCGCCAACGCCTTCAAAAACGGCAAGATCGACGCCTTCTGGATCCTGACCGGCTACCCCAACCGCGCCGTCATCGAGGCCGGTACGCAGGAGGACATCCGCCTGATCGATGTGGGCGTCGACGCCGAACGATCCGGCTTCTACGAGGCCTACGCCTACACCCCCGTGACCATCCCCGCCGACACCTACGGCCAGGGTCAGCCCGCGTGCCACACCTTCCAGGACGCCACCTTCCTGTGTGCCAACCAGAATGTGCCCGCCGATGTGGTCCACAATGTGATGACCATCCTGTGGAGCCCCGCCGGCCAGGAAACCATGGCCGCCGCCAAGACAACCTTCAGGAGCATGACCCTGAAGAACGGCTTCACCGGCGCCGGCATTCCCCTGCATCCCGGCGCGGTGTGGTTTTGGCGGGAGCACGGCAAGACCATCCCGGGCCGGCTTGGCGGACGCCACTGAACCGGACACCCCTGAACCGCCCCCTGCGCGGGCATCCTGCGCAACGCCATCAGGCGTTCATGTCATTCCACCGCCGCGCCAGCCACGTAAAGGCCTCGGTCCGGGGCACGCCCGTGACGCTTTCCAGGGTTTTGATGCTGCCGTCCCAGACGGCGCTGCCGGCGCGTTCGGTGTGCTCGGCCAGGTATTTCTGGGCCAGCACCGCCTTCTCGCCGAAGTGGCCGTAGAAATACCCTTGCAGCTTGGAACCCACCATGCCGCCGATACCCACCGGAATGTTCACGTACCCCAAGTACAGCCCCTTCTTGCCCGGCGGGGAAATCAGGCCCAGGTATTCGTTCTTCTTGGGTCCGGTCAGCATCTCGCCCAGGCTGAACCCCACCACCCCCAGCAGGAAAACGCCCCCGCTGGTCGTCAGGCCGCCAATCAGCACACCCGCGGTGGCCATGCACATGCCGATGACCATGGCCTCCAGCGTGCGCAGCTTCCGCACCAGCCAACTGATGGGGATGACCAACAGCACGATCAGCACCGCGTTGAGATTCATCAGGATTTCCTGAGGCACCATCAGGCCCCGATCCGTCTGCATGGTCCAGCTGTCGGGAAAAGGCGTGCTGAGGAAGAAGCGGGCCACGCCCTGGCTGTCATTCCAGTCCGTCAGGAAGTTGGGTTGCAGATCCCAGAGGGTGTACATCATCAGCCAGAAGCAGCTCATGATCAGCAGCCAGGTCACCAGCCGCAGGTCCCCCAGGTTTTTCAGCGTCTTGGAGAGCACGCGGATCGGTGAGTCGGTTTTGTTGGCCCCGCTGGCAAAATCCTTGAAGGTGAACAGCAGCAGGTAATTGAGGCTCATGGTGGCCGCGGCAATGTAAAAGAGCGGCGGCCAGCCCAGATCCGACCGCACGAAGCGCGCCAGGATGGGCCCGATGGCCGCCCCCACGTTCACCACCCAGTAGAAAACACCCCAGCCCATGCTGCTGCGGTCCGGCGTGATGTTCTGGGCCAGGCTGCCCTGCAACGAGGGCTTGAAGAAGGCCGACCCCGTGGCCAGCACCACGATGGCCAGGGTGAAGCCCAGGTAGCTGGTCTGCGTGGCCATCAGCAGATAACCGGCCACGTTCAGACTGACGGCGAAGAAAAGGGTTTTCTTGTAGCCGTAGCGATCGGCGTAACCGCCGGTGAAGGTGGGCAGCACCGACTGGAAGGCGAACCAGACCAGGTAGATGGTGCCCTTCTGAGCGGCGGTGAAGTGCAGACCGCTGGGATCGTCCGCCTGCATGATGTACAGGGCCACCACCGAGCGCACCATGTAATAGGCCAGACGCTCGAACATCTCGATGCTGTTGAGCATCCAGTAGCCGATGGTGAAACCCAGAAAACTGCGCCGACCCGCCAGGGGGTCGTGGGTACCGGTGTCCGTCATGGGGCGGCCTGCCTTCCTGCGTGCGGGGTTACTGGAGCAATAACATGGGCCGCGACCATACCTCAGGACCGAAGGGCGTGTCCACCACCAGCCGCGCCCGATACACCCCCGAAGCCACGCCGCGCCAGTTCCCTGATCCGGGCCCCGCGCACGTCCAGCACCTCCAGGCGGCAACGCGCCGCGGCGGCCAGTTCGAAGCGCAGGGTCGTCGCCGGATTGAAGGGGTTGGGATGGTTCGGCAGCAGGGTCGCCACACGGGCGGGCGCCGCGCCGGGCACCGGACTCGGCGCCGAGATCAGGTGGAAATCCGCCACGCGCGGGGCGTGGTCGCTGCCGAGGGGTGTGTCCTGGGCCCACAGGCCGGCGTTGGCCAGGCTCAGGGCCGTCATGGTGCGCGTATCCAGGATGTAGTGGTTCCGCAGATCCAGGGCGCTGTCGCTGTAGAAGACGAAATCCAGCAGGCCCGGGTAGTAGCTGGACCAGTCGCTGCGCCAGGTATAGGCGGCGCGCGCATCAGGGTGCCGGGTCACCGGCAGGGCCAGCGGCGTGCCGTCCCAGTCCGGTGCCGCGTCGCCGCCGAACTGCCCCTCGTTGACGATATCCCCGGTCATGACGGTGTCCAACTGTTGCCGCCAGCCCACCAGGTTGAAGTCGCCGCCCAGGATGACGGGCGTGCCCTCGGGCAGGGTGATCACGCCGCCGGGGGAGCGGGCGTCGCGCAGGAACGCGACCACGGCGTCCGCTTCCAGTTGCCGCTGTTCGTCGGCATTGCCGGAGCGCCAGTGGTTGGCGATGACCAGCAGATCCGTTTCCCTGTCCGCGCCCAGATCCAGCAGCGCGGCGGTGATGCGGTGCCCCGCCAGCACGGCCCAGGCCTGGAGGATGGGGTAGCGGCTGACGATGACGTTGCCGCCGTCGCGCGTCACCGCGTGCCAGGCGCCGGGCAGGAACTGAGCCACCTTGGCGCGCACGGCGGCGGCGCTGTGGCCCCAGACCTCGGATATGATGAACACATCGGCATCCATGGCCTGGAAGAGGCGCTCCAGGGCCGCCTCGCGGGCGCCTCCCGCGAAGAGGCCGTCGTTCTCGATGTTGTAGGTGGCCAGGCGCAGGTGCGCGGGGTCGTCGCGCGCCAGGTCGATGCTCTCGGTCGCGATGGCACCGGCGCTGAAGGTGTAGCTCAGGGAGCCGCTGTCCGGAAAGACATCGCCGCCGCCGGTGGCGTCGCGCAGGATGAAGCGCACGGTACCGCCCGGAAAAAGGGCCTGCCCCGCGGCGGGCACCGCGTCGCGCGCCAGGGCGATCTCGAAGCGGTCGTTGCTGACGGTGGGGCCCGCGCGCAACTGCTGGTCCGCGTCCAGCTGGATCTCCCCTGTCACATCGAAGCTGAAGAAGAGGTAGTCCTGGTCGTTGGCCACCTGCACGCTCTGAAAATCGATGCCGGAGGAAGCGCCGTCCCCCGCCGGGTCCATCGCCAAGGTGGGCACGGCCTGCCACTCGTCGAACCGGCCGTCGATGAGGATGGGCGCCAGATGGGCGGCCGCGGGCAAGGCCCTCAGGAAAAGAGCGGACAGACAGGACAAGGCCAGCAGGAGGGTACGGACGCGCATGAGAAGACCTTTCGGGGATTTTTTGCCAAGATTGCTCCAATTATAACATATCGGCGCTTTTTGTCATATTTCGGCCCGTTAATTTGGCGTTGGAAATTTACCTGCCCTCGACCGGGCGATACCCGCCGGCGGGTACCGGACCAACCCGCCGACCCTGACGTTTCTCCCGGCGATTCAGGTCACCAACCTTCCAACACTTTCTTCAGTTGTGGGCGCCCCCTGGCTGCAGTATCTTACGCACATTCACCATTCCCCGACCCGACCAGCCCAAGCCCGAGGTTCATTCCCGTGTGCGGCCGCATCGTCCTGAAATCCCCGCCGGCTGTCATCGCCGCCCGTTTCTTCCTGGACCAGGTCCCCGAGCTGCTGGCCCGGTACAACATCTGCCCCGGCACCGACATCGCCGCCATCCTGCCCAATCCCCTGAGCGAGGGCAACCTGCTGCGCTCCCTCAGTTGGGGACTGATCCCGCCCTGGGAGCAGGACCCCGCCCAAGGCCCCAAGCTGACCAACGCCCGCGGCGAGACCATCGCCTCCAAGTCCGCCTTCAAGGACGCCTTCAGGCACCGGCGCTGCCTGATCCCCGTGGACGGATTCTACGAGTGGCAGAAGCGGCGGGAGGGCAACCAGCCCTTCTTCTTCAGCGCGCGCGACAAGGAGCCCTTCGCCCTGGCCGGCGTGTGGGAGCGGCACGAGTATCCCGGCCGGCGCATCATCGACACCTGCACCATCCTGACCACCAGCGCCAACAAGCTGATGCGCCCCATCCATCACCGCATGCCCGTGGTCCTGCCCCGACAAGACTGGGAATTCTGGTTGCGCCTGGAGCCGGAAAAAAGCCAGTCTCTGCTGGATATGCTGGTCCCCGCGCCGGAAGACCTGCTGCAGGCCTGGCCCGTTTCCCGGGACGTGAACAAGCCCACCCACGACGGCCCCTCCTGCCTGGAGCGGATCTGGGACGAGCGCGGCGGGCAGCTGAACCTGTTCGGTTGAAAGACGAGGCTGAATTCATGGATTTTTTCGAGATGGCCGATGACGACATGCTTCTGCCCGAGGACACCGGGGGCCTGCAGTTGTACCTGGACAGCGCCGATCCCGACCACTGGGAGCGCCTGCTGCCGCTGGGCGTTTTCCGCGGCGTGACCACCAACCCCGTGCTGCTGGAACGCGCCGGTCAGGCCTGCACCCTGGCGAATCTGGAAACCCTGGTACGCCGGGCGGTGGATCTGGGCTGCGGCGAAATCCACCTGCAGACCTGGGGCCGCACCCCCGAGGAGATGATCCACCACGGTAGCCAGTTGGCCCTGATGGCCGGCCTGGGCATCGCCACCCTGGTCAAGATCCCGTGCACCACGGCGGGCCTGCAGGTGGCCGAGAAGCTGGCCGCCAGCGGCTGCCGCATCACCCTGACGGGCATCTTCAACCCGGCGCAGGTGGTGCTGGCCGCGGGCTTCGATGCCGACTACGCCGCCCCTTACCTGGGCCGTCTGAACGATGCCGGCCGTGACGGCCCGGCCACCGTGCGCGCCATGCACGACATCCTGCGCAAGAGCGGCAGCCGCACCCGCCTGCTGGTGGCCAGCCTGCGCCATGCCGACCAGGTGTGGGGCCTGGCCGCCCAGGGATTGGACACGTTCACCCTGAACGCCGCGGTGATGGCAGAACTGCTGACCGAGCCGCTCACCGCCACGGCGGCGGCGGATTTTCAGAGGGCGGCGGAAGCCATGGGCGGTGGCGACTAGATGACCAACCTGGCGAACACGATTTCCCGTCACCACACCCGCGGTTGGTTGGGCCCGGCGCTGGCTTTGGTGCTGGGCCTGTCCCTGTTCCTGTGGCGTTTCGATGCCCGAATCGTGGTCCCCACCCATGTGGATTGGGCCCTGACGGGTGGGGATATCGCCATGAACACCATCGGTTGGGAATATTACCGGACAGAGCCTTGGTCCTTCCCCCCCGCGGCCATCCAAAGATACGGCGCCCCCTTCGGCAGCAGTATCGGCTATGTGGACGGGATTCCCCTCTTCGCGCTACCCGGCAAGCTCATCGGCGGCCGTTGGGATTCTCCCTGGCAGTATTTCGGGATCTGGCTCCTGCTGACCTATCTCCTGCAAGGGTGGGCGGCCTGGCTTTTGACCGGAAGGGTGTTGACCGGCATCCTGCCCAGACTGGGCGGCACCCTTCTGCTGATCCTGATGCCGTCTTTTCTGGCGCGCAGCGTTCACATCGCCCTCAGCACCCACGGCCTGGTTCTTTTGGCCCTTTACCTGTACGCCCGCCCCAGGGCCTGGAAATTCTGGCTGCTGCTGCTGGCGGCGGCCTCCATGGTCCATGCCTACCTCGTCGTCATGGTCCTGGGTCTGGCCCTGGCCGATCTGCTGTATCGCTGGCTGATGACCCATGAGCTGACATGGCGGGACATGATCTGGCGGCCGGCCGCCCTGGGCCTCGTCATTCTGGCCGGCTGGTGGTTGTCCGGGCTGTTCGTCTACGGGCTGGACGGCAACAAGGTCGTGCACGGGTTCGGCATCTACAGCGCCAACCTGAACACCTTGATCAATCCCATGGGCAGAGGCGCTCTGCTGCCGACCCTGGCGGTCCACCACCCGCAGCAGAGTGAAGGTTTCAATTACCTGGGTCTGGGTTGGATCCTGCTGTGGGCCTGGGCCGGCGGATTGGCTTGGTTTTCTCAGGAGGCGCGGCAACGGATCAAGCAGCACACCCCCTTGGTGTTGGTCGTGGTGGTGATGGCGGTGTTTTCCTTCAGCCATCGTCTCACCCTGGGCCATTGCCTCCTTTGGGAAACGGAGATCCCCCATTTCCTGGAGCCCCTGACCCGCACGTACCGTTCCTCGGGCCGTTTCCTCTGGCCCCTGTCCTACGCGGCGTCCTTTTTCGCCCTTTGGGCCTGCTCCCGGCACGCCCCCCGACGGGCGCTGGCCGTCATCCTGCCGGGGCTGGCCCTGCTGCAACTGGCCGACCTGCGCCCCCTGCTGTCGGAGAGGCCCCGCTTCCACAACAGCCAGGTCACCACCCGGCTGCTCAATCCCGCCTGGGAAAGGGCCCAGGCCGCCACGGACCGTCTCCTCACCTATCCCCCGCTGCGGGCCAGCACCCAGATGAGGCTCGATTTCCGGGATCTGGATCTTCCCCGCATGGCGGCCGGCCAGCCCACGTCCGCCGCCTACATCCCGCGCAACCCGGACGGGCGCATCGCCCGCTGGTCTAAGCTCTGGCGGGAGAAGCTGGAGGCCGGGGAGAAACCGGATTCCGGCACCATGATCATCATCAAAGACCAAAACTTCCCAGACCTGTTCCCCTTGCTGGCGCCCGATTTCCAGGCCTATCGGTGGGATGGTTTCCTGGTTTGTCTTCATCGGAGTATCCAGCCGGGAGCCCCCGTCCGTTATCACCATCCGCAGCCGACGACTCTGGCATCATTCCTGGATAAATGGCATGGCCACACCCTGGTTCTCGCGGCCCGAGACGAGGCCACACATGGCCTGGGCGAGGCCGAAACCGCCGCCCTGAAAGCCCTGGGACTGAAGGTGGAGAGTCTGGAATACCGCTGCTCCTGGGCAGCTGTCCTGGACCCGCGAGGCTCGTCCTGGGAAAAGATCCGAACGGACGGCCCTGTCCACAAAACGCTGGAGGGCCCCCGCACCCTGGAGATTTTTTCC
>PDWJ01004721.1_pt1 | contig 14943 bp, 11 predicted proteins | sample 1430881 | NCBI WGS metagenome assembly PDWJ01 (sample SAMN01162460, study PRJNA174530) | Oral metagenome, whole genome shotgun sequencing project. | biome: Marine environment; feature: Marine mammal; material: Swab sample of the gingival sulcus; isolation source: swab sample of gingival sulcus... | reverse complement strand
GGGCTAGCAAGCGTAGACACCATTTAAGAAGTTAATTTTATTTTCAATATTTGTTAGTTTTACTGTAAATATATGGTGCATTTTTCTATGAAGCGCGTGATTCCCGACCGATTAGCATTCGGAGATACGATTGGTATTGTCTCTCCTGCCAATGCGGTCACCCCTGAATTACACGACTATTTTTATCGTGGCGTCGATTACCTTGAGCAGCTGGGTTTTACCGTCAAGTTAGGTGAAAATGCCCTGTCTAATACCCTTAACTATTCGGCTACAGCGCAGGAAAAAGCCGATGATTTGCACGCGATGTTCACTGATCCCAGTGTCAAAGCCATTATTTGCAGTCAGGGTGGTGCCAATACCAACACGGTTTTGCCACTGCTGAATTTTTCTCTGATAAAAAAGCACCCTAAAATTCTGCTGGGACTTAGCGATATCAGTGTGTTACTCAATACGATTTATCAGCAAACAGGGCTGGTCACGTTTTACGGTAATACCCTTATTTGGGGTTTTGGCCGCAATCCAACGGCTTACGATAAGCAAGAATTTATTGCTCGTTTGGTCGATGGGGCAACCGGATCCATTGCCCATAATAGCGAGTGGCAATGTGTCAGAGGAGGGGTTGCCGAAGGTATCCTTATCGGCGGCAATCTCAATTGTCTGAATAAACTGGCAGGCACGCCCTATCAAACGGACTTTACAGATAAAGTCCTGTTGTTGGAAACCTATGGCGAGTATCATACCCCGGCAGCGGTTGAGGGTGAGTTATCGCGCCTTAAACAAATGGGGATATTTGAGCAAATTAAAGGCCTGTGGCTTGGGTATTATCAGCACGAAAGTCGTATTGCCTACGCAGATATTGTCATGAATACAGTTAAAGACTATCACTTTCCCATTATTCAATGTGACGACTTTGGCCACGATACCCCGACGACCGTAATACCGATTGGTGCGCGGGTTAGACTGAATGCCAGCAATCAGCAGGTGGTGATTTTACCGACTGTAAAATTACTCTCTGATAACCAGAACCGCTAGGAAAACAGCAGAACAAAACGCTAAAAAATGCGCGCAGAAATTAAACAGTATTTACAGCATATCAAAAGTGTCTGTCCCGAATTGAATGACGCGGAATTGACGCGTTTTAGTCAGGGGCTGACAGTTTCTGAACTTTCTAAAAAGGCGCTTTATATCAGCTGTGGAGACATTCAGCAGCAGGGCGGCTATTTAGTTAAAGGGTTAATCCGGGCTTTTCACAGCGACGATGCGGGCAATGAAAAAAACATCTACTTTATTCCCGACAATGAATATACCTTTCACTATGCGTCTTTTATGGATAAAAGCCCCTGTCCTTTATCATTTCAGTGTCTTGAACCTTGCCTTATTGTCAATTTTCCCCTCGACCACCTTCATCGAGCCTATAGTGATATGCCGAAATTTGAAACATACGGCAGACGCATTTTAGAGCACAAATTAAAAGTTCAACAGCAACGCTTGGAAAGTTTTCTTTTTCAAAATGCCGAGCAGCGCTATCTCGATTTTATTCGGCAATATCCGCAGTTATTTAACCGCATCAGCCTTTCTCAGCTGTGCAGCTATTTGGGTGTAGAACGCCAGACGCTGACCAGAATTCGCAAAAAAAATCGCCTTAGACCAGTGATTTTGGCACTTTTGTGTCAATAACAATCGCCCCAGTTGTGCTATGTTGTATAAATTATCATGATTTTTACGGGAGAAACCTATGGCATATATCGAATTAATCGGCATGCTGGCCGTGTTGCAATTTTTCTTTTTTAGTTTTCTGACCGGCATGAGCCGAGGAAAATCCGGCTTAAAGGCCCCGGCTGTCAGCGGTGATGAAAGTTTTGAGCGCATCTACCGGGTGCAGGTCAACACGCTGGAAATGTTGGCTGCTTTTCTACCAGCGCTATTTATTGCCGGTAAACACTGGCCTCCGATTGCAGTATCAATACTCGGATTGATTTATTTAGTCGGGCGTTTTATCTATTGGCGTGCCTATGTTGCCAATCCGGATACACGCCGCCTTGGCTTTATGCTCTCTATGTTGCCAACACTGGCACTCATCGTGATGGCAATCTGCGGTGCTGTTCGGGAGATATGGTAACATATTGATATCATTACAATACATTTCGAGTAGGAGTTGAGTAAAACGAGTCATCACCGATAATCGTGTGCCCCATGTGAAAGTAGGTCAACGCAAGCCTCTTATCCAGCAATACGCCTAATCAACTAAGTGATTTAAAGGCCATTCTCCACTCCAAGCGTGCCAATATTTATTATTTGGAATATTGCCGGGTGATGCAAAAAGACGGGCGGGTGCTGTACCTCACCGAAGCTGAACGGGAAAATCTTTACTACAATATTCCCATTGCCAATACGACTTGTATTTTGTTAGGCACAGGCACCTCGATTACCCAGGCGGCGATGCGCATGTTGGCGAGTGCTGGGGTGTTGGTCGGTTTTGCCGGTGGTGGCGGTACGCCGTTATTGATGGGCAATGAAATTGAGTGGTTGACACCGCAAAGTGAATATCGCCCCACCGAATATATTCAGGGGTGGTTATCGTGGTGGTTTGATGATGAAAAACGCTTACAAGTCGCTAAAATCTTCCAGCACCAGCGACTGAATTTTATCCGCCAAGTTTGGAGAAAAGACAAAGACTTCAAGCAATATGGCTTTGACAGTAAAGACAGCCATATTGACGAACTATTAGAAAAACATCAAAACGCTATTGATGGACAAATCAACGTTACCCACCTATTACAATTAGAAGCCCGCCTGACCAAACAACTGTACAAACTCGCTGCCAACAATACTAAAGCCGCTGGTTTTTCTCGACAGCACGACGCACAAGACAAAGCCAATACTTTTCTTAATCACGGCAATTATTTGGCCTATGGATTGGGGGCGACCACAGCGTGGGTGATGGGTATTCCGCATGGGTTTGCCGTCATGCACGGCAAAACACGGCGCGGGGCCTTGGTGTTTGATATCGCCGATTTGGTCAAAGACGCTTTGGTCTTGCCTCAGGCGTTTATCTGTGCCGCTGAAAACGCCAAAGAACAGGAATTTCGCCAACAGTGTCTGCAAAGTTTCACCAAGTACAAAGCCTTGGACTTTATGTTTGAGGTGGTGAAAAATAATGCCACTTGGCAAACGGTGATTACCGAGGAAGGCTTGCAAGCAGTAAAGAAACTGCTGCGTCAAACCGCCAGCAAAAATACCGCCGTTAGCTGCCACTGGATACGCAGCCGCGCAAGGTCGGATTTATTGTGGGTGGTGGGGCAAAGAAATAAATTCGATTCTAGAGGCATTGTACCGGTTAATTATACGGAGAATGAAGTAGATATGTATCAAGATGATTATAGGTGGAAAACGCTACCCTTAATAAAAGCTGCATCGATTATAGCAGCTTTATTTCATGACATGGGCAAGGCAACTAAACTATTTCAAAATAAGATAGACCCAAATAAAAAAACAAATAAAAATTATGAACCTTATCGGCACGAATGGCTTTCACTAAGGTTATTTGAAGCCTTTGTTTTATCTTGTGGTGATGATAAAAGTGTTTCTGACGAAGAATGGATAACACGCTTTGCTGATGGTGATTTTGATAATATTCAACCACCTATTAGAGATGACAAAACGACTGATAACAAAAATCCATTAAAAGAGTTACCGCCCTTTGCTCAACTTGTCGGTTGGCTGATTTTATCGCATCACAGATTACCTGTTTATCCTGACAGGGAAGATAAGCATAACAATCCACCGAGCTTTTCAGAAATTGAACTTTGGTTTGATAATCAACTTTCGGCGGTTTGGAATTCTCACAAATGCCAAAATGATGATGAAAAAGATAGATTAGATGATAATTGGCAATTCAAAGAATTAGCCTATAACAGTAGAAAATGGTCTGCAAATGCGACAACGCTAATCAGTAAGCATAAAAATGACATTCTTGCTCAAATAAAAGGCAGAGAAAACTTTCTTTGTAAAGACTTATTTACCACCCATATTTCAAGACTTGCATTGATGATGGCAGATCATCATGTCTCATCATTAAGCATTGAGGACACAACTAAAAAGCTAGAAGAATATGAAGATAAAAAATATGAGTTGTATGCAAATACCGAGTGGCAGGATGATACAAAAGTCTTTAAACAACGCTTAGATCAACACCTCATCGGTGTGGCAATACATGCAGAAAAAATTTGTAAAAAGTTACCTGTTTTTCAAAGATCATTGCCATCTTTACCACAGAACATGCTATTAGAGCATTTGATTTCAAAAAAAGAGATTAAGGAGGATAAAAAAGGTGCTTTAAAGCATTTTCGATGGCAAAACGATGTGATTAAAACCAGCGAAAAAATCGCTGATAAAACGCCACAACATGGCTTTTTCGGTATCAATATGGCATCAACCGGCAAAGGTAAAACCCGAGCCAATGCCAAAATCATGTATGCACTTGGTAAAGCAACAGGGCAAATTCGCTTTAATGTCGCATTGGGGCTACGAACACTGACCTTACAAACAGGTAAAGAATTTCAGGAAGACTTGGATATTGATAAAAAGGACATCTCTATTGCGGTCGGCGGTATTGCGGTAAAGGAGCTATTTGCCCGAAATCAAAGAAATGAGAAAAAAGATAATGAGCCATTTTCAACGGGTAGTGACTCAGCTGATGATGTTTTAAATTCAGAATTTTTGACCGAATATGATGGCACGATAGACAAGGATTCACACTCACTGTTTCAGTGGACAACCAAACGCCACAATAGAAACAAACACCGTATTAATAAGCTTATTCTGCCTCCCGTATTGGTGTGCACGATTGACCATCTTATTCCAGCCACCGAGGGTATAAGAGGTGGGCAACAAATTGCGCCTATGTTGAGATTACTCGGCAGTGACTTGATTTTAGATGAACCCGATGATTTTAATTTGTCTGATTTGCCTGCGTTATGCCGATTGGTGCATTGGGCGGGGCTACTCGGTCGCCGTGTGTTGTTATCGACCGCTACCATGCCACCGCCTTTGGTGTATGCTTGTTTTGATGCTTATAAAGCAGGGTGGTCACATTATGCAAAAGCTAATTTGGGCGAATGGGACGGTAATATTCAATGTGCGTGGTTTGACGAATTTAATACCAATGAAGACTTATTTAATGATTTTCAATCCTTTAAAAAATCTCATGGTCGATTTGTCGATGAGCGCATCACAGAGTTAGCAAAACAGCCAGCAAAACGCAAAGGAAAAATTGTCAATATTTCTGAAAGTAATAAAGGGCAAAGCGTTTATCAAAATATGGCTGATACTATTCGCAACAGTATAAACGAGTTACATAATAATCACCACGTTAGTAAAGATAATAAAAATGTTTCCATTGGATTAGTCCGTATGGCAAATATCGACCCTATGGTGGCAGTAGCTAAAAACTTGCTAGCGATGGACGCGCCCGAAAATACCCATATTCATTATGTGGTCTATCATGGGCGTTACCCACTTGCGATACGTTCCTATATCGAAGAAAAGTTGGATTATATTCTAAAAAGAAAAGATAGCGATAGATTATGGGGAAGTGAAAAGGGCATTGGTGATATAGTTAATAATAGCGAGGTAAATAATCATATCTTTGTAGTGCTTGCATCACCCGTGGCAGAAGTTGGACGAGACCACGATTATGATTGGGCAATCATTGAACCATCCTCTATGCGCTCGATTGTGCAAATAGCGGGGCGCGTGTTGCGACATCGTAATTTGGACAACGATTGGCTTTCAGAACGAGTTCATGTCAGTAAAAAAGGTAACTATCAGTTAAAGGGTGAAAACATCTATTTGTTAAATAAAAATATTAAAGGGTTAAAAGGTAAAGATGTTTGTTTTGCAAAACCAGGATTTGAATCTAGCTCTCATCCTCTAACAGAGCATGATTTAAACAAATTACTTAACATTAGCGATTATGCTGAAATCAGTGCTACTCCTAAAATACAAGAACCCAACGGTATGGATTTAAATAAAAAAGAAAGTGATTTTCTCGTTGATTTGGAATATAAAACTCTCTACTCTAAGGTGTTATTTGACAAGAATGCTTATAGTGCATCTCAATGGTGGCGTGAAGAACTGCAATGGTCAGGACAATTACAATCACTACAAAAATTTAGAAAATCAAAAAAAGATGAAACTTACCACTTATTTTTAAAAAGTGGCTATGAGGAAAAACCTACTTTTTATTGGTTTGACCCAAAAGACAAAGAACAACGTTTTAAAAAAGTCATTACTCAGGGCACACAAGTCAATATTGAAACGACTATGAATAACAAAGGCGATAATGTTAGATTTTGGTTTGATTTAGCCCCATTAGCGATTTATCAAAAGTTAATAACAGAATTTACAGAAAAAGGTAAAAGTTATGACTTACAAAAGATAAGTGAAAAGTTTGGCGGAATTAAAGTCATACATTATGACAATAACCCGCAAACTTATTACTACCATTATCAATTTGGTTTATATAATGAAATTTAATTAGCAAACCACCTATGCGGTGGGAAACATATTGTGAATTAATTTCTAAGCCAATTTTTTTTGGTCTGTGTATATTACAACATCGATAGTAAAAAGTTAAATTTTAATATTTTGTGTATTAAGGTCTTGATGTTTTGTTATTGTTGTAATATGCTCAATGTTATCAAATAAACTAGAGATTACGATTTAGGAGAGCAGTATGGAAACGAGTGAGCAATGGTATAAAGTGATTTGTTCGTTTATTGATGAGTTAGATGAACAAAGTAAACAAACAATCATGCAGAACTTTTTGTTAGGTTCTTTAGTGCATCAGCATCTGTCAGAGGTTGACACCAATTATTTATCTGATGATAAACAATTGGTAAAGAAATACAAGCGAATTACCGCAAAAAAAATATCCATTCCCTACCGTGTTAGTAAAATAGAGGGGGAACAGCAAAAAGTAACTGGTTTGGTGCAGCTTTATAAGGTGTTAAAAGAAAAAGGCTACCTTACAGACATTGATAGTGAAATTAATGGGATAGTAAATATTAAAAACTTTTATGAATTATGGATAGAACAAGCGTTAATTCAACTCAATTACGTTACCCATGCTACGCACGTTGCTAAACTCACTCATTCAAGCAGTGGTGGCTCGTCAGTTATTGACGGTATTCAAAATAATAGTGATGGCTATTTAACCACTAGTGCTCTTGAAGAAATTATTTATGATGGTGCATATCCTGATGCCATTTATTCCAAAATTGTGAAATTTCTTCTACTAGAATGTGACGGTGTGACCCTTGGTGATTTATTAAAATCAGGTGACATGACACCATTAAAACGTTTTGTTGGTGAGAAAAAACTCAAGGTTTGGCAAGCTGAATTTACGAAACGATTAAACCCTACCCCAAAAGCTGATTCCTTAGCAAAACAAGTTTATTTTCCTGTTAATGGGCAACAGGATAATTATCATTTATTGGTGGTTATGCAATCATCAACTTTGATTCAAATCATTTACAATCAATATTTTCACAAGGATGTTAGAAAAGCTAATGATAAGGTTTATAAACTCAAAGAAAAGGAAAAATACAGCGAACAATTATTTGAACAAATTCCTAATAGTATTGCTCTTGCAACAGTTATGAGTCAGCCACAAAATGTATCGGTTAATAGTGGCAGTCGAGGTGGTAATATTCGTGTGTTTTCAGGTGCGCCACCAACATGGAAGGCAACACTAAAACCACCGATTTATAATCGTTCTATATTTTATGAGCGTCAATTAAATTTTTTTAGCCGAGAAAACATCAAAGGTTTGCAAAAGATGTTGGTACAGTTTCATCGTGGCAATATCAGCTTTAAAGACCCCAAACGCCTAAAAGGGGTTGTTAATTGGGTAACAGCAATTGTCAATGATGTGTTCGACTATTCACAAATTCTCTTAGCTCTGCCTAAGGGGTGGACAAGCCATATTGATTGTCGTCTGCCGGTTGCTCAGCAAATATTTTTAGATTTTTATCGTGATGATGAAGCATTTATTCAATTAAAACAACAAAAAGATTGGCAAAAGCAACTGACAAATGATTTTGTTGCGTGGCTCAATCGCAAATTGAAAGATGAGCAAAGCAACTTTAGTGCAAGTGAAGCGCATAGCCGAGTTTGGCGAGATACTTTTAAAGATATGCTCCGAGAACATGTAGAAATGTTAAGTTATGAAGTTGAATTAGCAGATTTGGATAAAAAGGAAGGATTGGCATGAGTTTGTTAAAATTAATTATTATTCAAGATATAAAGGTGCAAAATGCTAACGCTGTTTCGGGATTTGTTCATTCAGCATTAAGTCCGACACAGATTTTAGGTTTTACTCATGCACTGAATCGAAAATTACAGCAAAAAGATATCTGTGATATTGCCTTGAAAGGTAGTGCTCTGATAGTTAAAGATTATCATACGCCAATATATAAAGATGATAAAAAAGCGACAAGATTTATGAAGTCACGAAATCAACCTTGTATTCTTGGAACAACAGATTTTAAAAAACCATACGTTACTGAAAATGCAACAATGAATATCACACTGTCTTTAATGATAGCCTATGAAGGCACTATTGATAATATAGATGAGTTTTATCAAAAGCTAGAAAGGCTCTGCTATTTCCATCGCATGGGCGGCGGAACAATACTCAATATTAACAAAATCAGACTCTTTCAAGTAGAAGAAGCGAGTGGAGAGGCAGAAAACCAAAAAGCTATCAGAGGGCTAATGCGTTCTTTGTTGCCAGGGTTTGTATTATATGACCGTTCAGACTTGTTAGCAGAGCATAAGCAAACTTCTCAACAAACAACGCTAACAAGTTGGTTTGATTTTATCAGTTTAAAACAATATGCAATTCCTAAGCACGATTTAATAGATAAGCATTTTGTAAAAAAGAACGGTGAAGAATTTTCAGAGCTTTGGCAACAATATCTACAACAAGATTACCGAACAACTGAAATCCCTGACAAAATTATTAGTTATTTTGAAGAATTAGCCAATGATAAAAAAACGGCGAGGCAATTTAAAAGTGTCATTAAACAATGGCAGGAGTACTATACACCAAATCATAAAACAGATGCACAGTGGCACTATCAACCTAAACCTCAGAAAGGCTTTCTCGTGCCAATTATGTGTGGTTACAAATCCATCAGTCCTGTCTATAGAAATACTATGGACAATATTCAAGTCAAAAATACACGAGATATAGGTACAGATGTTTGCTTTACTGAAGCTGTGCATAGCATTGGCGAATGGCAGGGTATTCACCGTATAAAAACCTTTACAGACCTATTATCAACAATATGGTGTAATCATTATGAAGATAATTGGTATCTGTGTAAACAAAATTATCAACCAACTTTACCTCAAAAAACCAACCCATATCTTTAAGGAGAAATCATTATGACAATTACTCATCCAACTTTATTATCATACGAACGCAAAATTGAAAACTCTGATGGCTTGATGTTTTCAGGAAATTGGAATGAACTAGACAAAACAGATACATGGCAACCAATTGCCATTATTCCACGTTTTAACCGTTCTACTCAAAGTGCTCACGGTACGAGTGATGACAATAAAATCAAACCTAACCCGGTGTCATCAAGTAATGATGATGCTAACTTGCCAATAAACCACGACACACTCAAAGTAAGTTTTACTTTAAGGGTAATTGGCAACCTAGGTAAACCCTTTGCTTGTAATGCGCCAGAATTTGAACAAGCAATTACACAAAAAGTAGATAAATTTATACAAACCAATAATATTGATATGCTTGCTTATCGTTATGCTTATAACATTGCTAGTGGTAGATTTTTATGGAGAAACCGAGTTGGAGCAGAAAAAATTCAAATCAACGTGCGAATAAATCATGAAGAAAAACCCATCGAGTTTAATGCCTATGATTTTAATCTTAATAATTTTGAAACCTCAAACAAAGATATCACAAAGCTAGCTGAAATCATCAAAACAGGACTATGTAATGATACCTTTGCATTTTTACAAATTGATGCTTTTGTCAAGCTTGGCAATGGTCAGCACGTTTTCCCTTCCCAAGAAATGAATATGGGAGAAAAGCGTAAGGTTTTGTTCAAAATATCTGATCAAGCTGCCATGCATAACGTAAAAATTGGCAATGCTTTGCGTACCATTGATGACTGGTATCCCGATGCTCAATTTCCAATTGCTATAGAACCATTCGGTGCGGTAACTCAAAGAGGTAAAGCGTATCGCAAGAGCAAAATTGATTTATATACCTTATTGGAAAAATGGGTAAATAATGAAGAGTTAGAAGATACTCAACAAGCCTATGTTGTAGCTAATTTAATTAGAGGCGGTGTATTTAGTAAAGGAGGGGAATAGTGAAATACTATCAGGAACTAACATTATTGCCTGACCCTGAAATTAATACTTATTTTATTTGGCAAAAACTCTATACTCAGCTACATATTGCCCTTGCCGATATAAAAAATCAGCAGGGCATAGATACCATAGGCGTCAGTTTTCCGAACTATTGTTATATCGATAAAAATAACAGCAAAGATGGCAGAGAGTTTGCGAAATTGGGTAATAAATTACGAGTGTTTGCCCATAGTGAAGGGGATTTAAAAGCGCTAAATCTCAATAAATGGCTGGCACGTTTAACAGATTATATCCATATAAAAGGCATAAAAGCTGTACCCGATGAAGTTGGCTATGTCGTTGTTTCGCGCTATCGCTATAAAAATTTGCAGAAACAAGCCCAACAGTTTGCAGCATTTAGACAAATCAGCCTTAATGATGCAATAAAACACTGTCGGCAATATAGGCAAGCCAGCCGCAAAAACTATCCTTTTATTAACCTAAAAAGCATTGATAATAATGAGAATTATAAATTATCTATCAAACAGGTCACAACGAAAAATGTGGCAATAGGAAGTTTTAATACTTATGGATTAAACACCGACGGTCATACGGTATCTGTACCACATTGGTAACAGTTGTAATATACGATGAGTTTGCTCATTTTTTGATGGGGAAACCCTAAACTAACGATAAGGGGTAGAAGCCATTTTTACCCTTTATTTTTTCGCTCTTTAACAATTTGTATTTAATCAATGGGTTGCAATAAGCAAAAAATGAGATGGTAAAAAGGGTGAAATACCATTTACTCGCTTGTTGCAACACCTATTTTTTAATTCTATAATCAGTTAACCACCGCACAGGTGGTTTAGAAAAAGACAAAGGCAAACGGCACAAAACTGGGACGGTTAACCACCGCACAGGTGGTTTAGAAAAAATTCCTGTGTTGTTGAATTTTAGCGTCTCAGTTAACCACCGCACAGGTGGTTTAGAAATAAGACACTTTTTAGCGGTACGTGAATAGCATGTTAACCACCGCACAGGTGGTTTAGAAACATTATTGCTTATAAACCTAGGATTGCTAATTGTTAACCACCGCACAGGTGGTTTAGAAATTGCTTATCTAAACGTCGAGCATTGGCAATCTGTTAACCACCGCACAGGTGGTTTAGAAAAGTAAGTCGATACAGGTAAGTGACTATTATCCGTTAACCACCGCACAGGTGGTTTAGAAATGCTTCGCACTTGGCTTCATCAAATGCGCATTGTTAACCACCGCACAGGTGGTTTAGAAATAGTTGTGATGGTGACCCTTATGATTGTTATAGTTAACCACCGCACAGGTGGTTTAGAAAATTTTCTTCATGTTGACCAGATGAACATTGAAGTTAACCACCGCACAGGTGGTTTAGAAATTTTTCAACCAGTTTTTTGTTTATTTCTATTGGTTAACCACCGCACAGGTGGTTTAGAAATACTCGTTCGGTAAATGGGATTATCTCTCCTTCGTTAACCACCGCACAGGTGGTTTAGAAAGATTCCATTTGATGAGCGTGTTGCAGAGGTAGGTTAACCACCGCACAGGTGGTTTAGAAACAAATAATCACCATCGCGGGGCAGTAAATCAAGTTAACCACCGCACAGGTGGTTTAGAAAATGTTCGTCTATGTCTACTTTTTCTAACATTTGTTAACCACCGCACAGGTGGTTTAGAAATTACTCAAACTGGCAGAATAATACCGCATAGTGTTAACCACCGCACAGGTGGTTTAGAAATCTTTTCCTCTTCCTGAAATCGCTTATATTGTGTTAACCACCGCACAGGTGGTTTAGAAAGAGCAAAGCCGAATACTCCGGTCATGTTTATGGTTAACCACCGCACAGGTGGTTTAGAAAGTGCGGAGTAGTACAGTTATTTTTACTTTCATGTTAACCACCGCACAGGTGGTTTAGAAAGGAGTTACGTTTGACGACAGACGCGAGTTACGGTTAACCACCGCACAGGTGGTTTAGAAACTAAATGTGTATTGTTCACTCTCGAAATGAGTGTTAACCACCGCACAGGTGGTTTAGAAAGAATACGGCTCGGGGACATATACATCAACAAAGTTAACCACCGCACAGGTGGTTTAGAAAAATCACTAATGAAACCTAGTGCATTGCGGGCAGTTAACCACCGCACAGGTGGTTTAGAAAGGCAGTAGTTTTACCAATGGGGCAGCCTAGAAGTTAACCACCGCACAGGTGGTTTAGAAATTTGATTGATTCAGTGATGGCAATGGCTTTTTGTTAACCACCGCACAGGTGGTTTAGAAACCCAAAAAAAATGCCCCAGGACGATTACCTGCGGTTAACCACCGCACAGGTGGTTTAGAAATATATTGGGTGTTTTGGGTGGTTCGGCGATTTGTTAACCACCGCACAGGTGGTTTAGAAAGAATCCATACTTAACACCACGGTCAATAGCATGTTAACCACCGCACAGGTGGTTTAGAAAGCGTGCAAACAATGATTGATAGTAATCGTTTAGTTAACCACCGCACAGGTGGTTTAGAAAAAACGCTGGATAACCCACGCAGGGCCCCTTTGGTTAACCACCGCACAGGTGGTTTAGAAAAATAAGTCGTCAGCATCAGCGAAAATAGTTCCGTTAACCACCGCACAGGTGGTTTAGAAATAAATGAATTGAAGCATTACTATAACCATCTAGTTAACCACCGCACAGGTGGTTTAGAAAACCATATCAAATTAAACTTAAAAACGCTTAGAGTTAACCACCGCACAGGTGGTTTAGAAACCATTCACAAGGTCTAGTGTAAACTTCTAAACGTTAACCACCGCACAGGTGGTTTAGAAAGGTTTGTGATGGTGACCCGGTTCAATGTTATAGTTAACCACCGCACAGGTGGTTTAGAAAGCAAGATTGGTAAGACGCATCAAAATATATTAGTTAACCACCGCACAGGTGGTTTAGAAAATAACTAATAGATTTCTTAGATAACTTCAATTGTTAACCACCGCACAGGTGGTTTAGAAAATTGGTGAGTGTCAAGCGCAGTATGACTATATGTTAACCACCGCACAGGTGGTTTAGAAATGGCAGCATATAAGCCTGCAAGTCATGTATTAGTTAACCACCGCACAGGTGGTTTAGAAATAACTTCATCACTCACCGAGCGCACACGTATATGTTAACCACCGCACAGGTGGTTTAGAAAAGACTTGTATTTTCATTTTTATCAAAAATATGGTTAACCACCGCACAGGTGGTTTAGAAACTCATCACGAACACAAGTATCCCCTGCCCGTTGTTAACCACCGCACAGGTGGTTTAGAAAACAGATTAAAGTCTTGCCATTACGTCTTACCAGTTAACCACCGCACAGGTGGTTTAGAAATTGCTGTTTCCTGTAATGCACGTAAATAAGGGGTTAACCACCGCACAGGTGGTTTAGAAAGGCAATCTGTCGATTGATTACAATCCCGAGGTGTTAACCACCGCACAGGTGGTTTAGAAAATTTTTATAGATTATAACATCAACAATATCCCGTTAACCACCGCACAGGTGGTTTAGAAACGGTGGTGTTTTCGGGTAAGGTGCCATTTAATGTTAACCACCGCACAGGTGGTTTAGAAATATCCACTTTCATTTCTACGTATTCCGTGCTTGTTAACCACCGCACAGGTGGTTTAGAAAAATGTTGCCAGTTTCATTAGCATTCTTACTCAGTTAACCACCGCACAGGTGGTTTAGAAAAATGCGATTATTTCGTGGAGCAATGAATGATAGTTAACCACCGCACAGGTGGTTTAGAAAAACACTTTATATCAACCCGATTTAACCAATGCGTTAACCACCGCACAGGTGGTTTAGAAAATATCATAAATTTTATATTGTTGGCCTTAATGGTTAACCACCGCACAGGTGGTTTAGAAAATTTTTTAAAGGACGTGGAATTTAAAGGCGGTTGTTCAACACCACACAAGTATGGTTTAGGGCATCTTTATTTTAGAGAACAGCTGCTTGTGCTAAAGGTGATGCCCCTTATTGCTTGCTGGAATTAACCGCAGCAAGGAGTTTTTCATCAATCCAGCGGCGGACAATGCCTGCAGCGCGCTGGGCGACAGCGGTATCGTCGTCTAGCCATTGGGCCAGACCCTCACATAGGTTGGGGAAGGCCACACCGCGACGGGCGTTAAGGAAAAACCAGTCTTCGTCAGGCGACAGAGAATACCAATTGGGATTAAAATCTTTGCGCCACATCAGCCAGGCCAGTGGCTCGGCTAGTGCCACCGGTTCAGGCATGCCGTCATCATCGTTACCATTTTCCACCGCTTGCCAAATTTGCGGCACATTATAATCATACACCAGCCGCGTTAGGGCCGGGATAAAGGTAAAGGTGGCGCTTTCCCAAGCTGTGGGAGGCAGGGTGGCGAGCTGCTCCAGTGTGAAAATATCACTGTCGGGTGCATCAAACACACTGTTTTTTGCCCACTCAAAATCAGCGATTTGCCATAAATACGGATAATCGGCATACGGCGGCGTGTCG
>PDWJ01003490.1_pt1 | contig 14945 bp, 10 predicted proteins | sample 1430881 | NCBI WGS metagenome assembly PDWJ01 (sample SAMN01162460, study PRJNA174530) | Oral metagenome, whole genome shotgun sequencing project. | biome: Marine environment; feature: Marine mammal; material: Swab sample of the gingival sulcus; isolation source: swab sample of gingival sulcus... | reverse complement strand
TCATTATATTTACTCCGTTTTGATTAAGTTTGTTACATTGTATAACAAAATATTACAATTTGCGAGAATTTGGCAATTTTTACGTATTGTATTTATTGCAGCGGTTTGTGCTAAAACCGATCCGCCATCATGGGAAAGTTTATCTTTAACACTTAATCCAAATGTTTCTTGTTCATTAGATTTCGGGTGTAATGCAATTACAGTAACAGGTTGAAGATTTACAGGTTTCTCTGCTTTGTAAATTACACCGGTTTCAATTGCATCTAAAACTTGAGAATCAGATAATTGCCATTTTCCGTATTGTAAGTGAGATAATTCCAGATTTGAATTCACTTTATATCTCAGAAAAATAATTCCATCAATATTAGAAACACCAATCTGTGTGTTATACTTAAAATGAGCACCAATAATTGGTTCTTCCGAAGAATCATCTAAAAGTTTGATTGCTGCTTTTTTTTCTTGAGCCTCATTAATTATAGGAAGTAATAATAAACCTAAAATGAGAATAAATAATGTTCTTTTGAGCATTATTTCCTCCTTATTATTTAGTTATAAAAATATTTTCGATATTTAAATAACATATTCTGGAGGTTGTAAGAGAGGTTCTAAACTGGGATTTTTTGATAAGTTTATATTAAATATTCTAAGCGATCTATTAACTGGTAAAAAATAATCATTTGGGTTTCTGTATTTTAGATAATGAGAAATTTTAATAAAATCTACCGTAACAAGTTTTTCTTCATTGGCATTTGGATTAACTTGTTTTTGTATTTCTTTTGTTAAATGACATTTACCATGACAGGTATTAGACGGGTTGTTTCGTTCAACACAAAGTTCTTCGGTAATAAATTTATAGTTAACAGCATAATCAACTAAAGGGAATATTACTCTAAATACAAAACTGCAATATGATAAAAGCATAAATAAATAACATACTTTAATTTTTGTTTTCATATTACAATTTCTTTATTTAGGTTAAGAAACAATGAGTATTTATTCAAAATAAGAATAACTATTTCAATTAATAAAAGTATAAAGAATTGCCTCAAAAGCTAATTCTTTATACTTTAATATTTACTATTTTACTTTAGAGCAGTATCAGTAAAATTATTTAAAATTTATTCAACGATAAATTTTCCTTGCATAGTTGCCCAGTGTCCAGGGAAAGAACAAATAAAATCATATGTTCCTTTTGCAGGTGCATCAAAATTTCTTTTAGGTGCGTCAGCTCCAAGCTTTTTAACTTCATTCTTATTATCAGAACATCCAATAATTAATAAAACTATTAGACTCAAAAGTAGTGTTGTTTTTTTCATATTCATTCCGATTTCTATATTTAATAAATGATAATTATATTGTTTAAAATAAGATTATTAGTTCTGATTTCCAAGGACTCTTTTTGACAACATAATTTCAGAAAATTTAATGTCAATTTACATCAAAATTAATTGACATTAAATTATAAATGCCAATCTGAGTGTTATACTTAAAATAAGCACCAACCATTGTTGGTTAAGAAAGTTAATAAACTTACAAAATAATTTTACTTTTGAATAAAAATAATTATATTTGACATTCAGCTTTTTAAGGTTTGGGTAAAGTTATAAAAGTGTTTAATAAAATTCTAAAATAAATTTCCAGCTTGGAGAGGTGGGTGAGTGGCTGAAACCAACGGTTTGCTAAACCGTCGTAGGGGTTATACTCTACCGCGGGTTCGAATCCCGCCCTCTCCGCTCTTTTCTTATAAATTATCATTTTACAATCATTTACAATTTCTTCTCTTTTCGTATGCCGAAAATGTGGTAATTTTAAATTGATTTAATAAAGTTTTCTTACTTTCATTAACATCTTATAAACAAACAACTTACCTTATAATTTTCTAATTGATTTTCCCTCTTTTTTTTAGTATCTTAGTAGTTTTATATTAGATTTTTAACATACGGAAGTTACATTGAGAAGAATAACTTTTCTACTAGTCTTACTGCTTTTTCAATCTATTTTTGCACAACTTAAACTAAAACAATTTAATTCGAGTTTTGAGCAAATTTCCGATTCTTTATTTTTCGGATTAACAAAATCAAGAGGCATAATAAATCTGAATAATGATTGGAATGCTTTTCTACAAGAAACACCTGAAAATAGTTTTAAGGTTTCTTTTCCATTAAGTTTTACCTCGGAAGCTGAAATAATTTTTGAAAGAGAGTTTACAATTTCCGAAAAAGATTTTAAGTTAAAAGAATATACTCTCAACTTTTTAAGACTAAATTACTCGGCTGAAATTTTCTTAAATAATGCCGCAATTTATAAACATCCGGGTGGTGAACTGCCCTTTTCCATACCAATTAGTGAACAAATCCTACTTCATGATTCACCAAATATTCTTAGAGTAAAAATTCAATATTCAGTTGATGCCGAGAATACTATTCCTCTTTTGCAAAGATTTTATTTTACAAAAAATGCAGGCGGAATTCTTAGTGATATTTATTTATCTTACAGACCAAAAGTAGGAATAAAAAAAATAAGTTATAATCTTAAAGGTGATAAAAAGCCTTACAAAGGCAGGTTAAATTTCACAGTAGATTTAAAAAACTTCAAAAAAATAGTTGCTGATTCTCTTCTCGAAAATTTTGACAAACGCTTTAAACTGGAAGCCGAACTGAAAATTACCGGAGATACTTCCAGAGTCTATTTTAATATTTGGAATATAAATCCTCTTAGGGCTAAAAATTATTCAAGTAATTTTTATGTACGTTTGCGTAAAATAGAAAAGTGGAAACCTACTTCTCCACTGTTTTATGAGTTATCGGTAAAACTTACAAACGGCGAGGGTTATGTTTTTGATGAATTTAGAAAGGATATAACATTTTTTAACTTCAAAAAAGAAAAAAATAAATTACTGCTTAACGGAGATAAATTAAACTTAAATGGTGTAACTTATTTAAGAAATAATTATCAATACAAAACAATAGAAGAAGACATAAAAATTATTAAGGAAACGGGTTTCAATTTTGTACGATTCTCCAAGCGGTTTCCTCATCCTTATACTGTGTATTTATGTAAAAAGTACGGACTTTTAGCTCTAATTGAGTTACCTTTAAATTCCGTACCTGAAAATTTTACAGTAAATAATAATTTTCGAGATAGAGCAAAATCATTTTTAACAAGAGCAATTTCTACATACGATAAATTTGAAAATGTTATCGGTTACTCGGCAGGCGGTTCTTTCTTAAGTAATTCCGAAAAGCATAGAAATTTTATTTCTTTCACTAACAAAATTATCAAAAAACTTTCGCCAGGAAAACTCACTTTTACTTCGCTTCTCGGAATAAATGACAATCCAAAGATAGATGCCGATATTTACGGAATCGAACTTTATGGAAAAATCCCGAATTTTTTACAAGATAAGCTAAGTTCAAAAAATGGAAACGATACTTTGCTCTATATAATAAGTGAAGCAACTTATCCTACTTACAACGGAACAACAAACGGATACTTAAACAAATATTCTTTCGAAGGACAAGCAAAATTCTTTAGTGATATTATTTCTATCACAAAAAGTACTAAGCTGGTTGGTTTTGTTCTTAATACAATGTTTGATTACTCCGGTGATTATACTCCCTTCTTTGCTGGCTATAACACAGATAATATTTATAAAATCGGTTTATTTTCCGATACAAGCAACAAACCAAGAATAAGTTACAATGTAATAAAATCGAAACTACTCTCTGATGGGAAAGTTTCCGTACCTATTGGCAGTAATAACGAAAATGTCCCTTTATTATTTTTAATTATAGCTTTAATTATTTCGGTTAGTATTGCATTGCTTATGAACTCAAAAAGAAAATTTAGAGAAGATGCAACAAGAGCTTTGCTGCGACCCTATAACTTTTTTGCGGATATTAGAGATCAAAGAATTCTATCAGGATTTCACTCTACTATTCTTCTCATTTTAACTGCAGGAGCAAATGCATTATTGCTTACAATTCTTCTTTATTTTTTTAGAGTCAGTATTCTTTTCGAAAAGATAATTCTTGCATTCGGCAGTTATAAATTTAGTGCATTTGTAGGTATGTTGGCTTGGCATCCGCAAAAAGCTTTCATTTATTTGTATGCTCTTTCCGTGGGATTATTTTTTATAATTAGTTTTCTGGTTCATTTATCATCATTTTTTGTAAAAAACCGAGTTCTCTATTCAAGTGTTTTTACTATAGCAATTTGGGCGTTTTTACCTTTGGTAATTTTACTTCCGGTTGAGGCAATTCTCTATAAAATTTTACTTTTAAAGACTTACAACAGCATTATATTTATCGTGCTTATACTTTTTCATATCTGGATTTTTCAAAGATTTCTAAAAGGTATATATGTTATATTTGATGTAAGACCAATGTTCGTATATTTATATTCATTTTTAACAATTGCTTTAGTACTACTGGTTGTAGGAATTTACTTTCAATATTCAGTTTCTTTTTATGATTATTTAGAGCTGACGATTAAACAACATTTAACTTTAACGGGAAAATAATTTGCATCTCTCAAAACTTGAAATTTTTGGATTTAAATCTTTTGCTAATAAAACCTTAGTAAATTTCACAAAAGGAATTACCGGAATTGTAGGTCCTAACGGGTGCGGTAAAACCAATATTGTGGATGCAATCAGATGGTGCCTCGGAGAACAAAAAAGCAGCACATTACGAAGTGATAAAATGGAAAACGTTATTTTTAACGGGACTCAAAATAAAAAACCTATGGGAATGTCGGAAGTTTCGCTTACAATCGTAAATGACCGTGGACTTCTCCCCACGGATTTTTCCGAAGTAACAATCACTAGAAGAATATTCAGATCCGGCGAAAGCGAATATCTGCTGAATAAAAATATTTGTCGCTTAAAAGATATAACAAATCTTTTTATGGATACGGGAATGGGAACAAATGCTTATTCCGTAATTGAGCTTAAAATGATTGAAACAATTTTAAGCAACAAAGCAGATGAAAGAAGAAAGATGTTTGAAGAAGCTGCCGGAGTTAATAAATACAAGCATAGAAGAAGGCTTTCGCTTAATAAACTTGACGATGTTAAAAAGGATTTAACAAGAGTAAACGATATAATTTCCGAAGTTGAAAAAACCGTGCGCTCACTTGAAAGGCAAGCTAAAAAAGCTGATAAATATAATAAAGTACAAACCGAACTAAAGGAAAAAGAACTCGGACTTTCAGAAAGAGAATTTTTAAAATTTAATACTCAATTAGATAGTTTTAAGTTAAAGAACGGCTCATTAACAAATGAAAAAAATGAAATTGATACAAACATTAAAGAAATTGAGAAACAACTCTTTACTTTCAGAACCGAGATAAGTGAAATTGAAACGGAGTACAGAAACAAATCACAAAGATTTAATGAATTAAACGACAAATCTCACAATATTCAAAAAAATATTTCAGTCTCCGAAGAAAGACAAAAATCATTATCAAATAATATTTCAAGATTCGAAAATAACATTGAAGAGTATCAAGAGCAGCAAGAAGAAGCCGAACAAAATATTATTGATTTCAACTCTGATATTGAAAAGTTAAATAATACAATATTTGAGAAAGAAAATGAAGTAACACAAAAAGAAGAACTACTTAACAAAAGAAAAGAAGAATTAAATAAAAAACGACAAGTCTTTAAAGAAAAAAATAGTGCTTATAATTCGGCTCAACAAAATATTTCCGCTTTGTCGATGGAATTGAATAACTATAAAAAACAAAAAGACACGGCAACAGAAACACTTACAAAGTTAGATAATAATATTCAAAAATTAACATCGACTATTGCTAAAAGTGTCGGTTATTTAGAAGACCTTGAAAATGAGAAAAAACAAATTGAAATAAAATTTCAAGAAGCAGAAAATAATTACACTAAAAATGCAGAATTAAAAGAAAAACTAGAAACCGAACTTAATAAATTAAGAGTAAGAGAATCTGAAGAGAAAAATACAATCTTGAATATTAGAGATAAAATTGAACTTCTTCAAACATTGCTTACCAACTTGGAAGGTGTTTCTAAAGGAGCTAAGTCATTACTGGAAAGTAACGGTTGGACAGAAAATGAAAAAGTTATGCTTGCAGATATTGGTCTGCCAAAAGAAGAATATAGACTTCTTATTGAAAATGTTTTGAAAAATATTTTAGATAATTTGGTTATCCAAAGCAAAAACGATTTGCTTAATGCAATAAATTATCTTAAAAAGAATGAACTCGGCAAAGCTGCTTTTATTTTTAACAGATACTCTTACACCAAATTAAATTTTTCTGATAGAATAGGTAATTACTTACATAAAAAGAAAGTGAGAAAATTAGAAAAAGAATCCGGTTTTATAAATTGGGCAATTAACTTTATAGAAACCGAAAGCAAATGGCATCCATTTTTTGAACAATATCTTAAAAATATAGCTGTTGTTGATAATACCGAAACTGCACTTAATTTAAGTTCAAAGTATCAAAATTTTCACTTTATCACTTTAGAATGTGATTTTATAAAAAATAATGGCATCGTTGAATCAGGGTTTTCTACACAAAAAGAGGATTCTTTATTTGGCAGAAAAAAATTATTAGATGAACTAAAAGATGAGCTTCCTGCATTAGAGAATAACCTGATTTCACTTAGAGCTGAAATAGAAAATAAAGAAAAGGAAATCAGTAAAATAAATCTGAAAGTTTTATCCGAGCAAGGCAAAATTCTTCTCAATGAAATTAATAATATTGATAAACAATATTCGCAAATGGAATATGAGAAAGCAAAATCGGAGCAGGATATTGAAAAAATTCGTTCGGAAATTCAAGGTATTGTGAACGAAATAAATTCATCGGAACAAAATATAATTTCATTAAATAAAAATTTCACTTTAAGAACAAGCGAAGTTGAAATAATTAAAACCGAACTTTTCGATTTTGAGAATTCATTACAAGATGAAGAAAATAGTTTTTCTGAACTGAATGCTGAATTTAATAATTCAAAAATTGAACTTGAAAGAATTAAAGGGACACGCAACAATAAAAAAGATTTGTTAAAAAAATCTTATGAAACAAAAGAATCATTATCAAATTCAATAAGCAGATTAAAAACAGAAATTGAAAAGTCACATTTCGAAATAAAATCGATTGTGGAATTAATTGAAAATGGCAGAGAAGAACACGATGAAGTAACCGGAGAAAAAAATATTTTATCTGATAAAATTAAAGAGATTGAAAATCAGCTTAACTCCAAGAAAAATGAATCTCACGAATATGAAGAAAAACTTAATCAAATTAGAAACAGCCGACAGACTATTTCCGATTCAATTCATGAACTAAACATTAAGCAAAAAGAAATATCAATCCGGTTAGAAAATTTAATCAATCATATTCAAGAAGAATATAATTTTGAGTTACAATTAAAAGAATTTCATGATATTGATGATTTTGATTTCAAATTTGTTTCGGATGAAGTACATAGGTTAAGAGAACAAATAAAAAGATTAGGCCCAATAAATTTATTGGCATATTCTGAATATGAAGAAGAAAACGAAAGGCTGCAATTTTTATTAAAGCAAAGAGATGATCTTATTAACTCCGAAAGAGATTTAATAAAAACGATAAAAGAAATTAACGAATCTGCTGAAACGGTTTTTCTGCAAACCTTTGAAGAAATTCGTTCAAACTTCAAGAATATTTTCCAAACATTATTCAATCCCGGAGATGAAGCTGACCTTCTGCTCGAACAAGATGCAGATCCGCTTGAAGCAAAAATTGAAATTATTGCAAAACCAAAAGGTAAACGCCCAACTGGAATTGAACTATTATCCGGTGGTGAAAAAACACTTACTGCTACAGCGTTATTATTTGCAATATATCTCGTAAAACCAAGTCCTTTTTGCATTATGGATGAAGTTGATGCTCCTCTTGATGATGCAAATATCGATAGATTTACAAGACTCTTAAAAGAGTTTAGCGATAATACTCAGTTTATTATTGTTACCCATAATAAAAGAACAATGGAAGCCGCTGAAAATATGTATGGCGTTACAATTCAAGAAGAAGGAATTTCCAAACTTGTCGGAGTTCAATTTAACGAAGAATTGGATGTAGTAGTATAATGAACAAAGAACTATCACGTGAATTTAAAATCTACATAGACTTTGATGGAACAATAACATCGCAGGATATTGGTGAAAAGATGTTCCTTGAGTTTGGAAATCCTGAAGATGCCAAAAAAATTATAATTAGATGGCTTAATGACGAAATAAATTCAAAGCAGGTTTGGGAAGAATTATGTAAGACTATAAAGAATTTTGATAAAAATATTTTTGATATATTTCTTAGTGAGATGTCTATTGACGATTACTTTATGGAGTTTCTTGATTATTCCCGTAAACACAACTTTTCCTTAACCATTGTAAGTGACGGATTAGATTACTATATAAATAAAATAAGCGAAAGAGAAGGATTCCGACATCTTAATATTTATTCTAATAAACTTAGTTTCGATGAGAATAATAATCTGATTCCCTCTTTTCCTTATACTGATGAAGAATGTACAAAATGTGCAAATTGTAAAAGAAATGATATTCTTAATACTTCTGCTGATGATGATATAACAATATACATAGGTGATGGTTGGTCGGATACATGTGCAGCTCAATACTGCGATTATATTTTTGCAAAAAAATCACTATTAAAATTTTGTGAGCAAAACAGTATCCCTTATTATCCTTTCAACAATTTTTATGATGTATTGCGAATAGTTAAACAATTAAGAACCAAGAAAAAAATTAAAAAGCGAAACATCGCATATCAAAAAAGAAAAGAAATTTATATGCAAGGATAATTTACTTAGGAAAACAAACTATAAAATGACGAATAAAAAAATTGGCAGTAAAATTTGAAAAAAAAATTACTCATTATTGCTGGAGAAGCATCAGGCGATTTACATGGTTCTTCATTAATTCGTGAATTAAAAAAAATTGATAACAATATTGAACTATATGGCATTGGCGGCAATAAAATGTCTGCAGAAGGAATGCAGAATTTATACCATATAAAAGACATGTCGTTTCTTGGTTTTGCCGAAGTAATAAAACATCTTCCGTTTATTAGAAAGGTAAAAAAAGATTTAATGAATTTTGTGAAAGCTGAAAATATTAAGCATGCTGTTCTTATTGATTATCCTGGCTTTAATTTAAGTATGGCAAAATCTTTCAAAAAAAATAATGTTAAGAATTTATATTATATCTCCCCTCAAATTTGGGCTTGGGGCGAAGGAAGAATAAAAAAAATTAAAAATCTCATAAGTAAAATGATTGTCTTCTTCCCTTTCGAAGAAAAACTTTATAGAGATAATAATGTAAACGTAAATTTTGTAGGGCATCCACTCGTAAAAAAATTTGATGAATATGATTTTCTAACAAAAGAAGAGTTGTGCAAAAAATATAACTTAACTAAAAATAAAAAAATTCTTTTGCTAATGCCTGGAAGTAGAAAACAAGAACTTGAAAAAATTTTGGGAAGTCTTTTGTCTTCTGCAAAAATGATTGAAGATGAATTTAATATGCAGACGGTAGTTGCATGCGCTGATAATATTGAAGAAAACTTTATCAGCAAGTTTACAAATAATTTTGATTTCAAAATTATCAAAGGTGATACTTATAACTTATTAAAAAACTCTGATTTTTCTATTGTTAAATCCGGGACATCAACTTTGGAAGCTGCAATTATTGGTAGTCCGTTTATTGTAGTTTATAAAACCAATTATCTTACTTATTTAATTGGGAAAGCATTAATCAAAATAAAAAATATTGCTTTGGTTAATATTGTTGCCGAAAAAACTATCATTAAAGAGTTAGTTCAAGATGAGGTAAATAAAAAAAATATTTTCAACAATGCAAAAGAAATATTAAGTAATAATGACAAATATAATAAGTTAAAGTTTGAATTATCACTGATTAAAGAAAAACTAAAGACCAAAGGTAATCCGAGTAAAAAGGCTGCTGAAATAATTTATGCAGAATTAAATGCCAATTAAAAAAGTTAAACAAAAATTTTTAAGAGTTGCAGGTAATAATTTTGCTTTTAAAATTATAAATTTGCTATGTAAAACATTAAAATATCAAGAATACAATTCGGGACATTTAAAGAAATTAAAAAAAGCAAATAAGAACGCAATCTTTGCTTTTTGGCATGGTAAAATGCTAGCCGGCTGGTTTTTGTTGAAAGAGTATAAACCAAGTACAATCGTTAGTCAAAGTAAAGACGGTGAAATTCTATCAAATATATTATTAAAGTGGAATTACAAAGTTAAACGAGGTTCGAGCAGTAAAAACGGTAAAAAAATATTGAATGAATTAATTTCCGAAGTTAAAAATAATGCTAACATTGCAATTACACCCGATGGGCCAAAAGGACCAAAAGAAGAAATGAAAGCAGGTACAGTTATATTAGCAAAAAAAACCGAAACTCCTATAATTCTTATGGGAATTAAGTATAACAAAAAAATTCAATTAAAAAGTTGGGATAGTTTCGAAATACCGATTTTCTTTAGCAAAGTTAATATTTATTATTCCGAACCGATTTATGTAAACTCTGAATTAAATTATGATGAAACAAATTCAACAATAAAAAATATTAATAATGAACTCATAAAAATTCAAAACAAGGTAAATTCAATTTGATTAAGATTTTAAGAATCATACTATCCCCTTTTTCATTTATTTATAGATTTATTATAAATATCAGAAACTATTTATTCGATAAAAACTATTTTACCAAAACTTATGTGAATGCAAAAGTAATTTCCGTAGGTAACTTAACAGTCGGTGGTTCAGGGAAAACACCATTGGTTATGCACTTAACAAACTATTTAAAAAATAGAGGAAAAAAAGTAGGAGTTTTGAGCAGAGGCTATGGGAGGAAATCCAACGGATATATTTTAACATCAAAAGAGAATGAGATTTTAAGTGATGTAAACCAAGCCGGTGATGAAATAATACTCGTTGCACAAGAATGTAATGTGGCAACCGCTGTTTCAGAAAAAAGAGTTGATGGAGCGAAAAAATTTCTGACTGATGTTAATCTCGATACAATAATTCTCGATGACGGTTTTCAACACAGATGGATTGGAAAAAATTTTGATATTTTAATGATTGAACAAAGGTTTTTAAGTAATGTAAATTCTTTTGACCAAAGCTTACTTCCTACCGGTTCAATGCGAGAACCATTCGATGCCATAAGTAGAGCCGATGTAGTTGTAATCAACAGAAAATTTTCGCCTAAGATTACAATTCCGCTTAAAGTAAAAAAATATATGATGGATAAACCAATTTATTACACATATTACAAAGTAAAAGATATTTGTGATGTTAAAAACAATAAATCTTACGACACAAAAGAATTTGAAGGACAAAATAGTTTAGTTGTATGCGGAATTGCAAAACCCTTTTCTTTCTTAAGATCTTTAACAGAAAATAATATAAATATACATAACAAATTATGTTATAAAGACCATAAATCATACACAATTAAAGAAGTAGAAGAAATTAGAAAAACTTTTTATGATACAAATTCGCATTCGGTTTTAACAACTCATAAAGATGCAGTTAAGTTAATGAACTACAGTAAAGAGTTAGATGATATTGACATCTATTATTTGAAAATTGAATTGGAATTTGAAGAAGCAAAATCATTTTACGAATTATTAAATTCAAAACTATATTAAATTAAACATATAAGAGGTAAATATGTCAAAAACAAAAAAACAAAAGTATGTCTATTTTTTTGGTGGCAAAAAAGCAGACGGTAAAGCCGAGATGAAAAATCTACTTGGCGGTAAAGGAGCAAATCTTGCAGAAATGGTTAATCTCGGTTTACCTGTTCCTGCAGGCTTTACAATTACTACGGAAGTATGTACTTACTTTTACGATAATAAGAAAAAATATCCTAAAGAATTAAAAAAGCAAGTACTCGATTCTCTTAAAAAAATTGAGAAAGAGATGGGAGCAAAATTCGGAGATAAAAAGAATCCTTTACTCCTTTCCGTAAGAAGCGGTGCTCGTGCATCTATGCCCGGTATGATGGATACAATCCTTAATCTTGGTTTAAACGATACAACCGTAGAAGGATTAATTGAAAGAACAAATAATCCAAGATTTGCTTACGATTCCTACAGAAGATTCGTTCAGATGTACGGCGATGTTGTTCTTGGTTTACAGCCGGAGGATAAACATGACTTAGATCCTTTTGAAGTAATTCTTGAAGCTAAAAAGAAAAAGAACAAAATTGAAAAAGATACAGAATTAACCGCTGAACATCTTAAAGAATTAGTTCAAGAATATAAAGATGAAATTAAGAAAAGAACCGGATATAACTTCCCTACAAATCCTGAAGAACAACTGTGGGGTGCAATCGGTGCAGTATTTCAATCATGGATGAACGATAGAGCAATTGTTTACAGAAAGTTAAATAATATTCCCGCCGAATGGGGTACTGCAGTTAATGTTCAATCAATGGTATTTGGAAACATGGGCGAAGATTCCGGAACCGGTGTTGCATTTACGAGAGATCCCGCTTCCGGTAAAAATGTTTTTTACGGTGAGTATCTTTTTAATGCTCAAGGTGAAGATGTTGTTGCAGGTGTTAGAACACCACACAAAATTGCCGAATTGAAAAGAGATAATCCGAAAATTTATAAAGAATTAGATAATATCAGATTGAAGCTGGAAAAACATTATAAAGATATGATTGATGTTGAGTTTACAATTCAACAAGGAAAACTTTGGATGCTTCAAGCAAGAGTCGGTAAAAGGACTGGATTTGCAGCTATTCAAATTGCAGTTGATATGGTAAGAGAAAAATTAATTTCTAAAGAAGATGCTTTAATGAGAATTGAACCTGAACAATTAAACCAATTGTTAAGACCAATTTTTGATTCGGCTCAAAAAGAAAAAGCAGTTTCCGAAGGCAAACTTCTTGCTAAAGGATTAAACGCAGGCCCCGGTGCTGCTTCAGGTAAAGTTGCTTTCACGGCTCAAGATGCAGAAGCAATGGCTGCCAAAGGCGAGCAAGTAATCTTAGTTAGAATAGAAACTTCTCCCGAAGATATTAAAGGAATGAACGCTTCCGAAGGTATTTTAACGGCTAAAGGCGGTATGACTTCTCATGCTGCTCTCGTTGCCCGCCAAATGGGTAAAGTTTGTGTTGCAGGCTGTGGTGCTTTAGAAATCGATTATAAAAAAGGAACCATGAAAGTAACCAACTCCAATCTTATTGTAAAAGAAGGAGAGTATATTTCAATAGACGGCTCAACAGGTGAAGTTATTGCAGGAAAAATTCAAACAAAACCATCTGAAGTTGTGCAAGTACTAATTACAAAAGAATTAGCTCAAAAAAAATCAAAAGTTTATAAGACTTATAAAGATTTAATGTCTTGGGCTGATAAGGTAAGAACTCTCGGTGTTAGGACTAATGCAGATGAACCAGATCAATCAGCAAATGCAATTGCATTCGGTGCAGAAGGTATAGGACTAACAAGAACAGAGCATATGTTTTTTGAAGGAGATAGAATTATTGCAGTAAGAGAAATGATTCTTGCGGAAGATGAAGAAGGAAGAAAAGCAGCACTTGCAAAATTACTTCCAAATCAAAGAAATGATTTTGAAGGAATCTTCAAAGTTATGAAAGGCAGACCTGTTACTATCAGAACATTAGATCCTCCGTTGCACGAATTTCTACCTCACGAACAAAAAGACATTAAAGTTATGGCTGAAACAATGGGGCTCTCTGTAAAACAGATAAAAGATAAAATTAAATCATTGAGCGAATTTAATCCTATGCTTGGTTTTAGAGGCTGCCGACTTGGCACGGCTTATCCTGAAATTACTGAAATGCAAGCTCGTGCAATTTTAGAAGCAGCGGTTAACGTTGCAAAAAAAGGCATTAAAGTTAAACCCGAAATTATGATTCCTCTTGTAGGACATGTTAATGAACTAAAAATTCAAGAAGGAATTGTAAGAAGAGTTGCTAAAGAAGTATTCAAAGAAAAAGGCAAAAAAGTAAACTATTTGGTAGGAACTATGATTGAGTTACCAAGGGCTGCAATAACAGCAGATGAAATTGCAACTGTTGCCGAATTTTTTAGTTTTGGAACAAACGATTTAACGCAAACAACCTTTGGTCTTTCGAGAGATGACTCCGGTAAATTCTTACCTATGTATGTAGAAAAAGATATTCTACCAAGAGACCCTTTTGAAAGTATAGATCAAAACGGGGTAGGTAAATTAGTTGAAATCGGAACTGAAAAAGGTAGAAAAGTTAATCCTAAACTTAAAGTAGGTATTTGCGGCGAACATGGCGGTGAACCTGAGTCTGTCGAATTTTGTCATAGAACAGGATTGAACTATGTAAGCTGTTCTCCTTTTAGAGTTCCTATAGCAAGATTAGCTGCTGCAAGAGCTGCTTTACGAAAAGTAAAATAGTATTTTATACAAACATTATTTGCCCGAAATAAAAATTCGGGCAAGTTTATAAATCCATAAGATTCAATGTATTGAAGAAGGAGAATAAATGAAATTATCTGATTTTAGATACACGCTTCCGAAAACTGCAATTGCAAAATATCCCGTAAAACCAAGGGATGAAGCAAGATTAATGGTGTTCGAAAAAAACTCTAATGATGTTGAACACAAAAAATTTAAAGACGTTGTAGATTATATGTCCAAAGGCGATGTATTGGTTGTTAATCAAACAAAAGTTATGCAAGCCCGATTATTCGGACAAAAAGAACGTACAAATGCTAAAATAGAAGTATTTGTTTTGAGGGAGTTAAATCCCGAAGAAAAAATTTGGGATGTTATTGTAGATCCTGCAAGAAAAGTAAGAATAGGAAATCGAATTTATTTTAATGATGATCTCTGGTGTGAAGTAATTGATAACACAAC
>PDWJ01003800.1_pt1 | contig 14951 bp, 18 predicted proteins | sample 1430881 | NCBI WGS metagenome assembly PDWJ01 (sample SAMN01162460, study PRJNA174530) | Oral metagenome, whole genome shotgun sequencing project. | biome: Marine environment; feature: Marine mammal; material: Swab sample of the gingival sulcus; isolation source: swab sample of gingival sulcus... | reverse complement strand
TGACGGCCCGCATGACCTGACCCGCACCGAGCTGTTCATGCCCTTCCTGGCCGTGCGCGCGGTCTCTGACCTGAAAGCCGCGCTGCCCGAAGGCAATGATGTGCAATATGGTCTTTGCGCTGGCGTCTTTACTCAGGATCAGGACGAGCTGAACTATTTCCTCGACCACGCCGAAGCCGGGGTGCTCTATGCCAACCGCGCCAGCGGCGCGACCACCGGTGCATGGCCCGGCTCGCAGCCTTTCTGCGGCTGGAAGGGCACCGGTCTGAGCGGCAAGGGCGGGCTCGGCACCTATTGCGGTCATGCCCGGCGGCAACACCCGCACCACGGTCTATTTCGACCCGTTCCCGATCTATGCAGATCGGGCGCTGGGGTGCCGGATGTGGGATGTGGATGGCAATGTCTATTACGACTGCATCAACAATTTCGCTTCGATGATCCATGGCCACGGCCAGCCCGAGATGGTGTCAGAGGTGGCGGCTCAGCTGCCCTTTGGCACCGCTTATGGCGCCTCGACCGTGCATGAGATCGAGCTGGCGGAATTGCTGATGGAGCGTCTACCCGGCAATCAGAAAGTGCGCTTTGCCAATTCCGGCACCGAGGCGGTGATGATGGCGATCAAAGCCGCCCGCGCCTTTACCGACCGGCCCAAGATCGTCAAGATCGAGGGGGCGTATCACGGCTCTTACGATTTTGCCGAAGTCAGTCTGGACAGCAACCCGGAAAACTGGGGCAATATGCCGCTCTCGACGGCTTATGCCAAGGGCACGCCGCAAGGGGTGGTGGATGATGTGATCGCCATTGCGTTCAATGACGAGGACGCGGTGCGTCAGGTGATGCAGGCCCATGGGTCCGAGATCGCCGCCGTGCTGGTCGATCCGATGCCCAACCGCGTCTGGACCCGGATATCACCGCTCTGGGTAAAATCATCGGCGGCGGCTTCCCCATCGGGGCGATTGCCGGGCGTGACGAGGTGATGGAGGTGTTTGACCCCACCCGCGGCAAGCCGGCGCTGCCTCATGGTGGCACGTTCACCGCCAACCCGGTGGCGATGCGCGCCGGTTTGGCGGCGATGCGGGGGTTGACGCCCGAGGTCTTTGCCCATCTGGACAAAATCGGCGGGCTGATCCGCGATGGAGTCAATGAAGCGTTCCGCCAGCATGATCTGGTGGGGCAATGCGTTGGCATGGGATCGCTGTTCAAGCTGCATTTCACCGATCAGGAGGTCACCGATTATCGCTCGGTCTACCCGGATGCGGCGGCGAAGAAAAAGCTGGACCATCTGCATAAAGGGCTGCTGAGCCGCGGCGTTCTGGCGGCGAATTACGGCCTGTTTGCCCTGTCCACGCCGATGCTCGAGCAAGACGCGGAAAACATTCTGGCGGCGATCTCGGACACGCTGGGGGAAATTGCCCGCGCCGGATAAGCCTATACATAAAACACAAAGCTGAGATGGGGTAACATAATGAAAAAAAACCCGAATGTTGTTGTTATCGGTGCCGGCACCCTTGGGATGTCGACCGCGATCAGTCTGGTGGAGCGCGGTGCGCAAGTGACGGTGCTTGAGGCGCAATCCATCGCTTCAGGCTCCAGCGGGCGCTCGGTCGGGGTGGTGGGCAGCCAGATGACCAACGCCTTTGACGTGGAATTGCGCAAACACTCTTTTGACGCGTTTAACCGCTGGGAAAAAGAGGATGGGCTGACCTTTAACCGCATTGGCTATTTGCGGCTGGCCCGCACGGCCGAGCAAATGGAGCTGTTTGAAAAATCGGTTCAGATGCAAACAGAGGCCGGGTTTCGCGCCCATGTGGTGCCAAAGGACAAGCTGACCGAGGTGGTGCCGCATATGGATACCGACGGTCTGGCCGGTGGGGTGTTTGGCCCGGATAACGGCTTTATCGACCCTTATGAGCTGTGCATGATGCTGGCGCAAAAGGTCAAGGATCTGGGCGGCAAGGTGCGGCAATTCTGTCAGCTGGAAAGCGTTGAGCGCGATGGGTCGGGCTTTGTGCTGCACACCAGCAAGGGGCCGATTGAATGCGATATGGTGGTGAATGCCGCCGGGGCGTGGGCACCGCAGGTGGCGGAAATGTTTGGTCAGACGCTGCATATTTGCTCGATGCGCCACGAAGCTGTGCCGATCCTGCTGGATCAGCCGCTGGGATACAAAATGCCGATGGTGATGGATCTGGTCAATGGCGAGGGCACGGGGCTGAATTTCCGGCATGAAAATGACAAGGAGCTGATTGCCGAAATCCATGTCTCCTCAAGCGTGTCGTCCGAAGACCCGGATGCTTATAACGACCAATGCGATGATGAATCCAAATATGGCTTGGCCGAGCTGCTGCTGGAACGGCTGCCCGATCTGCCCGGGGCGCGTCTGGGGCGCGGTTGGGCCGGGCTTTACCCGGTGACGCAGGATAATTACCCTTTTGTCGGCCCGATTGACCCGGAGGATACCTCGATCATCACCGCCGCCGGGGCGGGGGGCTATGGCATTCAGCTGGCCCCGGTGATTGGTCTGGTGGCGGCCGATTGGGTGCTGCATGGCGAGCCGGTCACGGTGCCCAATGCGCTGCAACTGGCCCCCACGCCCGAGCGCAACCAACCGGCGCTTTAGCGGCCTGAAAGGTGACACCGGGCGGCGAGGTTGTGAGGCTGCGCCGCCCGATTTGAAATGAAGCGGCCTGATTGCGATGGCGCAACGGCGCATGAAAAGGATATTTGATCTGATGCCAACTTCTCTAACGGAAAAACCCTGTATCATCTGCGTGGCGATCACCGGCTCTTTGCCGCGCAAATCCGATAATCCGGCGGTTCCGGTGACGATTGAAGAGCAAATCGAATCCACGCAAGCCGCGTTTGAGGCCGGGGCCAGCATCGCCCATTGCCATGTGCGCAATGAGGACGAAACCCCATCCTCGGACCCCGAGCGGTTTGCCCGTCTGCTGGAGGGGTTGCGCAAGCATTGTCCGGGGATGATCGTGCAGTTTTCAACCGGGGGTCGTTCCGGCGCGGGCAAAGAGCGTGGCGGGATGCTGCGGCTGAAACCAGATATGGCATCGTTGTCGGTGGGTTCGAACAACTTCCCGACCCGGGTTTATGAAAATCCCCCTGAGTTGGTCGAATGGCTGGCTTCTGAGATGTGCAAATATCAGGTGATCCCGGAAATCGAAGCCTTTGATCTGTCGCATATCCATCAGGCGGCGGCGATGTCCAAGGCAGGGAAATTGCCGGGGCAGCTATATATCCAGTTTGTCATGGGGGTGCAAAACGCCATGCCGGTGGATCGCGAAACCTTTGATTTTTATGTCAAAACCGTTGAACGTCTGGCACCTGAGGCCCAATGGTGCGCCGCTGGAATTGGCCGCAATCAGACGGTGCTGAATGAATGGTCGGTGCAGGGCGGCGGCCATGCCCGCACCGGGCTTGAGGATAATGTGCGGCTGGATAAGCACACTCTGGCGCCGTCGAACGCGGCTCTGGTGCAGCGCACGGTAGAGATTTGCCAAAAGCATGACCGGCCGGTTGCCACATGGCAGCAGGCCCGGGAATTGCTGAAGCTGGGTGATCCGGTCGCTTAAGTTTGGAACAGCCTTTGCCAAAGGGCGTGCCCCTTTCAACAGTTCCGCCCAGGCAGGGCGCAGCCCTCCGTGATATGCTGCAAAGCTGGGGCAAAAAAAGCCCTAACTTATTGAAATCATTTATACCCGATAGCTTTTGGGCCATTCAGATTGCACGGGCAGCACCCTAAAACGCCTCATCTTCCTGCGTCTGCTGCCACGGCTTGACCAGATTACCAAAGCGGGTGAACTGCCCTTCAAAGGATAACTCGATATGGCCAATCGGCCCGTGGCGCTGCTTGCCCACAATCACCTCGGCCTTGCCATGCAGCTTGTCCATTTCCGCCTGCCAGGCGCTCATTTTCTCCAACTCATGATCACCGGGCTTTTCGCGCTCTTTGTAATACTCTTCCCGATACACGAACATCACCACATCCGCGTCCTGCTCAATCGAACCCGACTCCCGCAGATCAGACAGCTGCGGGCGCTTATCCTCGCGGTTTTCCACCTGACGCGACAGCTGCGACAGCGCCACCACCGGAATGTCCAGCTCTTTGGCAATCGCCTTTAACCCCTGCGTGATCTCGGAAACCTCGTTCACCCGGCTGTCTTTGGCGGTGGCCGGGCGCACCAGCTGCAAATAGTCGACAAACAGCACATCCAGCCCATGGGTGCGCTTCAGCCGCCGGGCGCGGGCGGCCAGCTGCGAAATCGGCAAGGCAGGGGTGTCGTCGATATAAAGCGGGCAGGCCTCCAGATCCTTGGCGGCGTCGACAAAACGGCGGAATTCGGCTTCGGTCATGTCGCCGCGGCGGATCTGTTCGCTGGGCACTTCGCTGGCTTCGGACAAAATCCGTGCCGCCAGCTGTTCGGCCGACATCTCAAGGCTGTAAAACCCGACCACGCCGCCATTCACCGCGCCCTCATTGCCATCGGGCAGGGTGCCTTTCTGATAGGTTTTGGCGATATTATAGGCGATATTGGTCGCCAGCGAGGTCTTGCCCATCGAGGGCCGCCCCGCCAGAATCAGCAGATCCGAGCGGTGAAACCCGCCCAGCTTTTTATCCATCTCGATCAGGCCGGTCGATAGCCCCGCCAGCCCGCCTTCGCGTTGATAAGCGGCATTGGCGACATTGACGGCATCGGTGACGGCCCGCAGAAAGGATTGAAAACCGCTATCGGTCTGGCCCTGTTCGCCAAGGGCATAGAGCGCCTGTTCGGCCTCGACGATCTGCTCTTTGGGCTCGGAGGAAATATCAACCCGGGCGGCTTTGTCGGAAATCTCCTGCCCCAGTCCGATCAGTTTGCGCCGGATCGCCAGATCGTAAATCATTTGCGCATAATCCCGGGCGGCAAAGCCCGAAATCGCCGCCCCGGCCAGACGCACCAGATAGGCCGGGCCACCCAGCTCTTTCAGCCCTTCATCATCTTCGAGAAAAGATTTCAGCGTCACCGGCGAGGCCAGATTGTTCTTGCTGATCCGGCTGACCGCGACCTCAAAAATCCGGGCGTGAACGGGCTCGTAGAAATGCTGAGGGCCGACGATCGCCGCGATGCGGTCGTAAATCTCGTTATTGGTCAGGATCGCGCCCAGCAGCTGTTGCTCGGCCTCGATATTGTGGGGCAGGGTGTCTGTGCTGGCGGTTTCGTCGTTTTTGGTATCGACCGGCCCGATTGCGTTCATCTTTTCCCCTCTTGTGGCGCGTGCTGCGGTTTATCCTGAATAGCCGCCGTCGGGGGGAGTGGCAAATTGTATATCTCTGTGGATAAAAGCGCGCGCCTAAACCTGGGATACGCCGCACCGCCGGGTGCCATATTTAGCGGGATCGGGTGGCACAGGCGGGAAAAAATTAACCTTTGCGGGCCTCTTGCCATTGGCGCGGGGCGTTCAGGAAGCTTTCGACCTCGGCCAGAGTGGCCTGATCAAAGCTGCCCATTTCGCGGGCTTGGGCCAGAACGTCCCACCAGGTGCATAAATAATGCAGTTTAATCCCCTGATCCCCCAGCGTTTTTTCGGTTTCGGGGAAAATGCCGTAGTAAAAGATCACCGCCGTATGGCCACAGCTGGCCCCGGTTTGCCGAATCGCGTCGATGAAAGAAAGCTTGGAGCCCCCATCCGTGGTCAGATCCTCGACCAGCAGAACGCGCTGGCCCTCGCTCATATCGCCTTCGATCCGGGCATTTTTGCCGTAACCTTTGGGTTTTTTGCGCACATAGCTCATCGGCAGGGCCATGCGCTCGGCCACCAGCGCGGCAAAGGGGATGCCCGCCGTTTCGCCGCCGGCGATGTTGTCAAAGGCTTCGAAACCGGCCTGACGCATGATGGTGACGGCCATGAAATCCATCAGGGTCGAGCGGATGCGCGGATGGCTGATCAGCTTGCGGCAGTCGATATAGGTGGGGCTGGGCAGGCCCGAGGCCAGGGTGAAGGGTGTCTCGGCATTGAAGTTTACCGCGTTGATTTCCAACAACATTTTGGCGCTGAGGCGGGCGATTTCCTGTTGCGAAGGATAGCTGGAAGGGATCATGTCCGGGCCTTTCAGAATGGGGGGATCAGGGCTCGACCTGCCAGAACAGCTCAAAGCCGGGGTCGAAAATGGTGATGTCGCCCTCGGCGGTGGGCAGTTTGCCGTAGCTGAGCGCGGTTTGGTGTTTGCGTAGGGTGATGCGGGTCGGGTTGGGGGCAAGGCCGTAATAGGCGGGGCCGTGCAGCGAGGTGAAGCCTTCAAGCCGATCCAGCGCTGCCTCTTGTTCGAACACATGCGCCAGAATGGGCATGGTGTTGGTCGCGGTGAAGCAACCGGCGCAGCCGCAGGGGCTGTATTTATTGGCATCGGTGTGCGGGGCGCTGTCGGTGCCGAGGAAAAACCGGGCATCGCCCGAGGTCGCGGCTGCGCGCAGGGCCAGGCGGTGTTGTTCGCGTTTGGCCACGGGCAGGCAGTAATAATCGGGTTTGATGCCGCCCACCAGAATGTGATTGCGGTTGATGATCAGGTGGTGGGTGGTGATGGTGGCCGCCAGATTTTGCGCAGCACTTTTGACGTAATCGACGCCGTTCTGGGTGGTGATATGTTCCATGACCACCCGCAGATTGGGGTGTTTTTGCCGGATCGGATCCAGAACCCGGTCGATGAACACCGCCTCGCGGTCGAAAATGTCAACGCTGTCATCGGTGACTTCGCCATGCACACAAAGCGGCAGGCCAATTTCAGCTATGCGCTCAAACACGCCCTGAACCTTGTCAAAATCGGCAACCCCGGAATCCGAATTGGTGGTTGCGCCCGCCGGATAGAGCTTGACGGCGGAAATCAACCCGGATGCGTGCGCAGCGGCGACATCATCGGCATCGGTGTTTTCGGTCAGATAAAGCGTCATCAGCGGGGTGAAATCGGCCCCCTCGGGCAGGGCGGCGAGGATGCGCTGTTTATAGGCGGCGGCGTCCTGGCTGGTGATGACCGGAGGCACCAGATTGGGCATGATGATGGCCCGGCCAAAATGGCGGGTGGTTTCGGGCAGCACCGCTTGCAGGATTGCGCCATCGCGCAAATGCAGGTGCCAGTCATCGGGGCGGGTCAGGTGCAATATGTCGGTCATGATAGGGCCGGATTACACAATAATGCGGCCATAAGCCATGGCTTTTTGCGCCCTTGGAACGGTTTTTGAATATCAGCAGCGCCTTGATTTGGCCCTTGCCCAGCCAGAGATCAAGGCGTTCGGTGCTGGCTGGGGCGTTGGCGGGCCCGGCGCGTGTGAAATTGCACCACCACATCGCCATCCTCCGGTGTCTTTCCCGGATTGGCTGTTTCGAGAAAGCATTTGCGCAGCCTGGCTTCGCATTCTTGCAGAGTGTTGCGGCCGAATTTTTCACTGGCGAGTCGTTTCTTGAGCAGCATTTTGAATCCCCATTCTGGCTATGGCCCCATCATTGGGCAAAAGCCTGAAAAAAACGCTAACATATGCCGGAAAACGCCTCAGAAACGCGTCAGGAGGGCGGAGCCTTGCTGCGTTTCGTCACCCGCACCTTACCGATCACCGGGGTCGGTGCCCCTTCTGCCCGGGGTTTGCGGCGCACCATTCGGGATTGCTTTTCCTTGAGGGCCTGCAGTTCGTCCAGACGGCGGCGGAACCGGGGGGCATTCATGGTCGAGACCACATGCTGGCAGAGCTGGATGGCCAGTGACAGGCGCCCGCGCTCTTCCAGCCGAGCCAGAAGCCGGCGCAGATAGGGCGAATAATTCCGCCGCGCCCTGAACAGCTGATGAAACCGGGTGGCGGGATCACGATCCTGCATCACGGAATCAATCAAGGGTTGCAGGATATCCATGTGGATCAGATCCTGCAAAATATGGTGGCCCAGATGCCGGCAACGCAGCTTGGTCACATGGCTGCGTGTGAACAGGGCGGCGTGCATGGCGTCCAGCCTCTGTTCGGGGTCATAAAGCAGAAACACCCGATCGGCGGCGTCGATCATCTCGGGGGCATAGCCGTAACGATCGGTAAAGGAAGTGCGGCGCATTTGGGTAAAGCGGTGGTCCCATTCGGTCACCCGTGGGTCCAGCGTGGCCTGTGGGTTGCACAAAATCACCTTGGCCCCCGGAGCCGCCACTGAAAAAGCCGCCGCCGCGTAACCGCACATGCCCGCGCCAAGGAACAGCACCTGATCATATTCCTCGAAAAAGTCGTTATCAATCAGCCGGTCGAAATAGTCGTAAAGTTCGGCATCGCGGAACCAGCTATTGCCATTGGCGATAATTCCCAGATGCGACCAGCCATTTTCCCTGACCAGATCAAAGCCCAGCGGCAAATCATCCTCGCTGTCTTCTAATATGCCGGCCACGGTTTCAAAGCTGACCAGCAAGGTTCGGCCCGCATCGGTAAATACCGCATGATGGCACTCGCCCAAAGCTTCGTAATAGCCGTGGGTTTCGCTTATGTCTTCGAGTTTGTTGAGCCAGTCAGTGACTTCGGCACTGGCTGCACTACCGCTAACGGTATGTTTCATCTAATGATCCCCCACTGAAAAAAGGTATAGCGCTAAGTATTGGTTATTAAAAATATGGTGTCCAACTTAGTCATTTTTGGGGAAATCTGCGAGACCAAATTGGGAAAAATTACGGTTTGCCTTTGAAAAAATGGGACGGAATGTGGCTTTGTTTCCAGATTCCAGACAAGGAAAGGCAGGATTTGGGAATTGTTCAGAGATTGGCCGGAGATGAGAGAATCGCTGAATTTCAACTGTTTTGGCGTTGCAAACGAGCGGCCATTACGCCCATGCCGATCAAAGCCGCGCCACCGCTGCGGTTGAGCCATCTGAGCACGGCCGGTTTGCGAATACCCCGGCGCAGTCTGTCGGCCAGCAGCGCGTAGGCCAGCGCGTTTAGCGCCGCCAGAGTGACAAAGCTGGTGATCAGCAGGGCAAATTGCGGCGCCAGCGCCTGATCCGGGGTGATGAATTGCGGCACAAAGGCGATGAAGAAACCGATGCTTTTCGGATTCAGCGCGGTCACGGCGGCGGCATGGGCGAACAGGGCGCGGCGGCTTTTGGTTTGGGTCCGGGTTTGGCCAGGCAGGGCCGGGGGGCTGCGCAGCAATCTTATCCCGAGATAGATCAGATAGGCCGCTCCCAGGTATTTCAGCAGCAGGAACGCCTGAGCCGAGGCCGCAACCAACGCGCCTACCCCCAAAACAGAGGCGCTCATGGCGATCAGATCGCCACAGGCCACACCCAAGGCCATCGCCACCGCCACCCGCCGCCCCTGGCTGAGCGCATAAGACATCACCAGCAAAATCGTCGGCCCCGGGATGATCAGCAAAAGCGCCGAGGCGGCGATGAAACTGGCCCACATATCGAAACTCATAGCGGCATTCCTTATCAGAGGGCTGACAGGCCCAAAAAGGCCAGCAGAGCGAAGATCTTGAACGGCTCCGGGCTCAGGGCAAAGAGAAACGCGATGAAATCCGGGGGGCTTGGCATAATAAACCTAAGGATGTGTGATCCGAAACAACTGGGGCAAGGTTAACAAGGGCAATGCAGGCTGGCAAGGGGGCGGGCATTTGGGCTATGAATTGACAAAATCAAAGCAAAGCCGCATACCGACCGCAGCATTCAAAGAGCTGAATGTCGTAAGGAATGTGGAATGTGAATGGGAAAGGGACGATCACATGACATTAGACTGGAAAATCGGAGGGGTCGCGTTGGGCATTGTGTTCTTCGCCGCCGTTCTGCTTGTCAAACCCATCGGGGTTTCGACGCAATTCGTAATTTTGGACGCCATCGCCTGGAACGCTGTGGATGAAACCGTGATCAGCAAGGATGCCGAGGGCAAATATACCTCGTCCAACCCTTATCTGGCGAAATCCAAGGGCAAATACGCCAAGAACGCTGATAACCCGCTGAATTACAGCTTTGTGTTTGTGCTGGCCATGGCGATTGGCGCGGCGGCGTCTGCGATGATGCGCAAACGTGACAGCATCGCCGAACGGCAGGTGCCGGCGATCTGGCGGGCCAATTTCGGCGATAGCGTGGCCAAGCGTTATGTCGGAGCCTTTATCGGCGGCTTTATCGTGCTTTACGGCGCGCGGCTGGCGGGGGGCTGCACCTCGGGGCATATGATGTCGGGGATGATGCAGACCTCTTTGTCGGGCTATGTGTTTGCTCTGGGTGCATTCGCGGCAGCGGTGCCCACGGCCCTTATTTTGTTCAAGAGAGGATAAGCCATGTTTCCGATTACGCTTGCTCTTATTATCGGTGGGATTTTTGGCGCGGTTCTGGACCGGATTGGGGCGACCAATCCGAACTGGATCATTAAAATGCTGAACCTGACCAATCTGCATCTGATGAAAACCATCCTGCTGGCCATCGGCGTTGGCTCGGTTCTGATGTTTGGCGGGCAGATGCTGGGGCTGGTCGAGGTCGGCCATATGTCGGTCAAAAGCGCCTATATCGGGGTGTTTGTCGGCGGCTTGCTGCTGGGCTTTGGCTGGGCGTTTTCCGGGTTTTGCCCGGGCACTGGCGTGGCTGCGGCGGCGTCCGGGCGCAAGGATGCGATTTTCTTTGTGCTGGGCGGATTGCTGGGCGCGGCGGCCTATATGGCCACTTATGGTTCGATCAAAGGCACGTTTCTGATGGACAAGATCGCCGGGGGCAAAGTCACTCTGGGCACGGTGCCCGGGGCGAAATATGATGGTATTTCCAGCCTGCCGGGTGATGTGCTGGGCATCGTTCTGGGTGTGGTGTTTATCGTGGTGGCGTTTGTGCTGCCCAAACAGCTGCGCTCGGATGATGGCAGCATCACCGGATAAAACGGCGCTGAACTGCTGAAAAAAGCGGCCATGGGGGAAACCCTGTGGCCGTTTTTTCGTTTTGGGGTGGCCGGGCTGTTCTCGCCAGAGAATTTCAACAGATCAGAGGGAGTAGCCTCGTATCTCGGTCTGGCCCCAGTTGTCAGCCAAAGTGGTGGCCGTGCGGCCCGCGCCAGGATTAGGTCAGTGGGTCAGAAACGCCTTGGCGGGATTCAGGTTGAAGCGGTGTGGTAATGGATCTGTTGTGCCCCGGAAGCCGAGGAACTCTACCATCAGCATTTTGCGAAGCATGGGATCGGGTAGCAACGATTGTCGCCGTTGCCCGCAAGCCCGCAATCAAGCTTTGGCGTTTGGCGGCGGACCCATTGCCTTCGTCAATGGGAGTGCTGCGAGCAGGGCCTGGTAGGGATAACAAACAGAAAAAAGCAGGACTTCGCTGCTGTGCGTGCCGCCCGATAGAATGGCTGTATTTTCAGACCCGGGTGAATCAGATCAGTCTGTTTCTCACTTTGCTGGTAGAGTGGAAATAAAGTTCAAACCCAATTCAATCCAACGGTGCAATGCATCGTCAGTTTCGACGCCGGGCGGATCAACGAGGATAAATCCTCGCGGTCTGCGCCCACCTGACATTTCCATTGGCCGCACATGATCTTGCGTTAGAGTGGCCTCATAACTGTCGCGCCCAACTCTAACCATCAGCGCATTCCCTGTGACACCACAGCACATATGGCCGCTGACTATGAAACACAGCGCTCCCATCATCTTCTGTTCCCGCAGATCGCCCATGTCCGACAAAACAGTTCGGATGCGGGCTGCAAGGTCTTCATCATAAGCCATTTAGACTATTAGCCTTTTTCAGCCGATATAATTTCTTGGAGTCGAACAAGACTTGTTTCCCAGCCTACACGTGTTTTCTCGCAAATATCCATATTTGGTAGGCCGCTATGACGTAATGTTAGGCACACACCGCCTGCTTGTGGCTTTATATCGTAGGTCAGGATTGCAGGTTCAAAGGGCGCACCAACTGGTTTCCATGTGTGGGTGAGCTTATGCGGCTCATCTATTGTCAAGAACTCGCCTTCGAGCTGGTAGGGCTGTCCGCCGCCAACTCCGGCAGCGGCCCAACGACCGCCTTCACGCACATCGCCCGTCCATTCCTGTGTATTGAATACGCCCGGTCTGACCCACCAGTTGCAAATTTCCTTTGTCGTCAGGGCACGAAACAGGCGTTCCGGTGAGGTGTCGAAAACCGCAGAGGCTTCAACATCACCGGACACAGGGTCCGTTGTGGCCGTCACCTTGTTCGCTGCATCCGTCATGGCTTGTCTCCCTTTTTTTAATTGATACCAGGCTACATCTAATAGTACGTTTTCGTAAATACGGACAAAAATGATAGTATGGAGATTTGTGATGGCACCAAATGACAGCACGCAACGAGGTCCAGAAGTTTCGCTGCTGACTGGCTTGGACATGAGCCATATCACCCTTTGCCCAGCCATCGCGTTCAACAAGATTGTGGGCGGCCGCTACAAGCTGCACATTCTTTGCGTTTTACATCATGGCCCGCAACGTTTTGGCGAAATCGGCCGTTCGTTGCAAAAGGGCGGGTTGGGCAAACCAATAACACCGCGTATTCTAAGCCGTGAGTTGAAAGACATGACCGAACTGGGGCTGTTAAAGCGCAAGGAGTATCCGGTCGTGCCAAAAAAGGTCGAATACTCCCTCGCCCCAAGTGGCAAGGCACTGCTTCCAATCCTTTCTGAAATCGTCAGGTGGGGTGCGACTGGGGCACATGAAGATATTCTGCAAATTGCGAAAAACTGACGTTATCTGCTCTGTAAATGTCTGAAATATCGGTTCGGAGTTGACGTTCGTCCACATAAAAAAGCCCCCGCCACATCTGGCAGGGGCTGTCCCACATCAGATCCGGCGCAGCTATTTCGGCAGCGGCCCGATCATCATCATCATCTGGCGGCCTTCCATCTTGGGCATACTCTCGACCTTGCCATGTTCCTTGACATCTTCGGCCACCCGTTCCAGCAATTCGCGGCCCAGATTCAGGTGCGCCATCTCGCGGCCCCGAAACCGCAGACTGACTTTGACCTTGTCGCCATTGGCCAGAAACTTGAACACATTGCGCATTTTCACATTGTAATCATGGGTATCGGTGTTCGGACGGAACTTGACCTCTTTGACTTCAATGGTTTTTTGCTTTTTGCGAGCCTCGGATTCGCGCTTCTGCTGTTCATATTTGAACTTGCCGAAATCCATGATCTTGCACACCGGCGGATTGGCATTGGGCGAGATTTCGACCAGATCCAGACCGGCTTCATTCGCCATGGCCAAGGCGCGGGCCGGGGCAACGACTCCGACATTTTCACCATCTGCGCCGATCAGACGAATCTCATTTGACGTAATGCGCTCATTCACACGAGGACCGGTGTCGCGCTGAGGCGGGGCATTGTGGGGTCTGCGGGCTATAACTTTGTTCCTTTTCGTTATAAACAGTGTTGGTGCGGTAAAAGTAGACGCCCTGCGCCGGGCTGACAAGCGTATATTCGCTTAGGAATGGTGAATAAATTGTGAATTTGCCCCTGTTTGCTTTTCTATTTGGGCGGTATCTGTCATATGGTGCATATGTCCGGGTCGATTCCGGAAATGAATTGAGGGATTCAAGATGAAGAAATCACTGATTGTTGCCATTTTGCTGATTATTGTTGGCGGTGGTGTCTATTATTACACAAATCAACAGAACGTAGCCAAAGAGGCTGCAGCTGTTGCAGAAAAGGCGGCTGCCGAAAAGGCTGCTGCTGAAAAAGCCGCAGCTGAGAAGATGGCTGCTGAAAAAGCCGCTGCCGAAAAAGCCGCTGCTGAAGCGAAAAAGTTGGCTGAAGATGCGGCCAAGGCTACCGCAGATGCGGCCAACGCCGAGGCTGACAAGGCTGCTGAGGCCGTAAAAGCGGCGGAAGAGGCTGCTGCGGCCGAGGCCAAGAAGGCCGCTGACATGGCTAAAGAGGCTGCTGAAAAGGCTGCCGATGGTGCGGCTGATATGGCCAAAGATGCCATGGACAAAGCTGCTGGTGCAGCGGGTGGTGCTGCCGACATGGCCAAAGAGGCCGCTGAAAAGGCTGCCGATGGTGCGGCTGATATGGCTAAAGACGCCATGGACAAGGCCGCTGGTGCGGCAGGTGGTGCTGCGGATATGGCCAAAGAGGCTGGCGAAAAGGCCGCCGGTGGTGCCGCTGATACGGCCAAAGGCGCTATGGACAAAGCTGCCGATACCGCTGGCTCGGCTTCTGGCTCGGTTGCCGGGATGGCCAAAGAGGCCGCCGGTGCTGCGGTGATGGGCAAGCTGCTTACCCCCGAAGGTTTTGATGCGGCCAAGATCACCGCTATGATCGACGGCTCTAATCTGGGCGCAATGAAAAAAACTGCGCTGAAAGCCGCCGTCAGTAAGGCTGCTGAAAATCCAGATATGATCAAGTCTGTAATCGGTCAGGTGAAAAAGGCTCTGGGCATGTAAGCCCACCCACCCAAGCAAAAACAAACGCCGCCCGCTGCAAAGCCGGGCGGCGTTTTTGTTTTCCCCCAAGCCTTACAAATCCTGCCGGACAGGAAGGGGCTTTGATTAACCAACCGGTCAGGGCACCATGACCCGGATCGGGGCACCATCACCCGGAACTCATCACAGAAAAAACAGCCCCTCTTTTCCGAGAGCAGGCCAATGTAGAAGATCATCTATGTAAACGGCAGCAGGATGGTCAGAACATCTCGCCGTGGCAGGTAAACCCGTGTTTATCAATGTCACACAACGCCTTGTAGCGCTTTACCATCACGGCATGATCCGACATCAGGTTAACAAGCCGCACATAAAGCTCGCGGTGTTCCTGTTCGCACTGGTCCAGCCAGGCTTCCATATTCACATTGTCATACATCCACGGACCGGCCGCCAGCAGGCCCATCGCCTTGTCGTGCTGATTGCATACTTTGATGGCAACCCTGTCGGCCGAATATTCCTGCGCGCGGGTGGTGGATGTTCCAAGAGGTTTCAAAAGGTTGGGAATAAGGCCCACAACCATCCGCCAC
>PDWJ01003487.1_pt1 | contig 14961 bp, 17 predicted proteins | sample 1430881 | NCBI WGS metagenome assembly PDWJ01 (sample SAMN01162460, study PRJNA174530) | Oral metagenome, whole genome shotgun sequencing project. | biome: Marine environment; feature: Marine mammal; material: Swab sample of the gingival sulcus; isolation source: swab sample of gingival sulcus... | reverse complement strand
AATGACCGCGAATAGTGTATAACGCCCCGTTTTACGCTACGATACGTCCATCTGAACCGAGGAGGCTGAAATACATGTTACTCATCCCGGCAATTGACCTGAAAGACGGTCAGTGTGTACGTCTGCGTCAGGGGCGCATGGATGACACCACGATTTTTTCCGATAATCCGGTGGAGATGGCCGGACGCTGGGTGAAGGCCGGTGCGCGACGTTTGCATCTGGTCGATCTGAATGGTGCATTCGAAGGCAGGCCGGTGAATGGTGATGTGGTGCAGGCGGTGGCCGCGACATTTCCGGATATTCCGGTACAGATCGGTGGCGGTATCCGTGATGCAGAAACGGTGCAGGCGTATCTGGATGCCGGGGTACAGTATTGCATTATTGGTACCAAGGCGGTGGAAGATCCGTCGTTTGTAGCGGAATTATGCCAACAGTTTCCGGGGCGGATCATTGTCGGTATTGATGCTAAAAACGGCATGGTGGCGACTGATGGCTGGGCGGAAGTCTCCGCTGTGTCTGCGATCGACTTGGCAAGGCAGTTTGAACAGGCCGGGGTGAGCGCGATTGTCTACACTGATATTGCTCGTGACGGCATGATGACCGGCGTGAATGTTGAAGAAACTGCCAGGCTGGCGCACAGTATCTCGATTCCGGTAGTGGCTTCCGGCGGTGTGACCAATATGGATGATATTAAAGCCTTACTGGCCGTTGAGGATCAGGGCATAATGGGGACAATTCTCGGGCGTTCGCTTTATGAAGGCACACTTGATCTGGCGGCGGCGCAACAGTTTGTGGACAATGCCCGTGGTTAAGAGCGACCTGAGTTCATGGGTGATGCTAACGACGCTAACCGCCTGGCCTGAGGACTGTTATGGGACTCGCTAAACGCATTATTCCCTGCCTGGATGTAGACAATGGCCGGGTGGTGAAGGGTGTCAATTTTGTGGACATTCGCGATGCCGGTGATCCGGTGGAGGTTGCCGCACGTTATAATCGTGAAGGTGCCGATGAAATCACCTTTCTCGATATTACCGCCAGTTCGGATGACCGTGACACCATCGTGCATATGGTCGAGGCAGTGGCTTCACAGGTGTTTATCCCATTAACTGTCGGTGGCGGTATTCGCAAACTGGAAGATATACGACGTATGCTGAATGCTGGCGCGGACAAGGTCGGTATCAATACCGCTGCTGTGTTTAATCCCGAACTGGTGCGTGAAGCCACGGATTATTTTGGCTCACAGTGCATTGTGGTGGCAATTGATGCCAAGTCGGTCAATAAGGTGGGCGAACCCGAGCGTTGGGAAATTTTCACTCATGGCGGCCGCCAGGCAACCGGCCTTGATGCACTGGCATGGGCGGAAAAAATGGCGGATTACGGGGCCGGTGAATTACTGGTTACCAGCATGGACAGGGATGGCACTCGCAATGGCTTTGACCTGGCGTTAATGCGCACACTGAATGAACGGGTCAATGTGCCGCTGATTGCTTCCGGTGGCGTCGGTAATTTACAGCATCTGGCGGATGGTGTGCTGAAAGGCAAGGCTGATGCCGTGCTGGCCGCAAGTATTTTTCACTTTGGCGAATATACCATCGGCGAGGCAAAACGCTTTATGGCCGATAAAGGTATCGAAATGCGCCGGTAAATCTATATAATGTTCCGGTATGAGTAACGATATTTTGACACAGCTGGCTGACGTGCTGGAACAGCGCAAGCAGGCCGCGCCGGACAGTTCCTATGTCGCCGGATTGTATGACAAGGGGCTGGATGCCATTCTGAAGAAAGTGGGCGAAGAGGCCACTGAAACCGTGATGGCGGCCAAGGATGGTAAGCTGGACAAGCTGGTCTACGAAGTCGCGGATTTGTGGTTTCATACGATGGTGTTATTGGCCCAGCAGGATTTGCATCCGGATGACGTACTGGCGGAATTACAGCGTCGTTTCGGCTTGTCCGGGCTGGCGGAAAAAGCTGGTCGGAATACATATTGAGGAGATAGAAGATGGGTTTTGGTGGTATTAGTCCCTGGTCACTGCTGATTATTCTGGTGATCATTTTATTGCTGTTTGGTACCAAGCGCCTGCGTAACATGGGCGGTGATCTGGGCGGAGCCTTCAAAAGCTTCAAGCAGTCGATGAAAGAGGGCAGCGATGAAGAGGAAAAGCGGCGGCAGGAGAAGGTCACACATCAAGATGACAGTGAGGTCATCGACGTTGACGTGACCCGGAAAACGACTCAAGATCGCAAGCAGTCCTGAGCGTAAGGTCTGACTCATGTTTGATGCCGGTTTTCTGGAGATGCTGTTGGTCGGGGTGATTGCCTTGCTGGTCATCGGCCCTGAACGCCTGCCGGGGATTGCGGCGAAAGTGGGGCGCTTTGTGGGTAAAACGCGTGCATTTGTCGCCAATACCCGCAGCGATATTGAGCGTGAGCTGCGTGCCGAAGAGATGCGTAACCTGTTAAGTAAACAGGAAGAGGAAATTCGTGAGCTGCGCGATATTATGCAGGATCAGGGCAAAGGTCTGCGTCAGGAGCTTGAGGAGGCCAGGGATCAGTTGCAATTCTCCGGCCAGCAGGTCAAGGATTCTATCGGCGAAATAACCCGGTCTTTTAAAGAAAAGCCGCAGAAATAATAAAAACAGCAATGATAAATTATCTAATCACCAGACATTAAGCTATGGCAGAGCAAACCCCGGATGCGGAGCAGGAATTAGGCTTTCTCACTCATTTATACGAATTGCGTGATCGTCTGTTACGCATTGTTATCGCAGTGGGTATTCTGTTTCTGGTACTGATGCCATTTGCTCAGGATCTGTATAACTGGCTGGCGTATCCACTGGCCAGCCAGATGCCGAGCGGTGAAAAGCTGGTGTCGATCAAACCTGCCGGGCCGTTTCTGGTGCCGTTTAAACTGGCATTACTGGCGGCTTTTCTGATTGCCCTGCCTTATGTGCTGTATCAGGTCTGGTCATTTGTTGCGCCCGGCCTGTATAAGCACGAAAAACGGCTGGCGGTGCCGATGCTGATTTCCAGCACCATACTGTTTTACTGCGGGATTGCTTTCGCCTATGGTGTGCTGTTGCCGCTGGTGTTCAGCATCCTGCCGCAATTTACTCCGGAAGTCGCATCTTACATGCCTGACATTGGTCATTATATGGACTTTGTCATGACATTATTTGTTGCCTTTGGTATTGGTTTTGAAATGCCGGTGGCGACGGTTCTGCTGATTGCCACCGGTATCACCACACGGGAAAAACTGGCCGGACAACGGCCCTATGTCATTGTTGGTGCCTTTGTGGTCGGCATGTTGCTGACCCCGCCGGATGTGATCTCACAGTTATTGCTGGCGATTCCGATGTGGTTGCTGTTTGAAGTGGGTCTGATTGTCAGTGATGTCTTCGCCAAACAAATTGCCATTGCCGGTCAGGAAAAGGCAGAGCGCGAACAGGCAGAACGTGACGCAGCGGATGCCGAATATACAAAAACAGCAGCCATGACCGGAATCGTGGCTACTACTGCAGCAAAAGCTACTGCACCTGCTGCTACAGAAACAACGGCTGAAAAAGACTTCGACGATTTTTTATGGGAAGATGAAAAATACACCTATGCGGAAGCAGACGAAGTCGGTGATGGGCTGCAGTTTGAGGAAACGGACGAATACCGCCCGCTGACCGATGAAGAAATGGCAGCCGAACTGGCCCGCATTGAGGCGGAGGAGGCAGCAACGAAAATGGCGGAGGCTGATACTGTTAAAAAAGATTGTGACTAAACCGGAGGCTAACCTATCTTACTTCCACCGCATCACAGGATGCGTGGATTAAACTTTAAACAGGAGATAGTTAAATGAAAACAGTGACAACACTTTCGACTCTGGTTCTGGCCTCTGTATTGGTACTAGGCACACTGCAGGCTGCGGAAACTCAAACGGATGCGAAGGATGCAGAAGCAAACCGCACGGTCAGTGAGACTTCAATGGCGATTACTTCGCAGAATCCCTACATCAAGTCCATTATGGCAAAGACTACTCACATCCAGGCTGACCGCTTGAAAAAAATCCTGGACAGTGATGAGAAAGATGACATTGTCTTTCTGGATATCCGTCCGCGTACTGAGTTTGCTGCAAAGCCCGGCGTAGAAGGCGTGGAACTGAATATACCGCGTAACTTTCTGGAAGTGGAAGCCTATGAAAAGTTGCCCGACCGTGATGCCAACATCATTATTATCAGTTCCAAAGGTATCCGTGGTGGTCTGGCTGCCCATACCCTGCAGGAAATGGGTTACACCAATGTCCGTAACCTGCTCGGTGGACTGGAAGCCTGGAACAAGCTGATGGCTAAAGCTGATTCAGAGTAAGGGGCCTGATCCTGGGTTCGCCGCTGTAGCCTTGTGCTACAGTGGTTTAGCTCCCTGAGCAGTAGTAATAATTTCAATAAGTTATCTTTTTCCTTTTGTACGGTTCAGTTTCCGCCAATGATTGGTTGGGGTATCAATCATTGGCGTTTTTTTTATATCCAGTTGGAATGGGTTTACAGGCTATAGAAGAATCATTGTTGCCAGGCCCAGGAAGCTCATAAAGCCGACTACATCCGTCACCGTCGTCAGAATCACCGACCCGGATAGCGCCGGGTCAATTTCCATCTTGTCCAATAGCAAGGGCACTGCCAGTCCGGCAACTGCCGCTGCAAACTGGTTAATCAACATTGCGACACCCAGTACACCGGAGATTTTCAGGTCTCCAAACCAGATCCAGGCCAGTAAGCCGACTACCAGTGCCCAGACCACCCCGTTAATTGTGGCTATTGCTACTTCCTTGTAGGCCAGCCAGTATGTATTGGCTGTATTAATCTGCTTCAATGCGAGCCCGCGGATTGCCAGGGTCAGTGTCTGGCTTCCGGCTATCCCGCCCATACTGGCCACAATCGGCATCAGTACCGCCAGTGCCACCACTTGTTGCAAGGTTGCCTCAAACAGGCCGATCACCCAGGCTGCCAGAAAAGCTGTCACCAGATTCAGTCCCAGCCAGAACAGGCGGCGTTTTGCTGACGGTATAATTGGAGCAAACAAATCCTCATCATCTTCCAGTCCCGCCATATGCATCACCTGATGATCCGCCTGTTCGCGAATAACATCCAGAGCATCTTCAACCGTGACACGACCGATCAAATGCTGTTGTTCGTCCACCACTGCCAGCGATTCCGTTTCGTAATATTCAAACAGAGGGGTAAATTCTGAAGCAGGGGTATGGGTTTCCACTCTTTGTCCGGCAGATTCCATACAATCTGCTACCAGGGTCTTATCCGGAGCGGTCAGTAATGTGCTGATGGATAATTTACCCTGATAGACCCCCTGCCGGTCGATTACCATCAGTGCATCGGTGTGTGCCGGAAGCCGCTCCAGCCGCTTCAGGTAGCGGCGAACCGTCTCCAGATTGACATCGGCACGGATGGCAATCCATTCATCACTCATATAGCGTCCGGCAGAATGTTCCGGGTAAGCCATACGTGCCTCAATTGCACTGCGTTCATTATCACTCAGGGAACGCAGAATCGCCTCCGCCAGTTCGACAGGTACGGATTCCAGCACATTCACCAGTTCTGACTGCTCCATGTCACTGGCTGCCTGCACTGCCGAATCTTCTGGCAGGCTGGTCAACAGATTGCTGCGTACTCCATCATCCAGTTCTTCCAGAACGTCGGTCCGGTGCTGTTCCGGAACAAATTTCCAGGCATATCCGCGTACTTCAGCAGGCACCGAAGCCAGCAATTGTGGCAAATACTCCGGTTCATAATCCGCTATGAAATTATGTAACTTTTCATCATCCCCGGTTTCTGTGAAGGCAATTAACAGACTGACTGCCTCTTCCGGTGAATAATGCTGTGTTTTCATTAATCCCGGTACGGTATCCGGTTCATACGTTTCATTCAGCATGAAAGTCCAGGTCCCTTATTTGTTTTCAGTTTCAGTAAACCCCGCCGCTATTGTGCTGGCGGTATTATCTTCCGGACTGGCTTCCTTCTCCAGGCGTTCCAGCAAGACCTTGTCAACCCGGTGGTGTCGCATCGCAGCCACAGTCATTCGGTGTCCCTGAAAAATAATTTCATCCCTCATGTGCGGAATCCGTTCCAGCTGCAGCATAAACAGCCCGGATAAAGTATTGGCATCCAGATGATCCGGTACATCAATACCCAGTGCCTTTTCCAGGTCACCCAGTGGCAACAGGCCATGTGCTTCCCATTGACCGTCTGACAATTCGGTAATCGGGTATTCGGACTGTTGCTCATCCAGCTCATCGGCAATCTCGCCGACAATTTCCTCCAGTAAGTCCTCCAGGGTGACAAGCCCCGCAAATGCGCCGTATTCATCTACCACCACGGCCATATGGGTCTTGTTCTGACGCATGTCCTCAAACAGTCCGGATACCGGCAGTGTTTCAGGAACCACCAGTGGTTGACGCAGGTAATCAGTCAGGTTGTCCCAGGGTTCCGGTTTGCCATCCAGCACTGCATTGAACAAATCCTTGGTCAGTAAAATGCCGATGACCTGATTCTGCTCCCTATTCACTACCGGGAAACGGGAGTGGGCGGTCCGTCTGATCAATTCCAGGTTTTCCTGCACTGGCCTGCTGATATCCAGCAGGTCAATTTCCTGCCGTGACACCATGACCTCCTCAACTGTCCGTTCATCAAATTCGAACAGGTTTTGCAGCATCTCCGCCTTGTCACTGTTCAGATTACCATGTTGTTCCGATATGCCGATGACATCACGCAACTCGGCATCACTCAGCACATCTGCATGAGAAGCCTCCTCCACTCCGAACAGGCTGAGGATGGTGGAGGTCGTGCGATTCAGCAGTTGGTTTAACGGCCAGGCCAGCAGGTAAAAGCCATATAGCGGGTAGGCTACCATTAATGACACCGGTTCCGGTTTGCGAATGGCAAAAGTCTTCGGAACCTGCTCACCGATGACAATATGCAGTGATGAAAAGATCAGGAAACCGACCAGAAAAGCACTGGTATGCAGCCATGCCTCCGGCATTCCCATTGCATGGAACAAAGGTTCCAGCAAGGCTGCCACCGCAGGTTCTCCGACCCACCCCAGGCCTAGTGAGGCCATTGTTATACCCAGCTGGCAGGCTGCCAGATAAGCTTCCAGGTTGGCATGGATTTGCAGGGTCAGGCGTGCAGAGTGACTGCCCTGGTCCGCCATTGCTCCGATACGCATGGTTTTCACCTTGACCAGGGCAAACTCCGCCGCCACAAAGAAGCCATTCACCAGCAGTAACACAATGATTGCCAGCAGGCTGTATGTAAAACTACCCATTTATAATTTATCCCTTTATTTAGTACATGAAAGTTGAGCTCAGTGTCTTTATGATTAAGTTATCAGCGTTTTGCAAGTTTCTTTACACAGCTACACAACCCAGGCAAGCCAGCCCGGGTTTCAAGCAATATTGCTTTGAGGTGAGATGGTGGATATCGGGAGAAAAGTCACAAATTATTTTAATTTTTTTGAGAGGCTAAATTTCTTCGCAATCCAATAGTCAGAGCAGTATGCTTTTATACTCCTATTTGGACATAGGGCAACTTGCTCTAAAGTTCACCAATTTGTGACTTTTTACAGAAATATTCCCTCCCATTAAAACTCCGGTACAATGAAACAGACCTTGGAAAACCTTGATGAGACCAGTTTGATCAGGCAATGTCAGGCGGAACTGCCCTATGTGATGTTAGCTTTTAGCGAACTGGTACGCCGCCATGAACGTTATGTGTTCAATGTCTGCCAGCGTTATCTGGGTTCAATGGAGGATGCCGAAGACATTACCCAGGAAGTATTTATGCGCGTATTCCACGCCTTGCCCGGTTTTGAGGGGCGTTCACAGTTCCGTACCTGGTTGTACCGCATTGTCATCAATGAGTGTCATGCACTGGCGGGTAAACGTAAATATTTTGTACAAATGGATGCCGGTGATGAAGAGGAAGGCCATTTTCTGGAAAGTTTCGCCGGTGATCAGGTTTCACCGGAAGATGAACTGCTGGTGAAAGATGAGCAGGATTGTGTGCAATACAGTCTGAAAAAGATGCGTGGGCAGGAAGTGGAAATTCTTAACCTGCGTTTTATGGGTGAACTGTCGCTGGAGGAAATCGCTGCTACCCTGGGAACAAGGTTAAGTGCCACCAAAATGCGTTTTTACCGGGCGATGGAACAGTTTAAGAATATTTACGAAAAGTTGTGTATGTGAGGTGTGATCAATGGCAGAGCAATCAGGGCAGGCACTGGAAGCAGAACTAAAAGCGATCTGGAAACAGGCGGCAAATACCCGTAAGCGTACTGCCGGATGGCGTATTGATAATATTTTGTCCAGCTCACGGGCAGAACTGTCGTTACGGGATTTGATGATATTCGGTATTTATCTGGGGCAGGCGTTTTTTATGCTGGCAGGAACCCTGGTACAAGGCATGGTCGCCTCTTCATTCTCAAAACCGTGCAGGGGGAAGCGAAACAATGGTTGAGGAAAGCAGGCAGGAAGTCACCCGTGAAGTGATTGGTGAAAAGCTGGAGAATGTGAAAGAGGCGCTGCAACTGGAGAATATTCAATCCAATGCCATTGATCCGTTGTTGGCACAATGGGTAGAGCTGATTGATTTTCTGCCGAAGCTGATTGCCGCTGCTGTGGTACTGCTTATCGGTTTACTGGTGGCATTTATCCTTGGCAAGATAACGGCTTCACTTTTGCGTCGCATGGGGATTGATCGTCTGGGCCGTTCGGCGGGGGTCAATGAGATTATGACGGAAAGGGGGTTGAAAAGTACGCCATCGAAACTGATCGGCAAAATGGTGTTCTGGCTGGTAGCCTTCACCGCTTTTATTCCCGCCACCGAACTGCTGGGTGTGACTGAACTGGTCAGACTTACCCAGCAACTGGTACTGTTCCTGCCGAAAATTATTATTGCCCTGATGATTATGATGTTGGGCATGGTAGTTGCAAGCTCATTGCGCAAAAGCGTGCGTAACAGCAAAAGTCGTTTGGGGCTAACCTCCACCAGGGCAGTTGGTAATCTGGTGTATGGGCTGACAGCAGCGGTAACGGTAGTGGTTGCCCTGGGACAGCTGGAGCTGGACACACGTCTGTTGCATACGGTACTGATCACCCTGATTGCCTCAATTTGTTCGGCAATTGCTCTGGCGGTGGGGCTGGGTGGACGTGAGCTGGCACATAACCTGATTGCCGGATTCTATGCCCGCGAAAGCTTCCAGCCGGGTACCCGTGTCACTTTGGGTGAATATCGGGGAGAGCTGCTGGAAGTGCGGGCACAGAATATGATATTGCGGCTGGAGGATGGTAGTGAGGTATCAATTCCTAACAGTCTGTTATTTCGGGATTTGGTGGTGTATCAACCGGAAACGGAATAATGTACTGCCCCGGTACTGATGCGGCTCTACCGTAACGCTCGCAGCTGTGGTGTATTAAACAGAATCTCACCTACATACTTCGCACCCTGTGGGGTAAAGTGGCCACCATCAAACGTAATCAGGCTGAGATCATCCGTAAATACCGGGCAGTCATTGCCACCATTACAGATCAGCTGATGCTGGTCAACAAACTGTTCCGGCGGGATAGCTGCTTTCAGGATATGGTTTATCTTTAGTTGTGGGCCGTCCACTGCATTGCGTAAGGTTCTGAGCTGGTTTTCCGGCATACGGGCATATTTGCGGATATTGAGTTTACCGTAGCTTTTACGCCCCAGAACCACCAGTTTTTGCTCAGGCTTTAAACCGAGGTTACGGATACTTTCCGGTAAGCGTTGAGCTGACCATTCTTTCCAGTTGGCAGCCAGAATGACCACATCTGCTTCTGCAATTTGTGGTTTAGCCTGTTGCAAGCTGTCTGACTGTTCACAGATGGCTTTGTGGCGGGAATCACGTAAGCCACTAATGTCTTCATTGCCCAGATACATCTGACAAACAGTCGGGATATAGCGGGTACTGAGCTGATAGCCGGACATGGCACCGCTTTCCAGAATCGCATTATAAAAATCCTGCGCATGACTATCGCCGATCAGCAGTGCTTTTGGGCGACTGTCCGCCGGGTCAAAGGGCTTTTTCATCTGTTTGAGAAAACGGGCACGGACATACTCACCGCTGGCCCTGGTGTCCGCTGCTTTCAGCATCTCGCTGCGGAAATCCGCTGATGCATGGTTGCTGGCGAGAAACGAGGCGATAGCCACGAACAGTGTTAATAATGAAATGGATAAGTACTGCTTGATCATGATTAATTTAACCCGCGATAGTCCTTTACTTCCTGATATGACGCTTTGTCTCTTACAGAAGTTCAGATTGAATCAGCACGGATTGGTTCCTGAACAAAACGCGCCGGAAAACCATCAAACACCATCAGGGCCAGTGCGATAATGATCAGAATCAGACTACCGGCCAGAGACATCAGGAAAATTTGTCGACGACTAAAGTGATGACGCTGACGGAAGGGTCGCTCAATAAATCTCCAGCTTATCACGGCGAGCAGCAGTGTCAGCGCAATCAGGGCTAATATGACGGTAATGGCTGGCTCATCCGCATTATATAAACGGGCGAAAGCGAACAGCGGCTGGTGCCAGAGATAGGCGCTGTAAGAGATCAGCCCGATACCGACCAGCACCGGGATTGATAATAGTTTACCTGTCCAGTTGTCCGGGTGCGCAAACAGGATAATCAGGACTGTACCTAATACCGGCAAAATGGCATAGACACCGGGGAAGGGTATGGTGTCATCCAGCCAGACGACGGACAATAACAATAAGCCCAGTCCGGTCAAACTCAGCCACTGGCTCATTATACCGACAGGACGGGGATTATGCCCGAGGTAGAGCGCACAACCGGCTCCGGCCATTAACTCCCAAGCTCGGCTGGGTAACAGGTAAAAATTTGCTGAAGCATCATGTCGCCAGCCCCATTCAGCCAGCCCGAGACTGATGACAGCGATGGTGGCAATAACGGCAGTCACCCGGCGTAATCCGAATTTCCAGCACACGAACAGGAGTAGTGGAAAGATAACATAATACTGTTCTTCCACCGCCAGACTCCAGGTATGCAGCAATGGGATCAGCTCTGAATCAGTGGCGAAATAATCGCTCTCCTGCCAGAACAGAATATTGGAGGCAAAAATAGTGACGGCAATAATACTGCGTCCGAAGGCGACCAGTTCATGTGGCAATAATAACCACCAGGCCACGGGCAGGGTGGTCAGCATGACAAAGAACAAGGCGGGCAGAATACGCCGGGCACGACGTTCATAAAAGCCAGCGATGGTAAAATTATTGTTTTCCAGCTCAGCCATAATGATTGATGTGATCAGATAGCCACTGATAACAAAAAATACATCAACGCCAACAAAGCCGCCGCTGAAACCATTGATTCCGGCATGGAACAAAATGACCGGCATAACGGCTAACGCTCTTAGCCCGTCTATTTCCTTTCGGTATTGCATGGTGACCTTAACGGATTACTAGGATAACGCGATGCTCGACTATTAATATGTAAAACTCCAGACCTGATCTGACAGTTACCGATTTTCCGAAGGTGTCTGTCAGGTCGGGGTTAATTCACAAACTTTTCCTTCCAGATTGCTTTCCCATCGACTAACGTCCGCATGGGGGTTCTACCACAACAACGTTTCCCTTGATGGGTACGTTCATTATTATAGTCATCTAACCAGTCGTCCAGATCTTTTTGTAGCTCCTCGACAGACTGATAGATCTTTTTCCGTAAGGCAGGCCGATAAAACTCATCCAGAATAGTACGGTGGAATCGCTCGCAAATACCATGGGTTTGTGGATGTCCCGCCTCACCTTAGTGCGGGTATGTTCAATATATCAAGATTCGCCAGATCATAGATGCTTTGGTTCTGATAAACAGGCATGGCTCACTTGCTTATTTTCAATCGTAACCCGTCGGTTGCCTGGGATAATAAAATCTGGCACAAAGGCGGTTTTCAGGAGGGGCATCTGCCGGTGAGTGTCTGGGGCAGTTAGGGTATGATGCGAGATTGTTTTTCTGATCCGGACAATGGAGCCACCATGAAGCACCCCGATCTCATTACCCGACTCCAGCAAATCGTCGGCGAAAAGCACGTTCTCACCGCGGATGATGATCGTGTCCGTTATGAAGAGGACGCAACCTCTCTTTACCAAGGCCGATCATTAGCCGTGGCGCGACCGGCTGTTACCGCCGAAGTTGCTGCAATCGTCAAGCTGGCACACGACACGCATACTCCCATTGTACCAATTGCCGGGAATACTGGCGTGAATGGGGGTGCCTGGCCGGGTGATGACAGCTCAAAAATCCTGCTTTCGCTGGAGCGTATGAATCAGATCCGGGCCATCAAACCGGATTCGCGAGTAATTATTGCCGAGGCCGGGGTGATTCTGGACGACCTGCATCAGGCCGCAGATGCGCATGACCTGACCTTTCCACTGACCTTCGGGGCGCGGGGCAGTTGTATGCTGGGTGGGAATTTATCCACGAATGCCGGTGGCTCGAATGTGGTGCGCTACGGCAATACCCGCGAACTGTGTCTGGGGCTGGAAGTGGTGCTGGCAGATGGTCAGGTGATGAACCTGATGTCGGAGCTACGCAAGGATAATACCGGCTATGACCTGAAAGATCTGTTTATTGGTGCGGAAGGGACGCTGGGAATTATTACCGCCGCCGTCATGAAGTTGTATCCGAAGCCGAAAGCGTATGCCACAGCAATGGTGGCCCTGCATCATGTGCATGATGCACTGACGCTGTTGAATCATTTGCAGGCTGCTACCAATCATTCGGTTGAGGCCTTTGAATACATGCCGAAAAACTATATGCGCCGCCTGTTGCAGCGTTTTCCGGAGATGCAGGCACCGTTTGATGAACTGGCCGAGGTCGCGGTACTGCTGGAGATTGGTGCAACCTCAGCCAGCGATGCACAGCTACAGGAGGATGGCAGTCTGCCGGTGGTCAGCCAGCTGGAAGCAGTGCTGGCAGCGTCTTTTGAATCCGGTCTGGTAACGGATGCGGTGGTGGCACAAAATGAAAGTCAGCGTGCAGCGATGTGGGCGCAGCGTGAGGCGGCTTACGAGGTGATGATGATGAAAGCACCGCTAATTATGACCGATATTTTCTGTACCGCTGGATCAGGTACAGAACTTTTTGCAGCAAATGAATGAACGGTTGCCACAGGTCATTCCGGATGCGGAGGAAATTATTGTGGCCCACCTCGGGGATGGTAATGTGCATTATTCCTTATGGCCTGATCCGGACGGTGTTAAAACTGCGGCGGAAAATCAGCAACTGAAGGCCGCCATTGTTGAGGTGGTCGAGGAAACCGTTATGGTGCTGGGAGGCAGTTTCAGTGCTGAACATGGCATTGGGGTGTATAAAAAGTCCAGTATGGCACGTTGCAAGGACCCGGTGGCACTAAGCGTAATGCGCTCAATCAAGCAGGCTCTGGATCCGCTGAATATTATGAATCCGGGGAAGGTGTTGCCGGATTAGTCCGTGCAATCCCTTTCAGGGTGGAAAATGGTAAATCCTTGGCCAGCAGCACAAACTCACGCATAAATTCTGCTTCCAGACTTTCCTCGCGCACGGCGGCATACAATGTATTGAACACCCCGTCCTTACCCAGCGAGCGGGCAGTGACATAGTTACGGTCAATGTACTCATCCGCTGCCCAGTTCGGTAGGGTACACAATCCGCGCCCACTGGCGACCAGTGCCACCATCATCACCGTCAGTTCACAGGTACGGATATGCGCTGGTTCAATATCCGCCGGATTGAGAAACAGGCGGAAAATATCCAGTTTCCGATGTGGTACCGGATAGCTGATCAGGGTCTGATCTTTCAGCATTTCGGCCTCGATATAGGTATGCGCCAGCAGTGGGTGATCCTGTGGCAGCACCAGTACTGCTTCATACTGAAACAGTGGAATATAGGTAATGCTATTCAGCGGCTCCGGATCGGCGGTGATGACAAGATCCAGATTACCGTCCGTGAGGGCCTGCAGGCCGTCAAAGCTGAATCCGGCAGCAATATCCAGCTCCACCGCAGGCCACTGGCGGCGGAACTGATCCAGTGTCGGCAACAGCCAGAGGTAACAGGAGTGGCATTCGATGGCAATATTCAGTCGTCCGCCGTCGCCATTCACCATCCGGGTCAGATCCTGTTCCAGCCGTTTAAATCTGGGCGCAACATCGCGGGCCGTTTCAAACAGCCGTTGTCCGGCCGCAGTCAGGCGCAGCGGCTTTGATTTTCGCTTGACCACCGACAGGCCCAGGCGTTTTTCCAGCTCGCCCAGCTGATGTGAAAGGGCAGAAGGGGTGATGTGTAGCTGTTTGGCGACCTCGACCAGTGTTTCATTGTCCTGCAAGGCCAGAATCAGCTCAAGGTGTTTACGCTGGATATTCATGTTGAACTCATTTTTAATTTATTTCAATTTCAGTTTTATAAAGTTGAAATTGTTTTTATGCGGCAAACGCCGGAGAATAGCAGGTATCAATAATATTGTTCAATGAATAAGACTATCCACAAAAGGATTTATAAGCCATGACCGCTTCTGTCAGTACCTTGTCAGGCAATCAGAATAAGCCCACCGGACCGGAGTTTTCGTTTGAATTTTTTCCGGCCAAAACCCCGCGCATGGAACGTAATCTGTGGCGCACGATGGGCCAGCTTGAGCTGCTGAATCCGGCTTATTTTTCGATGACTTACGGTGCCCTGGGCAGTGAACGCGAGCACAGCCTGAATATGGTGTCCTCAATGGTGAAGGAAGGTCATGTACCGGTTGCTGCACATCTGACCGCTGCCGGACATACACGGGATTCACTGCTGGAGCTGGTGCGTCATTTCCATAACGAAGGGGTGCAGCGGCTGGTCGCCCTGCGTGGTGATGCCGAACTGATTGAAGGTGGTATGACGGATGTAGCGGTAATGGTG
>PDWJ01003485.1_pt1 | contig 14962 bp, 12 predicted proteins | sample 1430881 | NCBI WGS metagenome assembly PDWJ01 (sample SAMN01162460, study PRJNA174530) | Oral metagenome, whole genome shotgun sequencing project. | biome: Marine environment; feature: Marine mammal; material: Swab sample of the gingival sulcus; isolation source: swab sample of gingival sulcus... | reverse complement strand
TGTCAACTAGTCGCAATGCTGTTTCCGTTCTGTAAGTGGATGCTCCTACACCAACGGGATCAAATACGATGGGTTTGTTTAGTTCATTCGCCTTTTTCATTGCTCGTTCCATTGCTTCAACCCATTTCGGACTAAGTGTTCCCATGTTGATGACGAGCGAAGATGAAATAGAAGCAATATCTTCTACTTCTTCAAGAGCATGCGCCATAACAGGGGATGCGCCAATGGCCAAAAGTGCATTAGCGGTGTTGTTCATTACCACATAGTTAGTGATGTTGTGAACAAGTGGTGATTTCTCACGAATTTCTTGTACTGTTTCCATTAATCGATTTGTGTTTGCCATGATTTTGATACAAATAAAAAAGCCACTTTCACAGCAGCGAAAGTGGCTTGTATATTATAGAATACTATAATTCCTTACAATCCTCGTTTCCCTACGCTGTTATTAAACATTTCAGGTTCATAGGGTATAATCTCAGCCGAATATTGGCACCCCTAACGATGACGTAAAGTTACTTTTATTTGCTCGAATAATAACGTTGATTTTTGAGTATTTCTCCTTCTTTTTACTGCCTTTATTCTTCCTTGAACAGTAGTTCAAGCGGTTTAAACTCCAATAAACCTTCTTTTCCTTCCAAGTAGAGAAGGACTGAATTCAGCAAACGTTTGCGTGAAAAATAGTTTTCAAGTGGCAAGCGATCAAATAAATGAGTCGAATTGACCAAAAGGTTGAAGCGAATATAGGTGTCCAAATCTCGGAAGCGACCAGTTCCTCCTGCCAAATTCCCGCTGTAGTTTAAAATCGTTGTGTCATTCTCCTTTTCGATTGTTGTATAATTAATACTAAAGGGCGCCCCGTCGATAACCATACCATGGAAAGAAAAGTTTAGACTGTCAATTTCAAAAACGGAGGGGTCTATAATTAATGTGTCATGAACGAGGTATTGCTCCAATTGCTCTGCCGATAATTGATAAATGAACGATCCGTTGTATAACGTATATTTCGCAATCTTCCGGAGCGTTTGTTTGTCTTCTTCCGATAAGACAATAGAAATCTTGGGTTGATTCAATTCATTGAAGCGAGCTTGCAACTTTGTGAAGTCGCTCTTAGAATAATGAATTTTCTTTTTGACAGGACGCCTGTATCTTTTTCTCCACCGGATGGTTCGATAGCTGGCTTTAAGTTTATCAGGCGTGGCGGTTAGAGTGATATGCTCCATGTGTCCACCAGGTAGGTAGGCAATGTGGCACGACCATTTTATTTCCGAAACGCTATCTCCAAAAAGGTGCTCGTATGAGTCTTGGGCATTCGCACTTATCGAGAAAAGAACAAATAAAAAGAAGTGAATTGTTTTCATGTTATCTAGATGATCTTTTTGCTAGCTTTCCACAAGAGATAGGTGAATAATCAGTTCATCGGTGCGTTTTCTCCGCTCAGTAGTTTGAGTGAATCCGTTAGTGTTTTCAGTGTAACGGAGTCTATCTGGCTATGATTAAACAATTCGTATTTCTTTTTGAAAAAAGGATAGTGTGAATAAATCAACCCAAATTCTTTTGAGAAATAAAGCGTTTCGTCCCAACGTTTGTCTTCGTCTAAATTATAAAAAGAATAGAGGCGAAAGGGGTGAGTGGATGTTTGAATTTCTAGAGAGTCGATGAGTACATAAACCTTCCATTTTGCTCGTTTATCCTGTGAATGCTTGTACTGGTTTGTAATAAGAAGTGTATCCGTTTTGAAAGAATATATTTGATTAGGTCCTTGATTTGGTTCCAGAACGACGATTGAAGAATCATAGGTGCGAAACACGGAATCAACTGTCACTTCGAATGTGACTTCACCATTCTTTTCACTTCTGAAAGTTGTTCGATACGAATAATCAAAAATTCTTTCGTTTTCGGGATCACCAAATAGAATGACGGAGGATAACTTTTCAATTTCCTGAGAAGTCGGCGGATCGTTCTTTTCTTTTGATGGCGGTGTAGAACAACTACCAAATGCAATAATGATGAGAAAAAAAGAGAGCTTTCGCATTCGATAAAGTTAATACATGGTTGCATTTAGTATTGTCCAAAAACAAAAAAAGACCTCCCAAACGGAAGGTCTTTTGTATGAATTATATGTGATTAGTTTTTCATTAATTCCTTTCTGAATGCTTCTCCAGAATCACTTGTCATTTTCAGAATGTATGTTCCAACTGGGTATTGACCGAGTGATATACTCAATGATGATACTCCATCAACTGTTTTTGATTGAAGTACTTTTCCGTCGATATCGTACAGTTCCCATTTTCCAGTGAAGGCATCGGAAGCATCAAAGTTGATGTTCACTTCGTCCGCAGTTGGGTTTGGATACACTTCAACAGTTCCTCCAAGGAACAATTCATCTACACCGATTGTTGAAACCATTACAGAATCACAGTAGTCAACCGATCCACAGCTGCTGTAGGCTGTAAAACAAACCAAGTAGCCACCATTTGACGTATACGTATGTTGTGTGTTCGTTCCTGAACCTGTGCTTCCATCACCGAAATCCCATGAAACAGAATCCTCATTGGCAACGGTTCCTGTGAAGTCTACAGTTCCACCATTCACAGAGCTTGTGAAAGACAGTACTGGAACTAAATTCACGGTTACGTCCAATGTGTCATTGGCACGACATCCATTGCTCGACTCTACGGTAATTTGAGATGAAGCGATTAGTGCTCCTGTATTGATATTCGTTCCTGAAGTAGCCGTTACTCCGTCGATGTACCAATCGTACACTTCAGCTCCTGAAGGATTACTGATGGATAAATCCAACGAATCACCTTCACAAACAACAGAATCGCCAGTAATAACTAAATCTGTAGCGTCTAGTATATCGATTGTTACCGCCAATGTATCATCTGAGGTATCGCCGTCACCAACCAATGACACAATCAGTTCAGCATTCAATGTTCCTCCTGCTTGTGTGTTAATCACAGCCATGTTCAAATCCATAGATGCATTTCCAAGTAGGGAAGGAATCGTATCGTAATAAGTTCCTGTTACCAATCCTGATAGGTTTAGTTCTACTGGTACGTTGATCTCGTCGTTTGCTGTTAGGTTCGTTACTGTAACTTTTACAGAATCACTTACGTCTCCACAATCCAAGTCGAATGGCTCGAAAACGGCTGTCGCTTCAACATTTGAAGGGAGCACTCCTGTGATAACTGCGACATAATCTTCTGTTTCTCCATAAGAGCCAATGCTGGATGTACATGCATCTGATCCAGTAAGGACGGTGCTGTATGCACACATCACACGCATTGGAAGCGGTGTACCAGTAACAACACCTGGAAAAGTAGATGCGATGGTGATTGTTCCCGTATGACTTAGGGCTGCAGTAGACGATGCATAGACTTGTTCAGAAGCATCATAGACACCATCGTTATTCAGATCGATCCAAATAGCTAATCCTTGATCATAAGTAGCACTTCCAACATTAGCTGATAGTGCATAAGGAACGTCCAAATCGAAGTTGAAAACCGGGGTTGAGTACGCCGAGTATCCCGAGGAATTTGAGCAACCTGTGTTCGAGGAAGTTGTGGTTCCAATACTGAAATTGTCAATGGCATCTCCGTATGAACAGTCGTTAGTTGGACCTGTTGTTACAGCGCATTGAGCCGATACATTTTGTGATAGCACTCCTGCCATAAAAAAAACAAGAGCAGTTGATTTTGAATAGAATTTTTTCATAGTTCCGATTAGTGAGTTTTCGAGACTAATTTAAGGGAATTATCCAATTTCGAACACTCATTATCAATCGGTTAGTTGAAATCAGGTATTTTTACCTGTTGTATTTCTCCTGTTTTCGTTGATTGGACTTTAACGGTATAAGCTGATTTCCTTTTCGTTTTAAACTCTACTAAACGTACTGATTCTGAGTTTATTGAAAGTGTAACTTCTTTCACGTTTCGACCGTTCTTTTGGAGTGAAATGGTATACAAATCTTCTTCCGATCCGATATTGAAAACTTTTACATTAATTTCTCGTTTTCGCTTCCTTAACGAGTTGCGAATGAGTTTGCTAGTGTAAGCATATGGATAGAGTGAAGGGGCTGGACAAACTCGGTACTGCGGAAACGCTTTCCATTCATTGGTGTTCGAATCAAATTGCTCGGCAAACATGCTCCAAACAACGTCGCCTGTGCGTGTTAATTCAATAAAACGATTGATAGCACCTAAGTTCACTAGTATATTGCCGTTTGACAATTCATTTACGTTGCCCGTCTTAACGGCTTTCCCATTTGTCAATGTGTCAAAATCAAGTTTGAAATCCAGTAGTTTCTCAGAAGTGCCATTCTTCAACCTGGAAAAAACAACAACACTCGATACAACATCTGGATCCATAACAGAATCGTTGTTGAGAACCGCCATGTTTCCATCCGATAGTCGGAGTGCGTCATGTTGTCTACGGAAGAATCCTGTTGCTGCGTGAGGTTCGCTGAATACACCGTAACCTCCGTACGATTCAATTGCTTTTCCAGATTTTTTATCGATGACTACAATGCGGCTAATGTCTCTGAAACCAACGTAAACCTCATTTCCATGCATCGTACAAGCGTTCATGTGTGTGCGAGTGTCGTATCGATCACCGCGCTTGCGTGAAAATAGGTCAGCATCCGTAAAATAATCGTTGCTGTTCCAAGACCAAACGAGCTTTCCATCAGGATTGTACTCCATGATTGTTCCAAATTCTACATTGATGGAATCGTTGCTGTTAGGAACTCGGCGGTTTACATGATCTAATCCTAAAACGAGGTAATTTCCATTCGGTAGTTTCGTAAACTCATGGTGATAGTGCTCTCGATCCTCTCCATTCACTTGACCGTCGTCAGGAGCCATCCAAAGTATTGTTCCTTTTCGATCAAATTCCACAGCTGATTCTCCAAAGATCGCGGTAAAGGTTCCAGATGGCGTGAATTTTAAATCGCGAACGCGTGTCTCCGTAAACAGACTGTCTGTTTCGGGAATATACCATACTGCTTTTCCTGCTTTGTTGATGCCGACACGTCCGTAGTCCAAGAACAATAAACTTCTTTGAGATTTTGAACGATCGAGCTTCTTTCCATCATAACGGTACTTGTTTGGGTCAATGTAATCTGAAGTGGCAATATGAAACGAGATAGGAGTTGACCAAGGCATTTTTTCACCTATGGAAGTCAAACCGCGTACTTTCCATGTGTAGCTTGAACCAAAATTGAGCCCATCTAAACGAATTTTATTGGCTTCTGAAATGGCTGATAAGTTTCCTTTGCCAGATTCGTGAATGGCGATTAGCTCATACGACTCAGCGCCATCAATCCACGGAAATTCGAAAAGGATAGATGTAAAATTGAGTGTGTCGTTGGAAGCAGGGGTAAATTGCGCGTTGGTCGTGTTAGAAGCTAAAATCAATAGCAGGAAAGCCAATAGTTTAGCACTGTGAGTAGAGATCGTGTTTTTCATTGAGCCAAAATTAATTACTTTTACCCAAACTTACCATAATTGAAAAATTGCTTTGCTGAATCGAATCCTCCTTACTGTTTTTTTATTGGCTCTTGTCATTTTCGGATGCACAAATAATACTACAACTACTGCTGTTTCTTCTGATGTTACGGTTGTGATTGAAGAAGTACATACTGGACCGGATTTAAGCACTATTCCTGAAGGTCCCGAAGGCGATATGATTCGCTACGGTAGGGAATTAGTGATGAATACAGCAAAATTGATCGGTCCGGATGGTTCGGAAGGACACTACCTCGGAAACAAAATGAACTGTACGAATTGTCACTTGGACGGCGGACTTCGACCTTACGGCTACAATTATTTCAGTACTTACGGACGTTATCCGCAGTATCGTTCCCGAGAAAATGCAGTTCTTACGATTGAACAACGGGTGAATAATTGTGTTGAGCGTCCGCACAATGGAAGTCCGATTCCTTTAGGTTCAAAAGAAATGGTTGCCTTCGTTTCTTACATTCAATGGGCAAGTCAGGGCGTTCCAGTAGGAGAGAAGGTGAAAGGTTCAGAAACCTATGCATTGACTTTTCCAGCTCGTGCAGCAGATCCAGTTAAGGGAGAAAAGCTCTACACACAGCATTGTGCGCGTTGTCATGGCGAAAACGGTGAAGGAATTTGGCTTTCAGATAGCTCAACCTACGAATACCCGCCATTGTGGGGAGAATACGGTTATCAACCTGGGTCAAGTATGTTTAGGTTGATCAAAGCGGCACAATTCATCAAAGCGAATATGCCATTTGACCAAGCGAGTTGGGAAAAGCCGATCTTAACAGATCAAGAAGCATTTAATGTAGCGGCGTACGTAAATGATCCGAAGCATCCACGTCCTAGCAAGAAAGGGGCGGATTACAATGATATTTCTACGAAATACGTCGATTATCCATTTGGTCCATACGACGATCCGTTTTCTGAGAAACAGCACAAATACGGTCCATTTCAACCGATTATTGATTACCGAAAAGAACACGGACTATACCTGAGTTACTAAGCTATGAGTAGAACGCTTCTTTTTTTTGTCATTGCATTGTGTGGTCAGTCGGGAATCGCTCAACAATTGGTGCCCGCTGACGGAGCTGTTATTACCCGAACATCGATTTTGTTCGAAGTTCCAGAGGTGGTGGGAGCGAAAACATATACGTATCATATCGAATCGGCCAAAGGAAATACAATAGAATTAACCGATGACAATCATGTGCTGCGGGTTGATGGCTTATCATTTGGTGAATCGTACAACTGGATGGCAACCGCACTGGATTCGGTTGGAAAAACCTTGTATACATACAATCAAGGTTTTGAAATTGCTACTTCTGACTTTGTGAATCCGAAAGAAACCAGGTTTCATATTGTTGGTGCATCAAATAACCGTAAGATCAAAGGACTTATATTTCTTGATTACAGTCGCGTAGCTATTACACCAGATGGAAAGCCAGTTTGGTTTCTGCCCGAAAGAGAGAGCTTGAAAAACAAGCGATTGCGTGATCTCAAATTAACGAATCGAGGTACGGTAACTTATTTGGATGCGCTGAAGTGCGAGGAATCCTCTCTTGATGGTGATTTGATTTGGAGTACGCCAGATACGAGTGAACTTACGGGAGAATCCAACGATTTATATCACCACGAATTCACCTTGCTTTCCAACGGTAATTATTTGGCGCTAGGAAAAGAGTTCGTCCCAAGTGAATTGATGATTAATGGTGCAGAAGTTTCCAAACTTCCTTTGTCGGTTATTATCGAGTACTCACCTGAAGGAAAGGTAGTTTGGAGTTGGAGTTCTAGTGAATTTATAAGCAATGAAGATATTCTTGCCATTGGGCAGAAAGTAGGAGTGGGGAATACCTTTGGACACATGAATGCAGCGTATTTTGATGTCAAAACAGGTGTAATTTACGCTAGTTTCCGTGATCTGGACTGTATTCTTGCCATTGAAAAAGAGAGTGGGAAGATACTTCAGTCGTACGGAGATAAAATTCCGTCGGATACAACTACACCAGGGATTGATTTGTTCGCAAAGCAACACGCACCGATTAAATTACGAGGAGATCGGCTACTGTTTTTCAACAATAATGAACGTAACGAAACATCATCGGTGCAGATTATTTCAGAGGTAACGGATGAAAATCCAAAAGCTGAAATCCTTTGGGAGTTCTTTTGTGATTTCGATTCACTTCGCTCGGCACACTCTCCACGGATGGGAAATGCACTTCCTCTTGAAGATGAACACATTCTTGTAAACATGGGGAAAGCTGCGCGCGTTTTTGAAGTGAGTCCTGATAAAGAAGTGACTTGGCAATGTTTTCCTGAAATTTGGGACGGTGGACTTAACAGATGGCATCCGCAACCGAACTATCGCGCTTTTAACATTTCATCCCTGTATCCTTACTACCACACTGTTTCGCTACGCGATGAAAAAATCCGTGTTTACAATGAAGGAAGTGAGGATGACACGTACATTATTCGGGCATATGCAAAGCCAAAAAAGCGAAAGAGAACAAAGAAAATGGAGTTGACTATCGAAAAGGGTCAATTTATTGATATTCAACTATCAAGTTTATTCAATCGAAAGTTAAAGTCTAAGACTGTTTATGTCGAAGTCAGCTCGAAAAACAATCCAGGTTTGGTAGTGGAGCGAAGTTATTTGGTGAGGTAACAATTTGATTATTCGATTGTAAATTGATCTTCTATTTCGAGTAATTCATGGCAAGGGAATGCCCCATTAATTTCCACATTTCTTGGGTCTAGCGTGTCACTGGCATTCAACGAAAGATAAATAGCTTTTGCCTTACATACCAAGTAATAGGTGGTCATCGTTGATCCCTCACAGTCCACATATTCCGCATCGTTTGTAAAGTGAGGCTTGTTTTCGTAACACAACGAATCTACCATGTAAATAGCATTCGATTTTTGCGTGTACGTACCAATGGTTCCGCTTCCTGAGCATATATCACAAAATCCAAAAGTTCGGAATATTCCACCTTCGTAAAACTCGACAAAATAGCCGCCAATTCCGCTACCAGTATTGAACACTTTATTGGTGACGTCAATGGGGAATTTCACATAGATAGAGTCTTCTTCAGCGATGTAAGGAATGTATTCATGCTGCTCAACGGGATCACTTTTGCATGAGGTAAGAAGCAATAGGCATAAAGCGTAAACTGCGATTACTTGAAGAATGATAGACTCAATTCGTTTCATGACTTATCAAAACGTTAATACTTGATAGATGTTATGGAGGTTTGTGCTTTTTTATCAAATAATTGAAACAAGAATTTCGCGAAAGGTCTTCTTGTGTTTCTACGATTAACAATGTCTCTGAGAGAAATAGGGAAGAAGATCATCTTCACTCAATCCCATTTGGGGAAGTTGGATTAGCTCGTCGTAGCACCAAAAAATATTGTCGGTGATGAAGGTTTTGGGCATGGTAGAAATGCTTTTTAACTGTTTGATCAGTTGATGACCAAATTATCAATCATGAATCGGGTGAGGTTTACATCTTCTTGAGTGAATTCAGTTGCTTTATTTAGTGAAAGAACTACCAAGGTTGATTTGTGATTGATTCCGTACCAGATCCAATTTGTATGTTCAAAATAAGTTTTTAACTCGACTAGGTTATCAAACTTCGTGAAGTATGAACTCCAATCTTCGGGCTTATGTTCTTTGTTGTATGTCTCGTTAATGAATGAGTTTAATAAAGTGATGATGTCACTATCTGTCGTTTGATCTTTTAAATAATAACTACTAACGGTTATGTTTAACCCTGACAATGTATCTGTAATTGTTACGATTCCTCCGTCTTCTCGTAACTGGAAGTCGAGCGGGTAATACATGTCGTACGCTTTAGACTGAGGCACAAATGAACGCATGGTCCGCGTGCTGTCTTGAGCGAAAGATGAAGTGTGAAGAAAAACTAAAAAGAAAATCAGTAAGGTAAGGAGTCGTTGCATTGTTGTTACGTGCTTATGATAATTCGTAGGATAGGAAATAATTAGCGGAGTAAAAGTAATGATTTTACAATGGAAAGAGTTCGCTAATTAGAATTGTATCAACTAAAAAAGCTCGAATTCATTACTGAACTCGAGCTTTCGGTTGTTGTAAAAGGAGCATATTTTACGACGAGCTCCCGGGAGTCTATTTTTTAATCTTCTTTTTTGTTTTCTTACCCGAAAATCCTACGCCTAAGTTAATAAGAGCCGTATCAAATCCGGTTTTTTGTGCTGGCGCTTGCTTCTGTTGCCTCTGAAGCAGTTGCGCGATTTCAATCGATGTAATCATAGCATCTGACTTTAGTTGTTTCACTAATTTAGTCAAAACTTGTGCCACAAATGACCCCAAACGAGTGTACGGTAGGTTTTATTGATCCAAGTGTAAGCGAAAATTTCATCGTTTTTCAGCGTTTGTAGGAGAAACGTTTTATAATCAATTGGTTACATTATTTTTACAAATTTCTTTGAGTTTTTCTGAAATTGACGAAATGGGAGAAAGTCATTTTATCTGCTTTCAACAAATACAATTAGGCATTCGGAATTGACACTTCGATACATGTATAGATCGCTTCACCTCACTTTTACTAGGTGAAAAAGCGTAGTTCATACTTCGATAATTCATGAACAAGAAAAAAACTGAAGAGATTGAAAAAAACTATTTCTTCAAACAGGTATATACAAAAGCAGGAGGGAAGTTGCGAATTGTAAAGGTGATCTTCACACTGGAAAAAATACTTTCCAAGAACTTCTTTGATTGTAATGAATACTGAAATTGAACGTACTTTCCTTTAGGTTTGATACATGCATAGGCAGCATCCACCACGGATTGACGTAAGTCGGAAGGAAAAACCATCAGAGGAAGTGATGAAATAACAGCATCTTGAGCCGTTTGTTCTTCCTCAGGTAAATATTTCGCTATGTTTTCCGCAGAATCGTGAATGATTTGAACGCGAGGATCGTTGATGCGTGCTTTCAATGCTGCGTGAAATTCATCGTTCAATTCGAAGACCAATAATTTGGCGTCGTCACGCATGCGCGCAATGATGATGTCGGTAAAAACACCCGTTCCAGGTCCTAATTCAACCAATCCTTTGGCTTTATCAAAGTCGATGTTCTCCAGCATTTTTTCTCCGAGAAATCTGGTACTTGGGCTTACCGCGCCCACCATTTTACGGTCTTTAAAAAATTCTTTAAGGAAATTACGCTTCGTCGCCATAGGGGGGTATTAGTGTTTGAGCGCTAATTTAATGTTATTAATTATACCCCAAACAGTTCCAGTCAATTCGTTATCCACATATGGACTGTTGAAGGTTGAAGACGCCACTTTTGATTTTTCGAATTTCCAAGTTTTGTTTGGCGAAAAGAGCGTTAAATCGGCCACAGATCCAACCTCAATGGGACTTGGCGTTAATTTTAAAATAGCACGAGGACCATTTGTTAACCGAGCGATTGTTGCATTTAAATCAAATTCTGAAGCTTGTTGAAGTGATGAAAAGACCGTTTGTAAAGCAATATTTCCGTAGGAAGCATGATCAAATTCTACATCTTTTTCTTCTTTGTCATTCGGACGGTGATCTGAAACAATGGCATCAATCGTTCCGTCTAAGACTCCTTCCCATAATGCTTTTCGATCTGCTTCAAAACGAAGAGGAGGCATGAATTTGAAGAGTGAGTCGAATCCAAAAACAGCTTCTTCATTGTAAATCAAATGAGAACTGTGAACATCCGCTGTAACGTTCAATCCATCGGCTTTTGCCTGACGAATCAATCGAACACCTTCTGCCGTAGAAAGTCCTGTGCAGTGAAGGTTTCCTCCGGTATACGCTAACAGGCGTAAGTTGCGTTCTAACTGAATTATTTCTGAAATCGAAGGGTCCGCTTTTAATCCCGTTCGTGTGGAGGCCATTCCTTCATTCACCATTCCCTTTCCTGCAAGTGAAGCATCTCTGTTGAAGGCAATAATGCGCGCTCCGAAGTTTTTGGAGTAAAGAAGCGCTCGGTACATGATTCCAGAGGAAACAGGCGTTAAATCATCCGAAAATAGTTGAGCTCCCGCTTGATGCATGTCGTACATTTCGGCCAATTGTTCACCTTTCATTCCTTCAGTTACGGCACCTATTGGATGCAAGCAGGTTGCGCTTCCTTCCGCACGACGCTTCGCATACTCAATTTGACTTTTCCCGTCAATAACAGGTTGCGTACTGGGCAACAGGGCTACGTGTGTATATCCGCCACGAGCGGCAGCTTCCAATCCTGATTCAATCGTTTCTTTGTGTTCAAATCCTGGATCGCAAAAATTCGATTTCAAATCAACCCAACCTTGCGATAAGTGTAAATCTTCTTGCTCGACAGTATGATCGACCTCTGCAGAAATAGATGATTCAATCTGCGTGATTTTACCATTTTCGATCAACACATCCATACGTTGACCATTGTGTTTCGAGTATACGTCGATTATTTGCGCTTGTTTGATCAGTATCTTCATACGAGTTGTTTCACGATTTCCAGAAACGCACCAATAGCATTTCGGTCACGACAAAAATAAGGGTTAAAATGAGAAATAGTTTCCAGTAGCTAAATGGCTTGTCGATGGATAAATCGCCGATTGGAGAATTGACCCCGTCGATGGCAGCAAAGGAAACATTTTCAGCTCCACGTTGCGCAAATTTATTCTTAATTGCATCCTCACTAAGGTAATTCAATAGTGATTCTTTGCGATCATAGTTCAAAGAGAGTGTTCCCAATTTTTCTTCTGCGTCGATGGAGTAGTTGCCTGCAAATAACTGTTCGTACTTATCGAATTGAGAAAGTGAAATGTAGGTGATTCCGTAACGTGAAGTTTTCTGCGGTATGAAGTCCAGTTTGTCGTTGGACAAGTGAATCACTTCTTCATCCAAATTATCTGCATATATCGGATAATTTCCTTCGCTTCCAATGGTTAAGGCGATGGGTTGTGCACGTTGACTCAACTCACTCATACGAAGTATACAAGTTGAGAACAAAGCATCTGAGGCAAACACACCGAAATCGGGGTGAATCGAACTGTAGAACATGTACGCCGTTCCTTTTGGCGTCGAATAGGCGAGAAGGGGCAATCCATTCTGCATCGTGATGAGCGTTTTGTAATTCGATCCTCCAGTAACCGTTGGCAGGAACGAACTTGAAACACTTGGAAGGTTCAGGCGATCACTTTTACTGGCAATGACGTCCCGAATAAACGGATCATCGTAGTTCAAGGATTTGATCATCGTTCCGGAGCTTACTTTTGCTCCCATAACAGGAAGTTTTAATTTAGCCAGCAATTGGTTCCAAGCCGCTTTCTCAGGACTCATACCAGGAAATAATGCCAGAGATCCACCGTTTTCGTTGAATTCCGTCAAGTAATTGATGACTCCAGAAGAAATGTTGTTCGCTCCATTGACAATCACCAAATCTTTGTTCTTGAAATTATCGATGGTAATTGCTGAAATCTTGTTTTCCTCAACGCGGTAATAATCTTCAAGATCAAGTACCATTTTCACGTTAGGAATGGCATCTTCTCCATCTAAAATTAGAACGTTTGCGTGTTCCTTTACTTCGTAAGAGATATAATAGGTGTCGTCAAAAATGACATTTTCATCAGCAACGGTTACGCTTCCTGACTTCCATCCAACCGATTTATCCGAGAAGGTGAGGGAAGTTTCCTTTTCGCCATTAGCGGGAATGTCTGTATAGAATGATTTGTTGAATTTGTCAATGTTTACCGTTACTTCAACATTTTTGAGATCCTGATCGCTTGCATTAAACAAGCGCATGTTCAATTCATTCTTTTGTCCCACTTTTCGAATGGGCGTACTGAACCAAACAGAATCAATAAAGATATTTCCCGTTTCTTCAGGAATGAGTTGTACTGGATGAAACTCAAAATGGGAAAGCTTCAACTTCTCTTTGTCCGTTGCTTCCTCGTGTTTTTGGAAATCGGAAAGCAAAACACTTTGAACGAAACTTTTATCGGCATCCACATCGATCTTTTGAATGGTTTGTTGTTCCCATTCGATGATTTCATCCAAAGTTCGCGTCAGCGGCGAGTAGTCGACTTTATCGATCTTATCCAATGCATCAATTCGGTTGATTCTCCGTTGTTCAATCCCCGACATTTCATTCGTTCCAACAATAAACTGTGTGCCTTTCGGTGATTTCTCCACGATTGATTGAGCCGTTTCTTTGGCAGAGGAGAGCAGTACGCCTTCAACACCACGAGCCTGCATCGAAAATGAGTTATCGAGGTAAATTATCACGATGTTCTCCTTTTTCAAAGTTTCCGCTTGTGAATTGGGAAAGTAAGGTTGAGCAAAGGCGAATACCAGACAGCTAAAGGCGAGAATTCGAGCTGCCAAAACCAGTAAATGTTTCAGTTTCTGCGTCGATTTCGTTTGCTCATCAACGTGTTTTACAAATTGAAGACTGGAGAAATAGTGCGTTTTGTACCGCTTAAAGTTGAATAAATGAATGAGAATCGGGATCAAGAGAACCGCAAATGCCCAAAGAAATTCAGGATACAAAAACTTCATGCTTCAAAAATAGAATTTTATACGATGTATGATACTCAAAATTCGTTAACAATATTTCAGGATGTGCAATAATCGGTTTTTTGCAGTTCAAGAAGCACGGTGTCGTACCGCGGAAATACGAAGAACTGCGTATTGTCTGGAGGTCATGGTGCATTTAACTTTGACAAAAAACACGCAATGCTTCGTCTCAGCTACTTTCTTACTTTTTTCCTGTGCTTGTCTTTTTTGCCAGCAAAGGCTCAATTTAAATTGAAAAGTCAAGATAATTACCGTGAAGGAATTCATTTTGGATATCGCGGAGATTTTGGAGGGTATCACGAGTATGGTAATCTAAAAGCCTTCTATAATGAGCAACGTCCGTGGTTGGATAATTCACTTTCCGAAGGTACATGGTTGCATGGTTTTGATATTGGATTCGGGACGCAATCAGATTTTGGTGGCGCAACATTATTGAATATTAGCTATGCTACGCGAAAAGATAAGGTGAGAGGTGAACTACCAAATGGAGAGGCGTTTACACGTAGTGTAAGAATTTCACAGTTTGCGATTGATCCCATTGATGCCTGGTGGACTCCTGTTCACGTGGGAGGTTTCGATATGGGGTTTGGTGTGATGCCTATGGGCTTGATGTGGTGTCGATTCAAGACGAAGCTGAATGGTGAGCGCCCAGAACTCGGACCGTTTGCAAAAGGATCATTTAGTTTGATGGATGTTTTTCTCGACATGGATGCTTACTCATCCTTTCATATCGATGTTGTACGTCGGTCGAGCAACAAAAAAACAGGAATTCGATTTCAATTATTTTATTACCTCGGCTGGAAGTCAAAGACAAACGATTTAATTCTATTGAATCGAGAACTCAACCCCAACTCTTTTCAAAACTACCGTCAGCGTACACTACTTCAGAACA